>Ga0302134_10001629_pt1 | contig 10577 bp, 9 predicted proteins | sample CB9_SCM_MG_FD_203123 | JGI IMG/M metagenome (GOLD analysis project Ga0302134, IMG submission 203123) | Marine microbial communities from Western Arctic Ocean, Canada - CB9_SCM | ecosystem: Environmental > Aquatic > Marine > Oceanic | place: Canada: Western Arctic Ocean | collected 2017-09-19
GTTGGGTTACCGGCCTGATGATTTCGACATCGTGGTTGCGAAGGGTGTGGTATCGCCTCGCCCGGCGTATCAACCGATCGCCAGCGAAATGATCACAGTGAATACGCCGGGTGCGACTTCAGCCGACATGTCGACATTCGCATACGAACAAGTCCGAGAATCGCTGTACCCGTTGGACTTGAACGCACAATACGTGCACGATTAGGAACAGCTGTCACTAACAGTCAGCGATATTAAGACGGTGCTGATTACTTACGAGCTTCGAGGATATCGGCGACAGGTTCCCAGCCACTCATCCACGCTTCACTATTGACGTATTCAAACAGGATTCGTATTTCGTCACCCGTCATTTCCGTACGCCAGTTGACCTTCCGAGAGGTTTTACCGTCAATCGAAAGCCGGATTTCGTCGTCCAGTTCGATTCTGTATTCAACACCTTTGTACAAATGTTCGGCACGATCTTTATCCACGCCCACATCTCGCACCGAGAACGTGTGTTTTTCTTCGTAGTCCCAAGCCAAGCGAACTCTTTTGAGTCCCATTTTTTCGTCGCTCGCCTTGTACCACGTCTCCATGTCAGCTCTGCCGAAAATATAAGGGAGACGAAGATCGGGATCGGGGATTAACCAATCAGCGCGACTAAGACTGATTTTCAGTCCGGTTACGGAATCACCGTTGTGACGCATGCTCAGCTGCTTCACGATGCCGTTGTCAAAATGCGAGACGTCGATCGAATTCTCGCCGAGTCCCCAATCCTGTTCGCGCCACATACTTGAAGCAATACCGTCTTTGAGAACGATCTTGTGATTTAGATTGCGGAACTCATCGTCTTCTTCGACCTGTCGAATGTCGAGTGAGCCACGCTGTGTGCGTTCAAACCTCGTGTTTCGAATTGCGATCGTAGCGCGGTCGTAATAGTGATCAAGTAAAGATTCGACTGACATATTTTCGGTACGTGTTCGTGCTGATGTGTTGGTAACTGTTCAGGAAATAATCCGACCTGAGCGAGTTTACCTGTTGGGTAGGTTTGTCGGTTGTACGTTCGCAATCATCAAGTCAGATTGCGGTACCAATCCTGTCCTTGTTTAAACAGATCAACAACTTCCTTACGTTGAGAATCCTTGTAGAAGCGACCTTTGGTTTTCACCCAGTCGATTCCCTCACCGATTTTGGCGGTGTAGAACTTTGCTGATTCAACGCTGGCTTCCGACTGTTCACCAGTTCCTCGCACGTATACCGGGCTAGTGTGCGCCCAGATGGGCTGGTTGAACGAATCGCGGGATCCTGAACCCAATCTAGCGCCGATCCATCCATCGGCTTCGATCACAAGTTCGGTCTCTAAATGCCCAGTTGTTACGCCCTCTGGGAAGTCACGGCGCGCCACGACTTTTCCGTTCTGAACGATTTCAACTCGTTGGATGGCGTGGTGAGAATTCCAGTTGGCGTGAATCGGGATTTTGGTTCCTTTTTCGACTTCAACGGTGTCGCCGGGTTCTTGTCCTGCGACCGAAAGGAACAGCGCTGGCCCGTTCGTAATGAAGGTTTTGCCAGTGCGAATTCCGCCGATCCAGGAATCGTAAGCAAATCCACCATTCGTCTGCGAATAGACTCTGTTTGCCGAACTAACGAACCAATCGGAGCCTGTCGATACAGGCATTTTGATCCCGGTATTGAGCATGTGGTACCAGTAGAGATATTCAATATCGGACCAGAACGGATCGAACAAGTTCATGGCGTGAACCTTGCCGAGTGCGGCCGCCACAGGAGCTTCCATGCCCTGCCCGTTGTGACACCAAATAACCAATCCGTCTTGTTCGTTAGCCTGATCGCAGGCGTAGCTAAGCGGGGGGTAATCGGGATCGAACTGATCGATGATTAGTCCCCGGCTGATCGGCTCGACCTGATTACGAATGTTCAAAAGCATCACGTGTCCGTAGCCGATTTTGAACGGATCGGATGGGTCGTGATTGTGACGAGTTTCTTCGCCGCTTTGCACGTGATGATGTGTATCGGTGTACTCGGTGAGAACTCCGGGTGGGTACTTGTTCGTGGCGTAATCGAGATCCCACCGTTTGAGGATCGACACCGCCGTCATTCGCAGGTCTTCAACTCGTGAGTCGTAGCCCAAGCGACGGTCAGGATCGGTTTCCTTTTCGTCGTAGTGAATATGAGTGTTGCCGGGATGCCAGCCCCGATCAGGCAAATCGGACCAGCGTTCGAGCTGAATATCGACTGAAGAATCGGAGGAGCCATCCACCTCTATGGTTCCTTCCCAAGGAGTGAACTCGGTCCCACGCTCAACAAGCACCCGGTGATATCCACGGGTGGTTTCCAAAGAGAACTGGCCATTGCTGTAGAAGAACGGTTCGCCCGAACCGACCTTCCACATGGCGTCCGCAGGAGCAACGTTCTCACCGTTCGGGGCGAGCACTTGAACCCGGGCCTGAACAACTGCACCTGTGGCGGCGTCTCTGATTTCGCCGGTTATCTTAGGCATAGTGTCGTTCTCCTTGGATTTTGAGCTTGCCCAGCTTGCTGATCTGCTGTCGTGATCGTGCTACGTTAGCCGCATCACGAAAATTCAGCAAGAAGTCGGTATACCGACTTATGCCAAAAGTAGCGGGAGAAAATCGCATGGGAACCGAGTACGAAGGCGTAGTAGCCGCAATAACTGATGTAGTTGAAGGACCAATTCCACCTCGTGTTGACGCGGCAATGGGTCCGGGAATGATGCACATCGAAGTGGATAAAGTAGTCGCAGAGATGGGTCCTGCACCTTGGTCAAAGTTGCTCATCGAGGATGAACGTAACTTGGGCACGCTTATCGCCGCGATGCCGGGACAGGGCAACCATGCTCACTGGCACACCAATTTTGATGAATGGTGGTGCGTGATGGCAGGCAAACTTCGTTGGGAGCTGACAGGCGGCAAAATCATTCACGCCCAAAAAGGCGATATCGTCTGGATTCCACGCGGATCAGTTCACCACATTGTTACTGAGGGCGACGAGATGAGTCTCCGGTTCGCAGTAGCCATGCCACCAGCCGTTCATATTTGGCAAGAAGAGTGCGACAACTGCGACGTAACGTGGGAAGCACGTAAGCCGTAAACCGAGAAATAGCTTCTTCGCTGCTCTGTTTTTGGCTTCCTAGAAATGACAGGAACGGGCGCAATTTGCCGAGCGGTGTCATTGCGAGGAGTTCGATAACGTGGCAATCATTTAGCCAAGGCTGGGGTGTTCCGATTCGCATGAATTATGCCGGGGAACGATCAATTCTTACATAGGAAACTAGCGTTGTTGCTGACGTTGATTGCCGCGTCAGCCTCTGGCTTCCTCGCAATGACAGGTGGTCGAAGCTACGGCCTAGGCCCCGGCGGCTCGGGCGACTACGACCCCGACACCCACGACGGCGCAGTAGACGATGAAGGGCCGGAACGATCCGTTTCGTAGGAGCTTCATCAGCCCGGCTATCACGAAGTAAGCAGTGATAGCCGAAATTGCTGCTCCGAGAGCAGCTGCGCCCAGATCGACGTTTTCGCTTGAATCGAGTGCATCCATTGCAACCAGCACACCCGCGCCAGCAATGGCCGGAGTTGCGAGCAGCATCGAAAAACGAGCTGCCGATTCTCGGGATAAGCCAAGTGCCATCCCTGCGATCATCGTCACTCCAGATCGCGAAATCCCTGGGAATACAGCCAGCGTCTGTATAAGACCAATCGTGAAACCCTGCGGAGTCTTCATAGCGTCGATGCCGTACTTCTGACCGTGTACTTTCCGGCTGAAAAATTCTCCAGCAGTCAAAGCCAACGCCGTGCCAATCAACAGCCAACCGACCGCCGTCGGATCTCGAAAATCACTTTCGAGCGCATCTTTGATAAATGGACCAAATACGACGAGTGGAACTGTTCCAGCAACAATCAATACGGCCAATGTCCGCGATCGTATCGATCCGCCTGCGTCATCGATTTCAACAAGCTGGTTCGCCGTGATTCCAGTCGCCAGTTGAATCCACTCGCGCCGAAAGTAAATCAGGACGGCAACCAGCGTGCCGACGTGCACAGCCGCGTCGAAAAATAAGCCTTGATCAGGCCAATCGAACAGCCATGACCCGAGGATCAAATGTCCACTGCTGCTTATCGGTAGGAATTCGGTGATTCCCTGCACCAACGCGAGAACGATTATCTGGATGAAAGACATGAGTTCATGAAGTCTGAACTTTTCGAAAAAATCACGCTAGGCATTTACACAACGTCTATCGAGCTTGTTAACATTCTCGCGTCACAGTGCCGATCGACATGAACGGTCCTAAAAGATAAAAACACGCTTCAAAGCAATACGAGATACAAGATGGCAACCGCTACGGTTATCAACCGAATCGAAACTCTACGAAACCCTGAATACCCGATGATCGTTTGGGCAAAGATATACAGCTCAGATGGCTACGTTGGACTTGGCGAAACATCGTTCTCTCCCGACGCTATCGAAGCATATATTCACGGCGATATCGCACCTTACCTGCTCGGCAAAGACCCAGACCAGCTCGATCTGCACTGGGACACTCTCGGTCGACGGATGAAAGTGAACCGTGGACGCAGCGTCGATGCATCGTCGGTTTCAGCGATCGATATGGCGCTTTGGGATTTGTACGCTAGGCGCAATAACCAGCCTCTGTATCAAGTGCTTGGGGGACTCGCTCGAGAGAAGATCCGGGTCTACAACACATGCGCTGGCTACTCGTACGGAGTGAAGGTCAGCGGCGGTTGGTCACCGGGTCAAATCGATTACCGACCTGAACAGCCCTACGAGGATTACCACGCCTTCATGACCGACGCTGGTGCCCTTGCCGATAGTTTGATGTCGGAAGGCTTCACTGCAATGAAGATCTGGCCATTCGATAAATATTCAGTCGAATCGAACGGACAGTTCATTCACGCCACCGATCTTGAAGAAGGCACAGAGCCATTCAGGAAGATTCGAGAGGCAGTCGGCAATAAGATGGACGTCATGGTCGAAATGCACAGCTTGTGGAACCTGTCTGCTGCTAAGCGGATCGCCAAGTCAGTCGAACCACACAGTCCTTTCTGGTTTGAAGACCCTGTACCGATGGACAACATCGATACTCTCGCCGAGTTCCGAAAGTCGACCGATGTAGCAACAACTGCCAGCGAAACCGTGGCGACTCGATGGGCGTTCCGAGAAATGTTCGAGAAGCAGGCAATGACTATCTGCATGCTCGATATTTCGTGGGTTGGTGGTATTTCCGAAGCCAAGCGAATCGCTTCAATGGCGCACGCCTACCACATGCCAGTGGCTCCTCACGACTGCGTGGGTCCGGTCACTCTGATGTTCAGTGTTCACCTCTCGTTGAACGCTCCGAATGCTCTGATTCAAGAGACGGTTCGGGCGTACAACAACACGTGGTACAAAGACATCGTTGACCAGCTTCCGAAGATCGAAAATGGTTACGCCTTCCCGCCAACCGGCGATGGATCGGGTACTAATTTGCTCGACACGTTCTTGGAAGACCCAAAGACCACAACGATGAACAGCGAACTCTAGGTCGAACGATAAAATCGTCATTCAAAGTGCTGATCCGCTGTGGTCAGCACTTTTTGGTTAATTATCGCCACAGATCGGCTGGCACTAGCCGTATATGATCACGCTGTTGACTTGGAAAACGAGCAGGAGTAATCCGAATGGCACTAGACGAATATCGAGCGGCGAATCGTGATAACTGGGACGACAGGGTTCCGATTCATTGGGGTTCTGACGACTACGCCATTCAGAAATTTATTGACGACCCCAAATACGTCAGCGATGTCATCCAGTTCGATCTTGATAACGATGAACTAGGCGACGTTTCTGGCAAATCGTTGCTCCACCTGCAATGTCACATCGGGCATGACACTCTCAGCTTGGCTCGGCTCGGTGCGACCGTAACGGGCGTCGATTTTTCAGAGCCAGCGATTGAGGCGTGCAAGAAGCTGAGTGCAGATTCGGGCACAGCGGGCGAGTTCGTTGTAGCCGATGTGTACGACTCACCAAACATCCTACCCAATCGTCAGTTCGATGTTGTGTACACCGGTGTCGGCGCCATTTGCTGGCTACACGACATCAACGCTTGGGCGAAAGTCGCTGCCGGTTTCTTGAAACCTGGTGGAACTTTCTACATTCTCGAAGGTCACCCAATAATGTGGTCCGTTTCAGTGGACGATCAAGATGGCAAAATCCTCATTAATTGGCCGTACTTTGAATCGGCAGGTCCCCAGAGCTACGAAGAAGACACGACCTATGCGGGTGAAGGGAAGGTAGCCCACACGAAGCAATTCAACACTCCGCATGGGCTTGGTGAAACGATCAACGCTTTACTTCAAACAGGTTTGGTTCTCGATTTCGTGCACGAACACAAAGTCGCTAACTGGCAAGGAACTCCGATGATGGTCAAATCAGACGAAGGGCGAGGTCTCTGGAAAATGCCCGAAGGCAAAGAAGATTTCCTGCCGTTGATGCATTCCATCAAGGCGCACAAGCCCGAATAATTTCGCTTGAACGCCCCGCACGCTGTCTGCTCGCGCTACACTACCGCCGTTCGTAGATATCCAGATCCAGTAAACGAGAGACCTCATGCCGCACAAAGTTGCCGATACGATCTTCCAGTTCAACGCTCCCGGTCCTAAGCCGAACGGACTTCAGGCTGCCGACGATGGTCTGTGGATTATCGATCAGGGCGACGACCATGTTTACAAGGTCGACTGGACAACTGGCGATGTGCTGGTCGATCTCCCGACCGACACCGAGAAATCCAGCGGAATAACCATTGGTGGCGGCTACATTTGGGTTGCTTCCACATACAGCTGTGAGATCTATCAGCTCGACATGGATACCGGCAAAACCGTTGAGGTTTACCCATCACCCGGTGCAGGTATCAACGCTACTCGTGAGCACCTTGACGCAGAAGCTGGCCGGAAGTCGGAACCAACCGGTGACCACGGACTCGAATGGAAAGACGGCAATTTGTACGTCGCTTCGCCCCCATCGCAATTTGTGCACGTTATCGACACTTCGAATTTCCAAGAGATTCATCGTATGAAGGCTCCCGGATTCCGAGTGCACGGTCTCGCTTGGGCTGAAGAAGAAGGCCATGTTTGGATCGCCGACACAGCGTTCGGAATCGTAAGCAGGCATCGTCTTGAAGACGGACGTTGTTATGACGCTTTCCGAGTGCTCGACCCAATTCAGGTTCACGGAATGACGATCAAAGACAACCGACTCTGGTACGCGGACGACCGTGGCCCAATCGGCTTCTTAGATGTCGGCATGGAGCCAACATTCTAGGGTTGGCAGTATTGGGTCAACGCCCTTCACCAGCTATCCTTAGCTGCAATACGTGATCAAGTAAGCGCCCGTATTTGGAATCTTCAAATGCGGGCGTTATTTTGAACTTCACTACTACTCATTATTTCGCGAAAGTCACCATCAAACTATGACAACCGTTTTCGTAACAGGATCGACTGGGCGCGCCGGCGAATACATCGTCAAAGACTTGTTGAACAATGGCTATGACGTAGTTGGTGTTGATCAGAATGCACCGGGCGGAACAAACGCCCAGCGTTCACAGGGTTACACGTTCAAGACCGTCGATGTGACCGATTTCGGTCAAGTACTTTCGGCGATGAAGAACTGTGATGCAGTGATTCACATGGCAGCTATTCCGAACCCAATTATGGCTCCCGAGCACGAAGTGTTCAGAGTCAATATGACGTCGAACTGGAACGTGTTAGAAGCTGCTGAGGTGCTCGGCATAGAGAAGATCGTTCTCGCCTCTTCGGTCAATGCAGTGGGTGCAGTTTTCTCTAAAGGAATCACACCTCGCCCATACTTCCCTATGGACGAAGAACACCCGACATTTTCTGAAGACGCTTACTCAGTTGGTAAGTGGATCAGTGAAGAACTGGCTGATGCGTTTGTTCGTCGACGCCCCGGTAAAGTCCAAATCGCAAGCATGCGATTCCACGGCTTGATGGACCGAGAGCGCCAAGCAGCACTGAACGCAGCGCCAGAACGTGGCGGTGCGTACGGCGAAAACGCCAAGAACTTCTGGGGCTGGAGCGACATCGCCGAATCGGCACGTGCCTGCACGTTGGCTATAGAGGCTAATTTTGGCGGTCACGAAGCATTCTTCATCAATAGCGAAGATACTTCTGCCGACGAGCCAACTGAAGAACTCATCAAAAAGGTCTATCCGGAAGCCGAAATTCGTTCACCAATGCCCGGTAACGCAACCGCTATATCCGTCGAAAAAGCAAAACGAATACTCGGTTGGGAGCCAAAAGCTACTTGGCGTGACGCGTAATAGGACTCGTTGAGTTCCATTACTGCGTTAGACTTTTCGTCGATTCACATTTCATACCGCTCAGCGCACCTAGCGTATTTCGAGCGATTCCAATAATGCCAATAGGGTTTAGTTAGTTGACCTCACCTTCTCATCCAGTTCCGAAGCACCGAGCAGCAAGAAAAGTTCTAACTGTTCTGGGTCCGATCGAGCCTGCGAAAGTTGGCATTACGACCACGCACGAGCACCTGCTGATTGATTTCAGTGTCGTGTTCGCAGAGCCTCAGGCAGCATCTGACCGACGTCTCATGGACGAAGAGGTGTCGATGGAAAACCTCGGCTGGGTTCGATATAACTGGACCAGCAACCGAGATAATCTGCAGATTCTTGATGAAGACATTTCAACATGGGAAGCACAGCAGTACTTCAATGCTGGCGGCAGCACGATTGTCGATGTGACGTCAGTTGGTCTTGCTCGCGATCCTCGTGCGTTGGCTCGGATTTCACGAGCCACTGGCTTGAACGTTGTGATGGGCGCAGGAAACTACGTTCACATGACTCACGCCCCTGAGCTGGACGATCTCGCTGTTGAGCAGATCGCTGGTCAGATCATTCACGATGTAGACCAGGGTGTAGGCGACACCGGTATCCGATCAGGAATTATCGGCGAAATCGGCTGTTCATTCCCGTGGCATGATCGCGAAAAGAAAGTCCTCGAAGCAGCCGTTATCGCTCAGCGCGAAACTGGCGCCCCCCTGCTGATTCACCCAGGTCGTAGCGAGCGTATGCCGCTTGAAATACTGGAAGCTATCGACAAATGGGGCGGAAATCTCAATCGCACAGTGATGGGTCACGTTGAGCGAACGGTTTATGACCGTGGCGTTCTGAATGAACTGATCGCTACTGGCGCTTATTTGAACTTTGACCTGTTCGGTCACGATTCATCGTTCTACCCGCTAGCTCCTGAATCACACATGCCAGCCGATCACGAACGTATCGAGATGGTTGAGCACATGGTGAACGAGGGCAAGCGAGGAAACATTCTGCTTGCGCACGACATCTGCTCGAAGCACCGCCTAAAGACTTACGGCGGACACGGCTTCGATCACATCCTGACTCGTGTCGTTCCTCGCATGCGTGCTCGTGGCATGAGCGAGGAAGTTGTACGGCTGATTCTTGTCGATAACCCGACACGAATGCTGACTTTCGACTAAACGTTACTTTTTCCAATTCAAAATCTCGAAATTGCCTGTTCTGGCAGGCTGGCTCGCGCCATCTTGGCGTTCGGCGCATCTGATATTTAATGCACGGACACTAAGTAAGCAAGCACGGTGAGATTGGGTATCGACCAAATGGATCAGTTCGATGAAATTGGCACTAGCGCGAAAAGACTCGGAATAACGTGGAGCAGACGCCTTAGCGTGTTGGTCTTCGGTGGCGTAGTGGCTTTAGTTGTCGCCTGTGGTGGGGCAGCTGAAGATATTTTGCCTACAGTCGATATTGAATCGGTTGCCTCGGTTTCCGAGCCGACAGCCACGGCTGCGATATCACCCGAGGTTCCCACTGTTGCCCCAGCTGCAACCGTTACACCCGATATCGGAGATACGTCTGACGTAGAACCAAACTCTGAAACGGATTTTGATTCGTTTTTTGATGACGATGCTGAAAAGTTACGGGCCGGGAGGCTCCGAACCATATGGGGTTGGGAGACGAATTTGGATGAGAAAACGATTCCCCTGACCGAGCTTGAAATTGTTCTCGCAAGGGACCGCATAATCCCTGTCGATGCCCCCACATTTATAACTGTTGCTGAAGCTCCCGACTACATGGAAGCCAGAGAACCGGTCGTAGCTCTCATCATCGATGGCGATGCCCGTGCGTACCCGCTGGCGATGCTTATGTGGCACGAGATCGTCAACGATACCGTTGGTGGAGTTCCAGTAACCGTGACGTTCTGTCCGCTCTGTAATACAGGTATTACGTTCTCAAGAGTGGTCAATGGCGAAGAACTGACGTTCGGGACCTCGGGAATGCTTCGTAACTCAGACTTAGTGATGTGGGATCGCCAGACACAGAGTTTCTGGCAGCAGATTACCGGCGAGGCACTAGCGGGAGATTATGCCGCAAACCGAACTGTGCTCGATCAGCTGCCATCCTCGATCATTTCTTGGGAGACGTTTGCTGAATCGTATCCAGACGGTCAGTTGCTCGAACGAGTAACTAACGAATATGGTTCACCTGTTCG
>Ga0302134_10001630_pt1 | contig 10576 bp, 9 predicted proteins | sample CB9_SCM_MG_FD_203123 | JGI IMG/M metagenome (GOLD analysis project Ga0302134, IMG submission 203123) | Marine microbial communities from Western Arctic Ocean, Canada - CB9_SCM | ecosystem: Environmental > Aquatic > Marine > Oceanic | place: Canada: Western Arctic Ocean | collected 2017-09-19
GGCGTGGCCAAGCGCAACAAGACGTCGCACGCGTGCAATGTACTAGTCAACGTTCGGTGGTGGTCGGCCGACCGCATGTACCGCAATTTTATGAACAAGGAGGGTGCCCTCCGCTCTCGATTCGACGCATCCAAGAAGGTCATGAAGAGCACCGAAAACATGCCCGCGACCAAGCGGCCGTGATGGAGTTTGTGCACACAGTGCGCACGGTTGGGTCGGGAAAAGTGTGTTGCGCATTGAAAATCGAGACGCGCAACACGAAACTGTAGAAAGACGGTGCACACTTGGGCGCTGTGCAACAAACACATGTTCCCGTGGTGGTGTGGAGGGCGGTAGTTAACGTGTCGATACAGAATTGTCACAAAATCATAAACTGAATACGGTTTTGAGAAGATAGAAACTGCCCCTCTGTACGCTAGGAGACGGTCCCACGACGCTCCAAAGTCCGTGGTAGAAGGCCTCCGGACATTGCTACGAACGTGCAACCATGATTTCTATGCCGGCTCAAAACTACCAGGGACCCACCGACACTGGGCTCCGCTCGTCCAACATGTCCGGCTACTCGCAAGTGTCGCGCATCGGCGAACAGGTACTCAACTCCTTCGTCGACAGTTACGAGTATGGTGCTTTGCGCGAGTCAATTTCCACCGCAGAGCTGACGGGCGTGGGGTACATTAACGATGTTGGCAATCTGGCACTCGTCGATAATACTGCGCCCCCTCCAACGCCGCTCCAGTCACACCCCGTAGAGCACAAGCCGCACTTTCACGAATGGGCAACGGCGTACGTTGGCATGATTGCGCTTTCCCGCCGCCTGCGCACCAACTTCCGTAATCACATGGCCGCCGAATCTGCTGCTCCGACCATCGTATGCGCTGCCGGAAAAGGGCCGCTCGACGAGGTGGACTTCCAATTCGCAGGTGTTGTCAGGTCTAACAGCGTCCGAACCATGGACGACGGCGTCGGCCCGACCGTGGACGAGTACTTCACTCTGACCACCTCCGGGATGATGACAATCCACAACAACTCGGGCACGGTCATCCACAGCGGCGACATGATCGCGTGGACATTCGAGTCGACCGAGGCCTCGTCGATGACCACCCAGAAAATAAGGCTCCCCAGCCGCAACGCGCCGAGGCGCGTGGGCATTCGCGTAGCCGATTATCACGACGGTTCGTAAAACAACGATTCGGACGCAACGTGACCCTCTCTTTCACTTGCCATTCACTTACTGTTCGACTCTCATTGAAGCAGAGAACGTCATCGGCCGCAGCCTGGGGTTCGCCAAGCCTGGAGCCGTGTTTGACGTGATTGTGAGTTTGGCCTCAAACCATACATGTATACGCAAACCACTGATCGGTCGTTTTGTTGTTTCTGACAACAGGTTTCGCTTGTCTAGACCAATACTCTCCACGACGAGCAAGCAAACACAAGAACAAGACCAAACGCAACAACAACTATACACCACTTCGCGGAACCATGAGAGGTCTCCGCTTGATGTTGAATGTGTGTGTGTGTATCGTTCCAAAACTAACGTATTGAATAAAATTAAGACAACAAAACGAGGGCCGATAAACACAACCCTTCGAACCCGCGCTTGGCGACGTGCACGACGGGCGCTCCGCGATGGTCAAGAGAGTACGTTACCCATGTCCTTCTCGCAGGCAACAGCACTATTCGCATGCCATTTTCTGGGGGCTTCGTCTCCAAGAAAGGCAGCTGCACAACCCCTCCGAACGCATGAGATCGCCTCAACATGTCCTGATCTTTGTTTGTTGTTAACATTGCCAAACCCGCCAGAAGCGCGCACGTTGATTTGAGCTCGTTGTTACTTCCAAAGGCCGCCGAGATGCCTGCCATCGCCGAGTCGTGCGAGAGCGCCACGATGTGGGCAAACTCTCGCGTTGCCCGTGTCGACGACTCTCTGTCGAGCAGCAACACGCGTCGTTTGCCGATGAAGGTTGTAGGAAGCAGGAACGAGCAGAGCAAATCTCTGTATGTAACCATTCCGCTCTCTGAGTCCGCGTTCAACGCGAGGGTCTGCAGCTTGGTGGTGCTCTCCTCGCTGTTGACGTCGATTCCGGAGGCATGCAGGGACAAAATATCGTCGTCGTTCTTTGGACACAAGAACTTGGTCTGGAAAGATTCGGTGGTGGCACGTGCAAACCGCAGTGCCAACTCGTCAAGCAGTCCGACGTGGTGGTGGAATTGACCTCGGCGCACAACACGGCCGCCCCGCGCGAGGTGCTCCCGCGCCAATGCTTGGGGGCTGTGCAGCAGCGCATTCCACGTCGAACTGCATGGATTCATGTTCCACCCGAGCATAATCAAGTCGTCAAGCTCCCTCTTGTCTTGATCCATTTTTTCCAACGCCGTAAGAAGTACGGGCTCTGACGCTTCGACACCCGCATCTCCGGCGTTGGCGTCATCGTTGCTGTCCTCGTCCCGACTTCGTTTCTTAGAAGCCTTGGAGAGGTGCTGCCACAAGCACGTTGTGCTGCTTACGCAATCTTCGTCGTCGTCTTCGTCGCCCGAATCGTTGTCGTCGCCGTGTCGTACAACAGAGTTGGCATCGACGCGAGCAATGAGTAAAAATGTAAGCATGAGCGTCCGCTGGAACGCAACGGCTTCGATTACAGATTCGTCATCTGGGTTCAATATGGCTTCTTCGGGCGTCGTAACACCGTGCACAGAAATTACCCGACGCAAAAGCGCCAACACTACAAACACCAATTTTGTTGCACCTTCCTGCTCTACCGTCTGTTCTGATTGGCAAGCTTTCCTCAATGCCACAACCCCGCGGCTGTGCGATTTTAGTGGTATCGGTCGGTCGTGGCCAAGGTATGAGTAGATACGATCGATCAGGTACCCAATGTCCCTCCCCCCGGCAGCGCTGCTCCCACCGACGGACGAATCGCCGTCGTCGTCCTCTTCCCCGCCCCCCACCATTGCGTTCACACACACACGCGCACACATGCACACGAAAATCAAGCTCCAACTAGCGACCGAACTACTTGCTGACTTCCATCAGCGTGAGGGACGCGGCCGATACGATTGCCGACTCTGCGTATCCATCGTCATCGTCGGACTCGCCGCGCCGAAGTAGCTTGAACTGGAGCACGTTCAATTTCTGCAGAACACTGCGCACGTCCGCGGCGCTCGGCCGCGCAACGCGGCTCGACTTCCCGCCGAGGAGCAGCGTCTGGAACGCCGCACACGCGTTAAACACGTCGATGGATTCGTTCTGGAAGTTTGGACGGTCGACGAGCACGTAGCCCAGATCCGCCAACTTCTTGAGGACCTTTACCCGTGACTCCAACACGGGAGCGCGCAGAGACTGCGCCGTCGACGTGACGGGCGCGGTCGTGCGCTTGCGCTTATCCCACGACGCTTCTTGTGGCTTTTTCTCCGTTGGTAAGTCGGCAACGACGTCGTCCTCGTCGTCGTCCTCGTCGTCGTCCTCGTCATCCAGTTCGACGTAAGATGGTTTCTTGACACCCGACGACGACGCTGCTCCCGAGGACACGCGCGGCCGGAGGTTGCGGCCAGGTCGTGACGACGAGTCGTCCTCCTCTTCGTCGTCGTCGTCGTCGTCGTCGACGACGCGCTTTCGCGTTCGCTTCAGGGGCAACGATCCCGAAAGCTTGGCGGCGTTAAGCGACATCTCCAAACGATCGTAAGCCGCCTGCAGGAAGTCGATGTTGTCAAACGAGTCGGTGGACACGTCGGAGAACTTCCCGAAGCGCGTCAGCAGCCGCCCCCAGAAGACGTCCGAGCTCCAGATTGGAACGGCTTCTACGCCCACAATGTCGTCCCATCGCGTCTGCAACAGCTCGATGCGTTCTGGTGTCGCGGTGTCACCAAGCTTGCGGCATTGGCCGCCTGCATGGATGTTGTACGTCTCGTAACACATGTCCAACAGCAGCGTCTGCGCCGTGAACAGCCTGGTGATGTGCTTCAAACACTCCTCTCCTGGGACCACCACACCCAGATAGGGGGGTGCCGGAAACTCGTCGTCCATTCCCGTCTCCTCCGTCTCCTGAACCTCCAGGTATCCTCTGTAAAAGCTGTCAAAGTGCTCGCTCAACTTGTCTACGCGTGATGTCTCCCAGTCGCGGGCATCGAACGCAGAGCAGTCAACGACGTCCTCGACAGGCGACCCCGCCAGGTGAATGACCGCATCGGCGTGCTTCTCTTGCTGGCCGCAGATGGCGCATCGGAACTTGCGCGTTCGTATGCATTCCTTCGTCGTCTTGTCGATGGGCATGAGCCATGCGGAGTGGGCATGCCGCATCAACGTAACAAACTCGGGCTTCCACCTTTGCGAGGTGCCATTGGCGCGCATGCTGCGCATAGTGCCCACAAACTTGTCCATGTTCTTTTCGATTCGTTCGCGCTCGTCATCGTCGGGGACGTGCTCTTCGAGCGTCTTGTCCGACTCGTCCGTCACGATCTCGACACACATCAGAACGTCGTTGAAAAACTGATTGTCTGGCATAATTGTTGTTGTTTCGTGTTCTTTCCTCGCCTGGAGAGGCGAGCTGTGTTAATGGTTGGTGGTTGATGTACTAGAAGTGGGCAGCAGTCAAACCCCAGGAGCGAAAGGTAAAAAAATCAAATAAAACCAATGAGTCTAAGCTGGTCCCGTGTCACTCCTAGTTGCTCTTTCACGTTCTCAGCCGTCAAGCCTAGCTCTACGAGTGCCAACGCTCTCAGTCCGCAATCGGCAATAACAGAGAAGGGGACCCCTTCCAGACAAGTTTCACGTGGGTTGAGCTGTTGGAGCACGTTCTTCGCCTCCACAGGGGCGCCAGCACACGTCATCATGAGCGCAGTGGTTGAGATCCCAAGCTGTGACGCGGCGTTGCTGCTGGCAAGCATTACGGCATCGCCTGGTGATGTCAAGAATGCTGAGACGACCTCACGTGCGCCAAACAAGCGTATAGACTCTCCCACGAATTTGGCGTCTCGGACCAAATCGATGGCGTCAAATCCGATCTCGCGTAAATCCATGGCGCTCGTCAAGCCGTGGTTCGCATGCAGCTTCAACGGCCCCACACCGGCGGCCGATAGGCACACGGCGGACGAGTTTTCCTTCAAGTAGTCGAGCGTGAAGGTGTCGTCGGACACGGCTAAATCGACATGTCCGACACTGTGCATGATGGCCAGTTTTTGTTTGGACGATAGAGCCGTATCTGAAGAGAACGGCGTCATTGACACCGGTCTGAACGATGTCATTTGCAGAGCAAACATCTTGTACCAACAGGGGCCATAGCGACCATGAAGCACAGCCAGATGCTGAACATCATGCAAACGGATATTTTGCTGATGATCGTGACGCTGCTCCGTCGTTCGTCGCCACTGTCTGGCATGCTTTTCACCAGTACGTGTCGTTTGCTGCGCGATCTTGGAAAAGAGATACCCATACGAGTTCTAAAACTCTCAATGTTCCGTGGGGACATCTTGCTTGCGCACGCCGAGCACACTAGAAACAATCGATTCAAAACGAGTGAGATTACGTACTGTGCGCAAGCCAATACATCAATCAACACGCACCACTTCTGGCTTGATATAACAGGTACGCCACTCCAGCGACAGACGACAAATCTAACCGATCGACCTTGGTACCAATACGAAGGTGGGAGATTTGTAACAAAAAAGATTTGCCAGCTCCTCTTTAATCCAGGCCGTCTTTGTTTGCCACCACGGTTCAGCCTGAACGAGAACAACAGTTTTTTCCACTACCATCCGTCGAGCAACCCCGAGGCTGTCGGCCTAGGCTGTGCCAAGCGACTGAGAGACTGTCTTCACGCGGGAGATGGCAACAAAGCCATCGAGGTTGCGGGGATCATGGCCTTCAAGAACGACACGGTCCTCGTCTCGTTCACGTTGGATTGCGTGTACGAGCGAAGGCTGCCGGAAGGTCACAGCTTCAACAACGGACATAACGATTTCATTGTTATGAGAAACGCAACAATTGTGAGCATTGTGCTGAAGAAGCCCCCACCGCCAACGGCTACAACGACTTGAGAATCCCCCTGAGCTTGCCGGAGTCGATGCCGGCGATTGTTACCAGCTCGGGTCGCATCTTGATAGCCTGCAGCTCTGCCAGCCCGAGTTCGCGCGCAAAGCTCTGCACAAACGACTCGGGAGCATGCGACCCGAACAGACCGAACGGTTCGATGTTGGGTTCGGCGTGACCTCCAAAACTTCTGTTGCTCCACGTAAACCTGTTTGTGAGCCAGTCTCTATCTATGTGAGCATTTGGTGGGGACCCCCTATACGCGGCGGTTACTTGTTCGGACATCTGCTTCCCAGAGTAGAGTCGCTGTGTGGTAAACGGTATCGTACTCCAGCACTCGTTCCGTAGAGCCGTTTTGTGGCCACCGGTCTTGTCCAAAAACATGACCACGCCCTCCGCCGGATTTGACAACGTAACCAACCCCTTGCTGATGGTCGCATCGACCCCGTTTGTCAGTTGCCAGCACGACGACGCGCATTCGTCGAGCTTCCGCAGCGTGTTGACGGTAACGTCTATGTCGACAACAGCTCCACGATACTTGTTCTTGGCGGCCGCGTCGCCGATCGTGAGGACAGACAGCCCGAGTGCCACGGAGACATCGGCGATGATCCTCGTTCGGTTTCGCGATGACGCGGTTGCGAGGCGGCGCAGCGCTTGTGAGCCCGGCGCTTTTGCTTCGCTCTCAAGAAGAGAATCCAACGACGTTGTCGGGTCGGTCCTGAGGCTTGAAAGCAGCCTGGAGTGAAAAGTGGAGGCCGAGACGCCGGCACCCGCGCGACAAACGATGAAAAGCTCCCGATGCACTCTGGACATCCCTGTGTGCCCTGGGTCTGGTGATCGAGACGTCTCGGCGCTGTAGATGCCCACGAACGACGATGGCCCATCCAATCCGCACGTCCAGTCGTCCACGTCACGATCACAGTCGTCGCATTTCAACTGAGGGCCCACCTCGAGGTCGGTGGACGCCATCTCGGATTTGACCGCGCTCTTTAGCTTTTGGAGCATTGCTTTGCGCTTCCCAACGTCGTTGAGAGCGGTCTCCACTTTGGCAGCGTCGTGCGGCGACAGTTTCACGATTGAGATACCAGTGAAGAGGTCCCGCGGGAAGATGGATGCGTTCAACCCGTCCTCGTTTCCCGCGAGACGGAATACGATGTTCTTGTAAGCATTTGACTCGATCGACTGGCCCGCTCCAGGCAAAAGAATTGCCTCGTCTTGTGGCCTAAGGGTTTGCAGCAACGTGTTTCGAAGCTTAGTACTAACATTTTCGATCGCGAGGAGCCTCGCCATGCGTCGTGGCGGCTTTGAATGTAAGTGTGATACAAACGCGTCTTACGGCATAGCGACTCGTCTTCGCAAAGTATTGATTTTGCGTTTCCTGGTCGATTAAGGTGAAATGAACATGGAACATGAGTTCGTAGACGTGTCCGGAGACACCGTCGTGACGTTGCAAGAACGGCCAAACAACATGGTGGCGCTCGTCGGCGTCAAACAAGCAAGCAACCGGAAGGCCCAGCTCTCCGCACCAGTGAAAGGAGTGGATGGCGCCGCTCGCGTGTTTTACGACTACAGAGTTGGTGTCTGTAGAACCGACCGCGGGATCGAAGCGACCCGGACGCTGCTGATCGCACTCCACAACCAGCAAGTGGCCACGGTGCATGTCTTGCACGGCTACCTCGTGGCAGATATTGTTTTGTAAACAGCTTGTTTAGTGAGAACGAAAACATGGACTCTCCGGAGATCGCGCCGTCGTCCTTGTTGGTTTTGGGCTCGGTGTGTTTCGCCCTGTTCGTGGCCGCCGCAAGTCACTTGTCGTTGTGTACAAATCAGTTCCAATGTTTAAACGACGGAGATTGCATCGTAGCATCGAGCTCGATGTCGGCTTGGGTTGGTGGAAGTTGTTCTTTTTCCAACGTGGTTTCCGTAACTTCACTTGAGCTTGCAAACATGTCTACATTCGCGTCGCTCGCGTCCATGTCACGCGGCGTGTGCTCGCCTGGGGAGATACAGTCGGTCCGGAGCGCGTCGGGGGTGATGCGGTGCTCGCGGCAACCAAGCTTCCCTGACGCGTTTGTCTCGTCCGCGGGGGACACGTCGGCGGACTCGTTCCACATGAGGGCAGCGGGGAAGTGGATTGCGTCCAAACGTGGACAAGAAACGTCGTTTGGCTTCTTTGACGCCGAATCAATTGGTGAAATGGTTCAGGACGACATCGTATATAACTTCGACCCCCGTATGGCTCACACAGACTTTGATCGCTTCCGGGCCGTTTGCGAGACGACTATAGCAAACGGCGCGATGGCCTTTGACGCATCGACCGCGTACACATTCCTCAAGAACGAGTTGACGGGTCTCGACGTTCTCAAATCGGTTGGAAAGCTGTCGAGCTACCTTTGCGACACTCCCCTCAATTTCGCGAGTGACCTCAACGCAGACGGCAGCGGCTGGGTCGCGAAAGCAATCGACGGCAACATCTTTTCAACCGAAACGATCGATTCGGCGCTGTACAGCTTTGGAGATGGTTTTTTCACACGCCAAAGGGCACGCGAGTTTGCGGAGACGGCATCGGGAGCAGACCTCTCCGACCTGTCGGTCATCGAGGCCTCGCAAGTGAACTCGGCCTTTGAGGCGTCCGTGCTAGGAAGCGACATCGACGACGCCGTGGTGATAGGGTCATACACGGTGTCTTTTACGCAGAACCTGATCTCGTTCGCGCGATTCCTACACGCGCTCAATGTTCACGGGGCCGTCCATGCCAAGGCCTACCTCCGGGGGGTGAATGCCATGTGTGTCTCGGCCATCCGTTCGTCGATCACGGGCGCCTCTGGCCTGGAATCTCCAATCGCCGACGCCCTCCATGCAATCCGAAGAAAGTCCAAGTTTACGGCGGTGGCAATGGGCAGGTTTGAGTTTGATCTGTTTCAGGAGCCATCCAAGGAGCACGTGACTGCGTCGCTCTCCATGCGACCGTCCAGTCTCTTCTCGTTTGCCAATGTCGATCTACCAAGGAAGAGCTGCTTCGACGCCGCACAAACGCTCTTTCCGGAGGCGTACGACAAGCTCGTGTTCGATCGATTGGTAGGCTCCGAGTTGCATACGAGGCTGAAAACGTTGATCTCCGAGATGAAACTACGTGTGAGTGCCGAATTCCTCACCGGTGAGACACGCTTTTTGATCGCAGCGGAGGCCGATCGAGCTCGCATCGCCCTGCTCGCCTCGACGGCGGTGGTCACAATTCCAGGGTCGAGTGCCTCGACACCACTGTCCCTTTCGTCCAGTGAAGGACCCGTGACAATCGTCCTCAAGCAGAGCCGATCGGTCTTCTTAGACAACATGGGGCTTGCGCTCGACTTCCGGAGCGTCTGCGAACTGCCGGCGCTGATGGCGGCGACGACCCGCAACGCCTATATTTTGTCCTATAGCAACTGCATCTTCTTGCTTCCAGGGTTACTTGTACCACCGCTCGCATCGACACGCTACGACGATACGTCCATGAGGAGTCTGATCGGCTATGTCATCGCCCACGAGCTAGGCCACTTGGCAACCTTCAACCCGTTGGCGCTTTGGGACTGGGGGGTTGCCGAAAATCTTATGCAAAACTATAGCAGCAGTACGTACACGGAAGCGTCAGCCGACCTGATCGCAGTCTCGTCGCTGAAAGGACTCGTTTCCGACGACGACCTTTGCTTGTACACAAGCCAGCTATGGGCCGCGAGCCCTCCTGGATACGCACCACAGGGCCGTTCACCACACCCCGTAATGAACCTCAGAGGGGACAATCTGTGTTTTTTTATCTTCCGTTGACTCTTACACACATGTATACATCGGATAGACATTGTCATGTGGTTGTCATGTGGTTGTACCACTCCCGTCCCACTTCCGGAGGGTCGACCCCCCCCCCCTTTGCATATGCATGCCGTAACCCGGATAGACATTTGGATAAATCTGGACAAATCTCGACAATGCATATCCATAGGGTTTCGTCATGCACATGCAATGGGGGGGGGGGGTCGACCCTCCGGAAGTGGGACGGGAGTGGTACAACCACCTGACAACCACATGACAATGTCTATTTGGTATGCACATGTATACCTCGTGGACGATCACCTGACAACTACATGACAACTACCCGACAGACCTATGCATGTGTACATCGGATAGACATTGTCAAGTGGTTGTCATGTGGTTGTACCACTCCGGACCCACTTCCGGAGGGTCGACCCCCCCCCCCCCTTTGCATATGCATGCCGTAACCCGGATAGACATTTGGATAAATCTCGACAAATCTCGACAATGCATATCAATAGGGTTTCGTCATGCACATGCAATGGGGGGGGTCGACCCTCCGGAAGTGGGACGGGAGTGGTACAACCACATGACAACCACTTGACAATGTCTATCGGGTATGCACATGTATACCTTGTGGACGATCGCCTGACAACTACGTGACAACTACCGGACAGACTCATGCATGTGTACATCGGATAGACATTGTCATGTGGTTGTCATGTGGTTGTACCACTCCCGTCCCACTTCCGGAGGGTCGGGGGGGCG
>Ga0302134_10001633_pt1 | contig 10572 bp, 8 predicted proteins | sample CB9_SCM_MG_FD_203123 | JGI IMG/M metagenome (GOLD analysis project Ga0302134, IMG submission 203123) | Marine microbial communities from Western Arctic Ocean, Canada - CB9_SCM | ecosystem: Environmental > Aquatic > Marine > Oceanic | place: Canada: Western Arctic Ocean | collected 2017-09-19
CATATAATCCTTACCTGGTACCTTGGACGAACTCACTGTTTGAAAATGCTCCTGCTGATGCGATGGGTGTGCGATCGCGTTGGGATCAAATGGGCAAAGAAGATCAACCTATTTGGTGTATCGGTGGGGACGGTGCGATGTTTGATATTGGTTTCCAGTCACTGTCGCGAATGTTGGCGACGGGTATGAATATCAATGCTTTTATTCTTGATACGCAAGTTTATTCGAACACCGGTGGCCAAGCTTCAACGGCAACCTTTATGGGCCAAAACGCTAAGATGAGTTTGCACGGCAAGAAATACAAAGGAAAATCAGAGCGCCGTAAAGAAATGGCACAAATTGCAATCATGCATCCCAATACATTTGTTGCCCAAACGACCTGTGCTCATACCAATCACTTTTATAAGAGTGTTATTAGAGCTCTCGAGTACGAGGGACCGTCGGTTATCATTTGTTACACGACGTGTCAGCCAGAGCATGGTGTGGCCGATAATATGGCTGCGGACCAAGCACGCCTAGCAGTGGATTCGCGCGCGTTTCCGATGATGACGTATGATCCTGATGCAGGCGCTACGATCAGAGAACGCATGTCGTTGCAGGGCAACCCAGGTATGAAGAATGATTGGTGGACCAATCCGAAAACGAAAGAAGAAGTTAATTTTATCGACTTCTGTCGTAGTGAAGGTCGATTTTCCAAGCATTTTGATAAAGATGGAAATCCATCCGAAATTATACTCGCTGCCACACAAGAACGTCTTGATAATTGGCACGTGCTGCAAGAATTAGCTGGCCTGATTTAAGAGCCAAGCAAAAAAGCAACGCGAGAAGTTGTAAAGCCAAGGACGGTTTGACCCCAGCGGTTGGCGGTACGCTTGGTTATCTTTGCAGCCGCTATTTGCAGCTTGTTGAAAGTTGTGGCAGGTGCTTGCAAGGAAATACAAAATGTCGGATTCTGGTGAATATCGCTCAAATTCAAACGAGGTGCCCGCTAGCTCGGTACCCGATGTTGACGAATATCGCGCTACGGGCCAAACCGTACCAAATAATCTGCCGCTGTTTCTTACTTCGGTCTGGCAATGTGAATCTACCGAACAAGCGGATGCAATTCTTGATGGCTCGCAGTCCGGATTTGTTTACCAACGGGAAAGCCATCCCAATGCGAATCAATTCGCGAAGGTGTGTCGGACGTTACACAAGGCGAGACATGCTACGGTTACATCATCAGGAATGGCCGCACTATCGCTAGCGGTGCTTTCGCAACTAGAACACGGTGATCACGTAGTTGTTTGTAATCGTCTGTACGGCCGTAGTATCACTTTACTTGGTAGTGAATTACAGCGATTAGGTATCCAACACTCGTTGGTAGATAGTTGTGATCTACAGGCAGTTGAAGATGCAATGACAGGCAACACGCGCTTAGTGGTTGCCGAAACTATCTCTAACCCGATGTTGCGGATTGCCGATATCAAAGCACTGGCGGACATTGCGCATGCTCACGACGCACAATTGCTAATCGACAATACTTTTGCGACGCCGATTGTATGTCAACCCATGGAGCTGGGCGCTGATTTAGTGCTTGAAAGCGTCAGTAAATTTATGAATGGACACGGCGACATCATGCTAGGGATGCTTGCCGGGAATCATGACAACTGGGAACGCGTCGAGTCGGTGAATTCAACGTGGGGCTTGGCTAGTAGTCCGCTGGACTGCTGGTTGGCATGTCGTGGTGTTGCGACGTTGGCACTCAGAATCAACCGAGCGTGTGATTCGGCACTCTCGGTAGCTAAATATTTGAATGAGCATGACGCTGTGGAGCGGGTCGTTTATCCCGGCTTGGAATCACATGATGATTTTCGATTGGCACAGCGGCAGTTCATTCAAGGTAGCGGTCATGTTGTCACATTTCAGGTGACTGGCGGGCGAGTAGCGGCGGACCAAGTGGTTGCGAGCCCAGCAATCGCGTTTTGCCCGTCACTGGGCGATGTGACAACGACGTTAAGTCATCCTCTTTCTACCAGTCATCGAGGATTATCGCTCGAGCAACAGCAACAACTTGGCATTAATGGTGCGACGATACGGCTGTCTGTGGGTATTGAAGAGAGTGATTCTATCCTCGAACAGTTGCAAATAGCATTAGAGCGGTAACAGATTCGCTCAAATTAACTAAAACAGGACTGGCTAGCAACGATATCGTGTTTTAAACTCATGGAGTAGCGAAATCAACGGATTAAGGGTTCGCTTTTCATCGGTAACTTTCGTAACGTATCGAAACACATAATAGGCTATTGGGTTTAAGGCTATATGAATAAGAAGAAAGAAGAAGCACTTGAAGTAGAAGGCACCGTTACACAGGCGTTAGCCAACACTAGGTTTCGCGTGCAGCTGGATAATGGAGCAGAAGTTCTAGCCCATGTTGCTGGACGGATGCGCAAACACTTTATTCGTATCGTACCTGGCGATAAGGTTCGAGTCGAACTTTCACCGTACGACCTCACCAAAGGTCGTATTACGTTTAGAGAACGGTAGTCGTAATATTTTGCGATTGTAAACGAATCAATATTGAATCAATGACAGCGATGGACTCGGTCGAATAAAGTCCAACGGATTGGAAATAGACACTTTGGTTGGCAATCCATTACTAGTATAATGGTACGCCGACGCGAAACTCCGATCCCTTATCTTACACGCCCTTTTTGGAGAAAGTTATCATGAAAATATTCAAACAAGCAACGTTCGTTGTAGCAATGTTGTTGGGACTCGTTTTGCCTCAAATGCAAGTTGACGCTCAGACCGCGGCCGAAAAGCCAATGGCGATTGTGGCAATTAATAACTACGGCGATTTATCAAAAGACCTGACTTATTTGCTTGATCTAGTGGGCCCTCCGGGAACCGCTCAAATGTTGGCACAACAGGGAGCGGGATTTGCTGAAATGTTGGACACTACCAAGCCAATTGGTGTGATCGTCCAGCCAGATGGCATATTGGGCTTTAAACTGCTGGCTTTTATTCCAACGAATAACGTTGATCAAATTTTGCAGACGCTGGCAGTCTTCGGTATTGTTGGTGAGTCGACACCCGAAGGATTAACCAAAATTGATGCCGGTGGAACACTTATTTACATCAAAAAAGGCAACGGCTGGGCATTTGTATCCAATACCCAAGAAGCCCTTGCCACCCCACCGGCTGATCCCGTTGCATTGCTGGGTGGCTTGGATAAGCAGTATGATGTTGCCGTTCAAGGTAACATAGATGCGATTCCTGCTGTATTCAAACAATTGATGATGAGTCAGATCGAAGTTGGCATGCAGCAGTCGATTCAACAACCACTGCCAAATGAAACGGAAGACGCATTTGAAGCACGTCGAGCGATGGCCCAACAAGGCATACAAGACGTCCAGAAGATGATCAACGAGCTTGAATCGGTTACCGTCGGATTGAACATCGATCAAACGCGGCAGTCAGTTTATCTCGATGTTGGTATTACCGCTAAAGAGGGATCTGACACCGCGAAGCAGTTTGCCTACGAAGACACGACCACGCAATTGGCCGGTTTTCTTACTGAATCTACTGCAGTGCAAATGAATTTGTCATCGTCGTTTGATCCGGCTCAAGCGGAGCAAATTAATATTTCACTCGAAGCTTTGCGAACTCAGGTGATTACTCAAATCCAAAATGACATAGCGATTCCGAATGAAGATTTACGGGCCTTGGCGATCAAAGCGATTTCCACTTTTATGGATGTTGGCAAAGCGACACTTAGTTCAGGTAAAATCGATATGGCGGGCAGTGTGGATTTGACCGATGGGGAGATATCAGTGGTCGCCGCGGCGGTAGTGCCTCAAGCCGAACAGCTTGATGAAATCGTCCGTGAATTCGTCAAAATTGCCTCAGAGCAAGACCCTTCTTTCCCTGACGTCGAAATTGACGCACAGAAAAATGGCGATATTTCTTTCCATGTCGTTAGAATCCCGATTCCTGAATTCGAAAGCGAAGCGCGTAAAGCTTTTGGTGATGCGGTTGAAATTAGTATTGGCATGGGGCCAGATCGTGTCTATATCGGCGTTGGTAAAGACAATCTCAAGCGATTGTCAGATGCAATCGATGCATCAGCTGCAAACAAAGGAAAAAAAGTGTCGGCAGCTTTACTACGGGGTTCGGCGAATAAAATATTGCAGTTTGCCGCTGAGCAATCTCAAGATTTGATTTTGCAGCAAGCCGCCGCCGCTGCCGCCTCCGTTGCCGGTAAAGATTCCGTTAGTATGGAACTGTCCTCAATCAAGAATGGTGCTCGTTATCGCATTGAGCTTGAAGCCGGTGTGCTTAAAGCCATAGCAGTTGGCGTGATGGCCGCTCAAGCTAGACCAGGGTTGGATGATAGCCCTTTCTAAGCAAAGTTATTGACCAGATGATAAAAGCGGTGTCGGGTCATCAGCCTGGCACCGCTTTTTTATTTTCCAGACAATCCCTGTTTGTGACTTTTAGGTTTATCGATGTCCAGTTCTACCTCCAATAATCTATTTTCAACCACTCGTACTCATATCGCTGGGCTTTCCATTAAAGAAATCGCCACGCAGTTCAGTACACCAACGTTCGTTTATGATGCGGAAGTTATTTTACGACGTGTGGCAGAGCTCGGTGAATTTGATGTGGTTCGTTACGCCCAAAAGGCGAATTCGAACCTGGCAATCCTGGCGATGATGAAAGAGCAGGGAGTTGTTCTGGATGCCGTCAGTGCGGGTGAAATCCATCGGGCTCTACGCGTTGGATATCAGGGTGGCAGCAATGCTAACCGACGACATGAGATCGTCTACACCGCAGATATTTTTGATCAAGATGCGTTGGCGCTTGTACGGGAACATAACATCCACGTTAATTGTGGTTCGGTGGATATGATCGAGCAGCTTGGCAAAGTGTCGCCGGGCGTGGAAATTACCTTGCGGATTAACCCGGGGTTTGGGCACGGGCACAGTGAAAAGACAAACACTGGCGGTTCTCAATCAAAACATGGAATTTGGCACGAGCAATTAGGAGAGTGCAAAACGCTTGCCGCTCAATATGATATCACCATTTCTGGATTACATATGCATATAGGTTCAGGGTGCGATATGGAGCATTTGTCGCAGGTTTGTGGTGCGTTGGAGAAAGCCGTCGCCGTCGTTGGGGATACGGTTCGTACAATTAGCACCGGTGGTGGGTTGCCGATTCCTTATAGTGCAGACGAGTCCCATATTGATTTGCGGCAGTTTTACGCATTGTGGAACGCAACGCGGCAGCGGATTGCCAAACAAGTTGGTCATGAAGTGTGCTTGGAAATCGAACCGGGTCGCTTCTTAGTTGCCGAAAGCGGATTCTTGGTCACTCAAATTCGATCTATCAAAACGACTTCTGACAAACGATTCTATTTGGTTGACGCTGGTTTTAATAACCTTGCTCGACCAATTATGTACGGATCCTATCATCCAATTTCAATCGCAGTCGAAGAGAACGAGGGTAACAAACACGTCGATGTTGTCGTAGGTGGGCCATTATGTGAATCGGGTGATATATTTACTCAGCAGGAGGGTGGATTTGTTTGCACGCGGAGCCTACCCGAGGCGCAAGTCGGAGATTACTTAGTGCTCGAGTGTGCAGGTGCGTACGGCAGCGTGATGGGGTCCAATTACAATTCGAAATTGCTTGCTGCCGAAGTGATGATTCATGATGGAATGGCGCATTTGATTCGAGTACGGCAGACATACGACGCTTTGATGGCCGACGAACGAGTTATGGACGCATGAAAAAGTGTTGGCAAAGACGCCAGCAATGACGACTTTCGTTGGCTAACCTATTTGCTCCGTGCCGATTAGTATTTATAATCAACCACACAACGAGTTACCTAAAAACAGGTCGTTTTCAATTTTCAAAGGATGCCTTTGATGGCCGCAAAAAAGACAGCCCGAAAAAAAGTGCCCAAGACCTTGGCCGTCATCAATGCTGATAATTGCACAGGGTGCGAGGCATGCCTTGAAGTGTGCCCAGTGGATTGTATTGAAATGAAGCACTTCGGTTTAGGCACGAAGGGCAATCAAAGTTGGTGTGAAATCGACTTAGAAGCATGTGTTGGGTGTGAGGTTTGCGTGCATATTCCCACGAAATCTTCAAACCCATATGAGCTCCTCGTTTGCCCGTGGGATGCGATCGAAATGGTACCCACGGAGCATGTCGCAGCTGTAGTCGCTCAAATTGGTGGCCCATCAGAATATATCTATGAGAACTGGGAACGTCTCGTCGGTACTGCTCAACATCTGGCGGAACTTCGCGCTGGCAGTTAATGTGGTTGGTTAGCGCACTACGAATTTACACAGATTCCCGCGAATTAGAAAAATTGACAGGGTTGTAACAAGCTCTATTTCCCCCGGATTAACGGGTAGTTGTGTCACCCATTTGCTTACGTACTTCGGTTAGAATCTGAGATTCAAATTCTTCGTGCCATAGAGCCGGAAAACCGTAATAGATATTAGATCCACCCCCTTCATATCCACCTTCGCGCAAAACTCGTAGCGACGGAATATACGCCATTACATCGTTGCTGTAGGCCGCCACCCAAATTGCCGGATCGCGGTAGGGGCTTGTCGGCTGTGGCCCCTGTTTGATTTTAATTGCGTAATCAATCACCACTTCGCCGCCAAGAAAAACCCACTGAACGCTGTGGCCGAGGTGCCAAGTTTGAATTGGATAGGCGTATGTTTGTGGGAGGACGTTATTGTTATCGAGCTGGTTGAGCAGATATTGAGCGTATGGTTTTTCATACTGATTCCCGTCGCGTTGTATGGCTTCAAGTTCCTTTCGTGTTTGAGGTGCAACCGTGCGGCCTTGGATTTCACGATACTGAGTTTGCAATGGCCCTGTGACCTTTTGCATGCGACCTTGTAAGACACTGTTGACGGCGGTTGCCAAACGGTTGCCGTATGTTTTGGCAAGCTCAACGGTTCTACGTGGTAATGGGTTTTGATCGGCTCCGCAACCAGCCCAAAACATGGCGGTCACCCCAGGGTTGGTTTCTTCAAGTGCTGCCTGAGCAAATCCTGGATAATCACCGGACCATTGTGTAAATGAGAGAACGGTTGAGTGGCAGGCATAGCCGAACACGACGGTCTTCAATTTAAACTCGGCATCACGAATGGCGAGCACTGGCACATCGTGATCGAACGGACCTTTTAGTTCACCTGCGAGACGTAGTTGTGGCACGTTTGCTTCGGTGTTGTTGCGGCGGTTCACAGCAACAGTACAATTCCCGTTGCCCCAAGTTAGCGAGACGGGTTGCATCGTTTTGTATGCAGCGGCAACGACATTGACGATCATTGTACGCAGCCGAATAGTATATTGTGAAATTCTAGCCGCTTCGGCTGCTGGCGCTCGCAAATAATGCAGCGGTACAAGGTTATCACTTAAGGCTGGTCCGGTATGTGTGTGCGAGGTCGCGATGGCAAACTGATCTCGATCCAACCCGTGATTTGTCTGTAAAGCCGCGGCGATTACCTGAGTAGATTCTGCCCCGATACCAATTAGGTCAGCGGTAATGAGAACCGCTTCGCGGCCGCTCGGATCGCGTAACACTAGAGCCTTGGCCCAGACATCAGTTAATTTTCCGTCTGCTGGAACAGTTCGTCCGCCGTAACCGGACATCCACATAAAATGGCTCGGGGTAATGTTAACTTCGGCCACGCCAGCTTGCCATTTGGTAGTTTCTGTAGCGTCAGCGGTAAAGACAAACAGGCTGGCGATTAGTATGGATAGGCAAAAGCGCATTTTTTTCTCACTTGATTCGATTGGTCATTAGTTCTTTACGGGTATACAGTGTATCGCGCCATTTTATGCCACCACGGAGATAAAACAAAACGGTAGCACGAATTATTGTAAAAACGAAGACGAAAATAATCCATGGAAGAAATAGTGCACAGATGGGGTTCACTCGAATGCGTAAAGCCATCGCGGCCGAAGAGATTATCAACAGCGAGCAGACAATTCCCAATAACACCTGCGGCGTACCCTGTAAAACAAATACGCCGATGAATGGCCAGAGGAATGTCAGGACTAAGTTTAATACGGCGAGGGTCATTAGCCCCAAATTATATCCAACGCCAGCGTATGTGTTCTTATCCAAGCCCACGACTAGTTCAGGAATTGACTGATACCAAGGTACACTTATGTCCTCCCGCGCTTGCAGTACGTGTTGACGAAAGCCTTGCCGCTTGATGATTTGCCCGATCATCAAATCATCAACCACTTCCATGCTGATTTTATGATGCCCTTGAATTTGTTCGTAGATCTCTTTGCGGATTAAGTTGAATGCGCCTAAACCCAATGATGCGGTGCGGCGTGGATTGGCAACTTGCCAAGCCCGATAGATCACCATGAAAACGCGAAAAAAGAAAATCACGAATGCATCTAGCCATGGATTAGGCATCGGTACACTCGGAAACATCGTCAGATGGTCCACTTGGTATTGTTCGCTGTAGGCAACGGCGCGACGCAAGCAGAGGGGGTCGAAGGAGACATCTGCATCAGTAAAAAGTAGATAGTCTGTTGGCGACGCGTCTGAGCCAAGTTGCAAAGCGTGGTTTTTACCGAGCCAGCCGCAGGGTAATTCCTCAACGTGAATAACTTGTAGTCTACGATCACCATGAGCTAATCGATCTAAAATAGTGCCAGTGCTGTCGGTCGAGCGATCATTGACGGCTGTGAATCGCAAGTTTGGGTAATCTAATTTCAACATCGACTGGATGGCTGGTTCGAGATCACGTTCTTCATTACGAGCAGCGACGACAATGGCTACGCTTGGCCACAGTGCATCATCAGGAATGTCTTGGTCGCGCAACTGAGGTAAAGATGATAACGAGTAATGCGCTAGGCCTTCGAATATTGTGATGACTAGTACGTGAAACGCTGTGATCCAAGTCAGCCATTCAAATACCATTACTAGTGCTTTCGATCAACTAAGTTGTGCTTCGATTTCCCGTAAATAGCGGATGCTTTCACTGGCTAAAGTTTCCACTCCCGGTTCGTAATCAAATACTTCGACACTGACCCAGCCGTTGTAGTTGGTATCTTTGAGTGCTTGCATTATTGGCAAGAAATCAACATCGCCCATACCCGGTCCCCGCAGGTTTTTATCGTTAGCATGAAAATGGGCGGTGATATCCGCGTGTTTGCGGATAATGCCATCGACAGGTTCACCCATCGAGCACATCGCTTTTACGTCCAAATGCAATTGGACGTTTTCGGCATCAACGCGTGAGCATAGGTCGGCACCCTGGTCGGCCGTTAGCAAGAAATCACCTTCTAATGGCGATAGGGGCTCAACGGCTATAATAACATTGCGTTCGTCTAAGATCGGGACGACTTGCTGCAAAACATCGGCGGCATAATTAAGCGCGGTATCGTGATCGATGCCCGGTAGTAAATTTCGTTGTTGTGGCGATCCAAGTACCATAACGTGTCCTCCCAAGTCGCTACAGAGCCTTACTAACTCGGCTAGATACTCAGCAGTCTGTCGCCGAACATCAGCGTCAGGGCTCGTTAAATAGAGTCCTTCGGTTTTAGCGAGGAGCCAATGTAAGCCGATGATTTCTAGTTCATGTTCGTCAGCAAGTTGCCGAACGTTAGCTCTGCGGTCGGCTGAAATATCGAACACGTTTTCTTCGATAGTAAATGGAGCAAATTCCAATGCGTCATAGCCAAGGCTTTTCGCCAAGGCGAATGCTTTTTCAAAAGGCCATTCTTGAAAGGTCTCATTACAAATAGCGAACTTCATACGTCGATTCCTGGTAACGATGGTTGATCTATGTCTACGGGTTTTTTCTTTTTGGGTTTGTTGCCGATTTGGCGGCCGTTGGCAGTTGAGGGTGCACTAATTTGCGGTTCGGGTGCTCCGTCTAAATCGTCACCGGGCGTGATTTGCTGAAGTCGATTTTTGACAGCGTCAATATATTGTTCTGATAATTCAAAACCCAAGTAATCACGTTGCAGCTTTTTAGCGACAGCGAGTGTGGTGCCACTGCCTGCGAATGGGTCCATTACCAATTCGCCTGGATCGCTTGATGCGCGGATGATGCGGCCGAGTAACTGCTCGGGCATTTGACAACCATGCACGCCTAAACGTTCTTTAAAGGTCCCCGCGACTCGAGGGAAATACCACGTATCGTCATCTGCTGTGAAACCTTCGGGTAAATCTTGTGGCCGCAGGATCCATGTGTCATCAGGCAAACGGCCCTTGGGATTTGCGCGCTTGTCGCCGTAAACTAGTTGCCGTGCGGAGGGCACGCGTATGTTGGAAGCGTTAAATGTGAACTGTTTGGCGTCTTTTACCATATGAAATAAGTGAGCGTGCGAGCGATTGAACTTGCGTTTGCAGTTCACGCCAAATGTGTAATACCAAATAACCCAACTGCGGCAGGTTAAGCCAAATTCCCGCTGCATCAAGACTTTCATCTCGGCGGCATATTCATCGCCAATAGCGAGCCAGAATGTGCCGTTGTCTTTGAGGATACGTACGACCTGCTCGATCCAGCGACTTGTCCATTTCAAATAGTC
>Ga0302134_10001635_pt1 | contig 10568 bp, 10 predicted proteins | sample CB9_SCM_MG_FD_203123 | JGI IMG/M metagenome (GOLD analysis project Ga0302134, IMG submission 203123) | Marine microbial communities from Western Arctic Ocean, Canada - CB9_SCM | ecosystem: Environmental > Aquatic > Marine > Oceanic | place: Canada: Western Arctic Ocean | collected 2017-09-19
GTTCCGGAAAACAATCCAGTAATACACTGATAAACATGTCGCCGGATAACCCGCCAACCAGGTCGAGATGGATATGCATTGGAACCCCCTATTTCGATGCGATCGAGACTAACTCAACAACTTATGCGTTGGACCACAGAGATCTGCAATCTTAATGTTGTGTGTACAAGCATCACGGCAGGGCGCGCCATCACAGGATAGACAAGGACTGGCGTTATGCTCCAGTTGCTGATACTCAGCCTTCGCAAAACCAAAATCCCCATAGTCGGTGGCATACATGCGGGTTCTCAGCACGTCGGGGATAGACACATTGTAGGGGCATGCCCCCTCACAATCGTTACACACGTGCCGACAGTAGGTCATATCGGTCATCTGAGCATACTGATGCAGAAGATGCATATCGGTTTCACTAACTGCCTGGCCACCGGAGCCACCGAGGTACTCATCAATATCATCAGTCGATGTCATAGAAATAATTGCGGTATCCACACTCGGGTTTTTCAGCACCCACTTAAAAGCCGCTTGCGCATAGGTTGCACCAGCAGCTTCGTAAGGCCGCATGTCATTTAATTTGGCACCGCGAAGCACCTTCATCGCAACGATGCCGACGTTCTTGGCTTTTGCTCGCGCAAGGGAGTCTGGTAAGGCCTGTTGTTTAGCCACAAAGTCGAAGCCCTTGGTTAATCGTTCATAGACCTCTTCGTAAAACGAAGGATCTTCACCAAAGTTTGTTGCGACCAACAACGCATCGACCATATCCTGTTCTACCGCGTAGTCGATACAATCGGTTAATCGACCGGCATGCCCTGAGAATCCACTGAAGCGAATCTTGCCCTGGCGCTTTGCCTTTTCAACGAACTCGAACCAGGCACCATTTTTCAATCGTTCAACGTCGTTAACGGCGTGGTTAAAGAAAATATCTACGTAGTCAGTTTGCAGTTTGCCGAGGCTGGTTTCCAGGCGCTCCATGATTTGATCTGCACTATCATCTGGACCCACGTGACTCTTTGTTGCGATATGCACACGATCACGATCACCTTTTAGTGCGTTACCTACAACCACTTCTGAAACACCTCGCGTGTAACTCTCTGCGGTGTCGTAGTAGTTCACCCCTCTATCCAGGGCGTGACGTACCAGATGTTCCTGGCCATTGCGCAGTCGACTGGAGCCAAAGGAAATATCGGATATTTTCAAATCAGTACGACCCAGCGTGACGTAACGTTTTACGCCCTCATCTTTGGCAGTTTTGACCACATCGTTATCGGCTAGTGCATTGATGGGGATGCCTGACGCGAGGCCGGTCATCGCTCCCACTCGTAAAAATGTTCGACGATTAATGGGCTTTTTGATAGTCTGCTCCTCTTATCAAGCACGGTGTTCAGGAAGGTTCATTGTCTCGTAAATGCTTATTAAAAAACGCGATCGTGCGCTGCCACGACAGATTCGCCGACGCCTCATCGAAGCGCGGTGTGGAATTATTGTGGAAGCCATGTTGCGCACCGGGGTAAACATAAGATTCGAGTTCGACGCCAGCTGCCTGCAACGCGGCGTCATAGGGCGCGGCGCCTTTAATGATCCAGGTATCGAGCTCGCCATTTTGAATACACAGTGCGGATTTGATTTTGGGAACATCCTCAAGACTGGCCTGACGACCATAATAGGGTACACCTGCCTTAAGATCCGGTAAGCGAGTTGCCAGCGTGTTAACCACACCGCCCCCGTAACAGAAGCCCACTGCCCCGACTGCGCCGGTGCTTTTTGGATGTGTTTTCAGATAGTTAATACCGGCGATCCAGTTAGTCATCATCGCCTCACCATCCAGGGTGCGTTGCTGGGTACGACCTTCATCGTCGCTAGTCCATCCACCAAATGAAGTGAGTGCGTCAGGCGACAATGCCAGAAAACCAGCCTTCGCGAGGCGTCTTGCCACGTCCTCGACATAAGGGTTGCGACCGCGGTTTTCATGTATGACTAGAACAGCCGGGTGTTTACCCTCGGCAGATGGGCTAACAACATAACCCTGCCAGTTGTCAGGTGATGGATAGATCAGGTATTCAGCATTGATCGAAGGGTCATCGGGACTGACATCCATGGCCTGGGCATAGTTGGGTAACAAGGATTCAATAATGGTACTTGCCGCGGCAGCAGATGCGGTGACTGCGATCACACGTTTCAGAAAAGCTCGACGATCTATGCCGCCGTGCACAAAGTCATTAAATGCGGTCAACATCGCTGGATCATAATCCGCCGTTGTCAATTTTGGTTTGCCCATGGTCCCCTCCTCATATGCAAAACGGCTACGCACCCTTTTTATCCGCCAATAGCTGGATATTGTCAATTAAACTCCGCTATTCTTTAGGACTTTTACCAATCCCTGACATTCATGCGCATCGGTTCTACCGTAGCGGGCACGTGCATGGTTGCTCAACGGGCAAAGCTGTGGCAGGGTTGCCTGCCTGCCGCGTTTACTCAATTAGGGGTTCTTTGTGTTACTAGATCTTCACACCCACTCGATTAAATCAGATGATGGTCGAGCCAAGGTGAACAACTACTGTCAGTGGATACGTTCTAAGGATGTGCCTATTGATGGATTCGTGCTAACGGAACATCGTCAGTTTGATTTTGAGTCCGACTACTCGGCACTGGCCGAGAAATTCGACTTGCTCATTCTCAAAGGCGCTGAAGTTGAAACTGAGTATGGTCACGTACTGATATTTGGTGTTACAGAAGCGCTCACTCGGGAATTCGATTTCTCCAGCATTAACCTATCCCTTGAAATGGTCATCGAAAAAAGTGAACAGCACGGTGCCATCGCCGCACCCTGTCATCCCGGCAGACCCCGCGTCGGTATGTTTGCCCATACGGAGGAATACGGTATTCCAAAAGGTGTTCGCATCGTTGAAATTTACAATGGTGGCAGCCGGGAAAACGAGGATCAGATCGCGATCGATTATGCTGAAAAACTCGGCTATCAGGGCATTGGGGGCAGTGACTCGCATATCGTCAGTCATGTCGGGCGGTGTGCTACGCAGTTTGCTGCACCCATTTCTAACATGGATGATTTGGTTGCTGCACTTGAGAGCGGAGAGTTTGAGGCTGTTAGCCTGAAGGGTGACGGTACCCTATGAAAATAATCTGTCTTACGGGTGGTATGGCATCGGGAAAGTCGACCGCTGCACGTTATCTTGGTGAGCAAGGCGCCGATGTAATCGATGCCGACAAGCTAGGTCATCGTGCCTACGAGCCAGACACACAAGCCTATCGAGAAGTGATTGCCACCTTTGGTGATGATCTGGTGGCAGACGATAAATCTATCGACCGGAAGGCACTGGGTGGCAAGGTGTTTGGTAAGCCGGAAGAACTTAAGAAGCTCACGGATATTGTCTGGCCGGAAATTCGACGGCTGGCCGAAGCTGAAATCAAAGCATCCGATCCGGATAACATTGTGGTGCTTGAAGCTGCGGTGCTGTTTGAGGCTGGTTGGGAAGATATCGGTGATGAAGTCTGGGTGGTGGTCGTGGACCGTGAGCTTGCCATTACGCGCGCCATCGCAAGGGATGGTTTTGACCGGGAGTCTGTCGAGAGTCGGCTTGACTCGCAAATCAAAAATGAAGAGCGCACCAGCAAGTCGGATGTGGTTATTAGCAATAATGATTCTGAGGAAGGATTGCTGGAACAATTAGACCAGCAATGGCACCGATTGATGTCCTAGCATGCTGCTGAAAAGCCGTCTGCTAGACCGATACATGAATGTATCTGTAAATAGTTTAGGTCAGTACTGGCACCAGCAAATACACCGTAATACCGGCGATTACAACGAGACTGAAGATATTTCTGATTCTGTCTGACATAGTCGAGCCATCGTAAGACCTTGAGCGGTCGTGAGGAAGAATCGATTATTCATATCGATATAACTCATATTGCATCTACAAAACCCCCAGAAAGCTCGAATAATCGCGTTTGAAGCACTATCTGACCGATTCTCAGGCCATTGGTCGGTATCGAGAAGGCTCGTCAGCCCGAAATCTTCGTAGTAACATGGTTTTTGAATCAATTCAGTGCGTTATCCATGAGTTCTATCGTTTACGCTATCGTATTCAAAGGCGAGATTCTGGAAGGATTTCAGCCTATTTCTGTCAAGGCGCATCTCTCGAAGTTACTTAAAGCGGATGGTGACCGGATGAAAGTGTTGTTTTCCGGTAAGCAGGTCGTCATCAAGCGAACTGCCGACAAAGCGGAAGCAGCGAAATATACCAATGCTCTGAAGAAGATCGGCGCCGACATTAAGGTCAAGGGCATCAAGGTTGACGCACCATCGGCCAAACCCAAAGTAGCAAAACCGGCCGCAGCGCCTGCAGCCACACCAGCGGCTACCCCAGTAGCGCCCCCCACCGGCGATACGGCACCGGAAGACGCGCCAGTCGTACCCGATGTTTCAGGCATCAGTCTTGCCCCTAACGAAGGTAATATCGTTGAGCCCACGCCGGAACCCCCACCACCCAATATCGATTTAAGTGGTATCGAGGTCGCTGAAAATGATGGCACACCATTGATTGAGCCAGCGCTGGTTGAAGTCGTCGAGATCGACCTCAGTGAATTCAGCGTCGCGGAAAATGACGGTGAGCCGTTGGTTGAACCTAGTAATGAAGTGGTTCCTAAAATCGATGTGCCGGACTTCGGACTCGATGTGCCCGGGGCGGTCCTCGAAACCATTCAGGAAGAAAAGGAACTGTTAAACCCTGATACCACGGGTATGACCCTCGCCATGGCGGGAATAGAACTGTTGGAACCTGAGGATAAAGATCAGGAACCGCCACCACCGGCGCCCGATACCAGCAGTATTCACCTGGTACCCAATTTCGACGTTTAGCTTCTGAGCTAAAACCCACTTTGTTGATAGACCTCTGGCCCCTAACGTGAATTTTAGGACAGAAACTCGCTAGAGCCCGCGGTTTTTTAGGAGCGGCGCCACTTCAGGGTCTCTTCCTCGAAAGCGACGATAGAGATCCATCGGATCTTCAGTACCGCCCTTTTCTAGAATATTGGTGCGAAACGATGCAGCGGTTTGTTGATCAAAAATCCCCGCTTCTTTAAATGCTTCAAAGCCATCGGCATCCAGCACCTCTGCCCATATGTAGGCGTAATAGCCCGCTGAATAGGAACTACCGGCAAAGATGTGCTGGAAATAGGTCGAGTTGTATCGCGGACCAATAGCATCAATCAGCCCGATATCTTTCATCGCCTTGGTTTCTATCGACTCGATGGTTTTGTCTTGATCGAGAACACCGTGCCAGGCCATATCCAGATAACAGGCAGCGAGATACTCGGTGGTCGCAAAGCCCTGATTAAACGTATCGGCGGCAATCAGCTTTTCGATCAACGCATCTGGAATGATCTCGCCGGTTTCATAGTGGCGGGCATAGCGGCGTAGCACCTCCGGTTCGATTGCCCAATGCTCCATGATCTGTGACGGTAGTTCGACAAAGTCTTGTTTCACACTGGTGCCCGACTGGCCCGGATAGCGCACGCGGCTTAACAGTCCATGTAGTGCATGGCCAAATTCATGAAAAAGTGTGCGTACCTCATCCATGCCTAAGAGACAGGGATCAGATTTTGGGAAGTTACAGCAGTTAACGACAATCGGATAAATCGTTTCATCCATATTGGACTGCTCACGGAAGCCGGTCATCCAGGCTCCGCCTCGTTTCGAAGCGCGCATGAAATAATCCGTTAGGAACACACCAATTAGAGATCCGTCACGCTCGGTCACTTCATAGGCTGTTACGTCAGGGTGATAAACAGGTGTGTCGGTAACCGTAAAACGTATGCCATAGAGTTCCTCTGCAACATTGAACGCGCCATCACGAACCTGCTCCAGTTTGAAATAAGGTTTGATTGACTCCTCGTCGAGATCAAATCGTGCTTTGCGAATCTTCTCGGTGTAATACCACCAGTCCCAGGGTGCCAGGGTGAAATTACCTCCGTTATCCTGAATGCACTGCTGTAGATCATCGGCTTCCTGCTGGGCACGGGCGATCGCTGGTTGCCAGATCTCATCTAGGAGTTCAGTGACTCGATCTGGATGCTGTGCCATACGTTCGTCCAGCGAAAAGTGGGCGTGGCTGGCATATCCCATGATCGAGGCCCGCTCCAACCGTAAATCGGCGATGGATGTGAGCACCTTGGCGTTGTTGTTTCCGTTATCGTTGTTACCACAATGGGTGTAGGCGTTATAGATTTTCTCACGGAGATCACGACGTTCTGCAAACTGCAGAAACGGTGTTATGGATGATCGGGATATCGTAAAGAGGTACCCACTCTGACTTTTTTTTGCCGCCGCATCCGCACCAGCCTGCTTTACCATGTTCGGCAGCCCCGCGACCTCTTCCTCGCTCAGCAACAGCTCGAAATCGTTGGTGTCACCTAATATGTTCTGAGAGAACGCGGTGCTAAGTGAAGCCAACTGCTCATCGATATTTTGTACACGATGTCGCTGCTCTTCACCGAGCGCCGCCCCGGAACGAACAAATCCGCGATACAGGTCCTCGACCAATTTTATTTGATCGTCATCCAACCCGCTACGGTCTGAATACACCGCGTGCACCCGTTGATACAACGCCTGATTGGTATAGATGGCACTGTAATGGGCAGAGTAACGAGGCATGATCTCGGTTTCTATGGCCTGCAGTGTGTCGTTAGTATCCGTACTGGTCAGGCTGAAAAAAACGGCAGATATCTGTTCCAACAGCCTGCCGGAAAGCTCCATGGCAGCCACGGTGTTATTAAAGTCAGGCTCGATATTAGAAGTTGTGATCAAAATGATCTCTGCCTGATGGGCTGCAAAGGCCTGTTCAAATGCGGGCAGGAAGTGTTCAGTCTTGATGTCGTCGAACGGCGGCATACCATGGGGGGTGTGCCAGGTTTGTAGTAAAGGGTTAGTCATGCATTTGTCTCCAGCGTGCTACATCTTCTGGTCGGTCCACATCCCAGATTCGAGGCAGCTGCGCCCAGTTAATATCAGCTTTATTGAAGCGTCTGCAGGTATCTTCGCATACCGTGCCAGTGCCCCAGGTTATGTCTTGAAAATAATCTGCATTTGGCTTTGTTAATCCGATCAATCCATAGCCGCCGTCTTCCGCCGGACCAATTACTGCATCGTGGTCCTCAAGTTTGCCGAGTGTAGTATCCATATAATTGTCGTCGATAGTTGGACAATCAGCGCCGATCAGAATCACTCTGTTCACTCCCGGGTCAGCTAGTGCAGATACAAAAGCACGATGCATACGCTCTCCCAGATCCTGACCAGTCTGCTGATACAGGCTGACTTCATGTCGTTCGGTGAAAAAGGCATGGTTTGTATCCGGCGCACACCACAATTGAACCGGTGCCAGCTGTGCGGCTTGCACCACATCAAGAATATGGGTAGCGAGTTCGATATGTAAATCGCACGCGCCCTGATCGCCGAGCGCGGGAATGAGTCGTGTTTTTACCTCACCAGGGACCGGCGCCTTGCAGAACACCAGGATTCGGGCATCGCTATATTTCATGAGTAGTAACTTTTAACCAGCCGCTCTGGCGATATGCCGAAAAAATACTGTAACCGATACCACCACATATGGAGGATAGTACGTACCAGGCCCCGGGCGCGCCAGCGACGTGCCGAGGTCGTGGCTTTGTCGGGTACACAATACGGCCAGGATTTACGTCTTAGGCGCCTGCTTATATCAATATCTTCCATCAAGGGGATGTCGGCAAAGCCATTGAGTTTATCGAAGGCCGAACGCCGTATAAAAATCGCCTGATCACCCGTACAGATGCCAGTCAGGCGCGAGCGCCAGTTCATCATAAACGCGATGACTAAAAAGGCCGGGGCTGTTTCATCGAACTGAACACTAAATCGACCCCATACTTTTTTACTGTCGGCAAAGTCCTGCAAATTATTTTGCCAACCTTCGGGTAAACGGGTATCGGCGTGCAGAAAGATCAGTATGTCACCCGTTGCCTCCGCAGCACCCGCGTTCATCTGTCGGGCCCGACCCTTTGATCCCTGGATGATTTTAGCGTTTAAGTCTGCCAGTAAGGCGAGCGTATTATCGGTACTGCCGCCGTCAACAATAATCACGTCAATGTCTGTGAGGGGCGCAAGAAGTTTCTCGATGTGTGGCGCTTCATTGAGCACCGGAATAATAACCGTTGTTGTGGCCACCTGTGTCTAGTTCAGTGCGCCGCCACAACTGCTGCCCTGCCCTGCCGTGCAGCCATAGCAGTGTTCACCAATCGTGATCGGGAGTCCTTCCAGGTCAGTGTTCAATAACGCCTGCAGATGGGTTTTAGGTTTATCACTCACCAGTAATGGCAGTTCCAGCATCTGATTGAAGTCACAGTCGTAAACGTAACCCTGGTAGTCCACACTAATCAGCGAACGGCACATGACGGTTTCAAGGTTTTCGTCAGAAAAAGAATCACGCAGCAAGGTCATATAGTCGTGGTAGGTATCTTTCGCCAGAAGCCGTGCACCAAATCGACTGATGGGCATATTGGCGAGCGCATAGAGATCATTAAAGACAATGCCATGGTCTGCCAGAAGTTCCCGTTTGTAATCTTCCTGTAACCCCTCCTGGGATGGTGGCAGGATAGGCTCATCGGGGTTATAGACCAGGTTCAGGGTTAGATCACTATCAGACTGCCCGTAACCTACGGCGTTTAGCTTCTGTAAACCCTCGACACTGTCCCGATACACGCCTTTGCCGCGCTGCTTATCGACATTCTGTTCCGAGTAACAGGGCATGGACGCAACTACCATGACCTGGTGTTCCGCAAAGAACGCTGGCAGGTATTCGTAGCCTGGCTCCACCAGAATGGTTGGATTACAACGATCCATAACCAGCACCCCCATGTCGGCGGCGCGTTCCACGAGATAACGAAAATCTGGGTTCATCTCTGGTGAGCCACCGGTCAAGTCGATCGTACCAATACCCTTGACTGACAGATACTCAAGCACCGTGTCAATCGTTGCCCGATCCATTAATTCCGTTCGCGTAGGACCGGCATCCACGTGGCAATGCGTGCAGCTTAGATTACACAGATAACCCAGATTCACCTGCAGAGTTTGCAGTTGCTGGCGCTGGATGGGCGGAAAATCCGTCTCCAGCAGTAATGGTCTTGTATCTTGCATAGCGATATCCGCGATGGCCTATGTTCTAAGACCATTTAATAGCCAGTAATGTTACATCTAATGAATGCAGGCCACACCATTTGTTACAATGCTGCCGCTTACGCCCTGGCAGCTCAGTTGGATAGAGCATCCGCCTCCTTGGGTACAAAGCAGACTCTCAGCATGTTTATCCCAGCGCTCATTGATCTAGAGTAGTCGCTGAACAATACTAGTAATAATAGATAAAGGAATGAGCTGTGGCAAAGCAGAAGTATTACGTAGTGTGGGTAGGTAGAGAGACAGGAATATTCACTGACTGGGGAACAACGCAGCCCCTAGTAAACGGATACCCTGCCCAATACAAAGGCTACGATACAATAGAGGAAGCAGAGGCGGCTCTCGTCACACCACCATCCTGGGTGAACCTAAAGGCAGACGCTAGTGTTGGCGACGGCGAGACGAACATAAAACCCAAAGCAAAGCGCAAGCCGAAGATTAAGATCAGAGATTACCCCCTAGACCCCGCTTTTGATGTCCATATATTCTGTGACGGAGGCTGCTCCCCGAACCCAGGTCCAGCTGGCAGTGGCTTAGTCGTATATCACGGAGGAAAACTGTCAGAGATGTGGCATGGCTGCTATGAGGAGATGGGCACTAACAATACCGCTGAGCTAAATGCAATCTATCAAGCCCTACTGATCACCGAAGGGAAGCTCGAGCAGAATCTGAAGGTTCAAGTTCTGAGTGACTCAACCTATTCAGTTAAGGCAATGAATCAGTGGTCCGCCAAATGGAAGCGGGAGGGATGGAAAAGTTCATCGGGTGAGGAAATTAAGAACAAGGACCTAGTGATAAAGATGTATGAGATATTCTCACCGATCAGAAGACGGATGAATCTAGCACATGTGAAGGGACACTCGGGAGTTGAGGGTAATGAGCTTGCTGATAGGTTGTGCTTGTTAGGGATTAGAGGGAAGGTTGTCGGGTTTGAGCAGTATGATGGATTGGATAAGGTGAGCGAGCTGCTGGAGATGGAGTAAGGGATCATGGGTAGTGTAGGCAACATTAGGTAGCAAAGATCTAATGAATCCACGCCGCACCATTTGTTACAATGCGGCTCACGCCCTGGTAGCTCAGTTGGATAGAGCATCCGCCTCCTAAGCGGAGGGTCGCAGGTTCGACTCGAGCGGTATCAGGAAGCTGCCGGCGAGGTGATTCGTCACCTCGTCGAACAGTCATGACAGTGCTTAAGCTTTCGAGGATAGGGTCATGGCGTATACCAGATCGGCGTAGTGTACGCGCGCTCTTGGGTCACCATTGGAATCTGTTCCGGTAGATCTTTCAACGCGTAAAACTTCGCATCGTACGCCGTCCAGCGCGGTGTAGGAATCTCCAAAACACGCACGTAGTAAAA
>Ga0302134_10001644_pt1 | contig 10538 bp, 9 predicted proteins | sample CB9_SCM_MG_FD_203123 | JGI IMG/M metagenome (GOLD analysis project Ga0302134, IMG submission 203123) | Marine microbial communities from Western Arctic Ocean, Canada - CB9_SCM | ecosystem: Environmental > Aquatic > Marine > Oceanic | place: Canada: Western Arctic Ocean | collected 2017-09-19
AGTTTTGGCATCGGGGCGGCGGACTCCTCGTCCTGTCGGTTTAATGTGAGACCGATAGTGCTCAGAGCGCCTATATAGTCTAGTAAATTAGTGAGTTATCGTAGTTATGCACAATCTAAACGAAATCCGTAGAACCGAACGGTGAAAAGCCAGGTAAGTTTGTTTCTGTCACTCAAAGCCCATGGCGGGATTTAACTCTACGGCGCATCGTTTCAAAAACATGCGCGCACCGGAATCTAACCAAAATATTAAAAGGCTCGCAATGAAGGGCTGTTCTTCTAAGGGAAATCTGCTTAATTTTTATTGAGTAGGCCATGCTGCCAGTTAGCGTCAGGCGACAGGGAATTAATTAGAAGGAACGAAAAATGGTTGATACATATACTGATACCAACCTTTACGCGCTACCTCCGGAAGACGCCGAACGCGGCTTGCGCATTCAATTGGCGGCTGCCTACCGGATGATCGATTATTACGGTTGGACGGAACAGATCTACGGTCATTTGACAGCGCGCGTGCCCGGGTCGAAGGCGCATTTCCTGATAAATCCATTCGGCCTGAATTATGATGAAGTGACCGCGTCAAACCTGGTCAAAATTGACTGCGATGGCAATATTGTCGATGAGAGTCCACATCCAATTAACCGGGCCGGGTTTATAATCCATTCCGCCGTTCACATGGCGAATTCAGAGATGCATAAATGCGTCATGCACACGCACACCCGTGCAGGCATGGCGATCGCAGCGGTGAAGGAGGGCCTCCAACCAATTTCCATGGCCGCCACCGGATTTTACAAACGCCTATCCTACCATGATTACGAAGGCGTTAGTCTGGATACCGACGAACGCGAACGGCTGCTTGCTGATTTAGGTGACAACAAGGCAATGATGTTGCGGAACCACGGAATTCTCACGACAGGCAGCAGTATTCCTGAAGCGTTCAAGCGTCTTTATCTGTTAGAGCGCGCCTGTCAAATTCAAGTGGACGCCGCCGCCGCTGGAGAACTTAATCTGTTGTCGGACAATGTTGCGCAGGCATCCGCAGATGGCCTTGAAGGCGGCGCGTCGATGCATGCCAAAAAAGTACAAATAGGCGGATTGGAGTTCGCAGCGTTGATGCGAAAGATGGACAAAATTGACCCGTCCTACAGGACGTAGGATAAAACTCTGTCAGCAATCGAAATAAATTTCCTGTAGCATTCATATTCTGGGACGGTTGAAACTATGCCGAAGTCAGGAACCAGGAAAGGTTGCAAAACGCAAAGCGGTGGTGGTTTCAAACCTGCTGACGAAACATCCCTGGAGAAAGGGAGACGCCTGAATATCATCATTGCTGGAGTTGTCGCGATTCTTGCGGTGGCCGTTGCGTTCTAATGGTGGGATTTAGGCGAGACCAAACGGGAATTTTTGGTGCTAGATTTAAAAGGGAAAGGGGCGCTTTCCCAGGTTACAAACGAAAAATCGCTTGGCGGGGGCACCTCAGGCCAGGTCAAACGCGGACCTATACAAGCCAGTTCCCGACCTCTGGATCTCATCATCGGACACCGACCGAGCCAGGCTACTATGAAACACATCAGCCCCCATCCATTTGGTTCATGCTTTGGAACACGGCCATATTGTAATTTACTACGACAAGCCTGACGCAGAAGCGCTCAAGACATTACGGGTTTGGAGCGGATTGTATTCAGGCCAGTGGGATGGAGTCGTGGTGACACTCAAACCGGGGTTAGGTCAGAAAATTGTTTTGACAGCATGAGCTAAACGGCTTGATCAAAGCCAATTGGATATGCCGTTAGCTGCTGCATTTATAAATGCGTTCCGTGGTCGCGGCCCCGAAAACCCGGTTCGATAAAGAGGATGACAAGGGACGGCTTTCGGTGCCGGATTCGAGTTGATGCATTTGCATTTTATCCTTACTCGCGTGCGGCGTAGGGAAGCGGCGGTATCGGTCCAAACCCGTTAAAAATCTACTTTCCGATCTTAGTGTTCTGAAAGTGGAAATTGCAAGACCAGCGCCTCCAGGCCATCACCGCCCGCTCGGATCTCAAATTTGTCTTCATTATTCTCGACAACAACCATGGACCATAGAGAAAGTTCCGCACCGTCATGCTGCATGGTTCCGTTGCCTATAAATACGTAGTAACCGCCGGCGAGCTTTGGGTCCGGCCCTTGCACACTCATGTTGGCACCCAGCCGAACGACCATGGCAGCCAGACCGTCATCGTCTTCTAGCACCGTTTCCCACGCCACTTCCTTCCGGGCCCGCAGTACTGGCTCGATCGAGAACCCAGCCGGGTCCGAGGTCAGGTTACGTCTCTTGCTGGGCTGCATCTTTTCACGAGCCTCAACCTTGTTGTGGATGTAGGTGGGCTTGGAATCGCCTGTGTACATCCGAAGCGCGACGAAAGAGAGGCCTTGGGCCCCCGCCGTGACCGGGCCATAGGCAGTGTGGTGGTCTTTGAATTGGACCGTCAGCGGCTTCAGCACCTGGCCGCGATTCCCAATCGTGCCCGAGCCTGCGACAAAAAGTTGGAACATGGTCACACCATGGAAATGTGTTTTGATCGTCTCGTGCGCTTGCAATTCCGACATCGTCGCCTGTGGCCCTGGGGCATTTTTCGTCGACGTTCGCGGACCAAAGAAAATAGTTCCCCAATGCTCGATTCCAGTGCCAGGCGAAATCACCCTATCTCGCTTGGCGAGCGCATCGACCCCACTACGTGCATAGATCATGACCATTTCTCCATGTGTTGTTGTCATCCAATCACCAACCGCTATAGAAATTCATACCGCTTAACCGAGTTAGTGAAAAGCGCCCTGGGTATTCCGCTAATTTTGGGCGGGTGATCATGCGCCGGTAGAATAGTGATTGGCGCAACCTTAACAGCGGATACTCTTTTTTGTAAGTTAGGGTATGCGCCAAACCCTGCCGCTAAAGGACTGAAGGCATGAGCCCGAAAATAATGCCGTGCGACTCATTTTAAAACTAATAGTGACCAACGAAAGGCGGACCACATGCGCGCAGTTGGATTAATGGTATTCGGAGGGCCCGAGACGCTGGAGATCCTCAATCTCCCCGAGGTGCATGCAGGTCCCGGTCAAGTGCGAGTTCATGTGCATGCTGCGGCTGTGAACTCCACAGACACCATGGCCCGAAACGGTTCACGCGCCGAACAGCAAAAGGTCGATCCGCCACCATACGTTCCGGGAATGGACATTTCTGGCGTCGTCGATGAGGTTGGTAATGGCGTCTCCACTAGCGTGCGGGTCGGAGACAACGTCATGGCCATGGTCGTTCCAAAGGGTAACCATGGCAGTTACCGTGAACAGATTGTTCTAGATTCCGAGGCCGTAGTCTCAGCCCCTGCTGGAAAGACGCATGTCGAAGCGTGTACATTACCTATGAATGGGCTGACAGCCCGCCTTTCCCTCGATCTACTCGGGCTATCGACAGGACAAACGCTTGCCGTAACTGGTGCCGCAGATGCCTATGGCGGCTATGTCATTCAACTCGTGAAGGCTGCGGGGTTAACGATTGTCGCTGACGCATCCGAGAATGATAGGGATCTCGTTGCGTCACTCGGTGCCGACATAGTCGTCCGTAGAGGCGACGATGTTGCAGCGCGTGTCCGGGAATATTTTCCGAATGGTGTCGATGGCCTAGCTGATGGTGCCGTCCTAAACGAACTCTCAATTTCAGCAGTCCGAGACGCTGGCGCATTTACAGCGGTGCGCGGCTTCCAAGGTAAACCGCAACGCAACATCTCCTTTTCGACGACATTTGTTCGCGCCTATGATGGCGAATACGAAAAACTTGATCGTTTGCGCCAACAGGCTGAGACTGGCGTGGTTACGCTCCGTGTTGCCTCGACATACCCACCGGAATGCGCCGCCGAAGCTCATCGCCGACTTGAAGCTGGCGGAACGCGAGGGCGGCTTGTCATTGAATTTTGACTCAAAACATTTTACCCGCACTGTCAAAAGAACACAGGCACGCCGCGAAATGGCTTTGTCAGAGTAAAAGAAGCATATCTTTAAAAACAGTACCACGCCGAGTTCAAGCAGAAATTTGACGCCATTCGGCAAGGGCAGCCAATCGGTTCCACCACGCACGAACCGTTTCGTAGCTGATGTCGATACCGCGTTCGTAGAGCAGATCTTCGGCCTGCCGCAGCAAAATCGGAAACCGAACATACATCATCACAGCCAAACGGATAATTTCGGGCGACGTCTTGAAATATCGAAAGAGGTTTTCATCAGGAAACGTTACGGAATCCACCATGCGCCTCAAGCTAGATTCCCCTGTCACTGCCTTGCTCTCGTTAGATTTCGCCGGCTCGGACTAAACGCCCCGGCAGAGCGCCCGTATGCTCACCGTTCTCGAATATAGTCTGACCGGCGACTATCGTGGCCACATAACCGTCGACACCCTGGATCAGACGTTTCCCGCCAGCTGGCAGATCATTCACCAGATGCGGCGTATGAATTCGTAAACCTTCATGGTCTATCAAATTGACATCGGCACGCAAACCCGGCACCAGCTGGCCACGGTCGGTGAAGCCGAAGAAGTCCGCCGTTTCCGATGTCTGCGCTTTGACCACCATTTCCAGCGGCAGCCTCGGCCCACGTTTGCGGTCTCGGGCCCAATGGGTCAGCAAGTATGTCGGCATGCTGGCGTCCACAACTGAGCCAACATGCGCGCCGCCGTCGCTCAGCCCTGAGAGCGTGGCAGAGTCGAGGAACATCTCGCGCGTCGTCTCCAAATTGCCATCCACGTAATTCGAAACGGGGCAATAAAGAAAACGGTCCACGCCCTCAACAAGATAGTCGTAGACAACCTCTTCCACGGTGCGATTGCTGTGCGCTGCAATGGTCACAACACAACGCTCTTCGGAGGGTTCGTAGTCGGCGTCAGGACCGAAGGTGTACATTCGATCCCAGCGAGTGATCGCACGTACACGCGATGGCGACAGCCGGTCCATCGCCGCGTCTGAATTTGGCGATTTTAAGATGCGCTCTCGCATAGCCGGGTCCCGCATCCGCGCTAAGCGCTCGTCTCCGGATAGTGGGAGTAGTTCCTGATAGGCCTCGCGGGCGGAAAATGGTGTCAGCGTCGCACCTATACCGAGCAATACGCCAACGGGCCGGCACGCCACCTGTGCCGATACCGGCGCACCGGTGGCCCGGGCGGCATGAATGCCTGCTAGCAACCGTCGCCAGCGTTCTGGGTCGCGGATGTTTTGGGTTATAAGGAACCAGACGGGTCGACCGGTCTGGCGTGCTAAGTCTGTGATCCAGGCCATTTCACCTTGCTCATCATCAAAATCGCTGTTCATGCCAAAGGCGCCATAGTCAAATTTGGCGAGACACGAACCAATCCCGATTAACTCGTCTACTTCCGAATATCGGCCCGGCACGAAGTCGCCGGTCAGGGTCTTGTGTGAGTTGGTACGCGACGTGGTGAATCCAAACGCTCCCGCTGCCATGGACTCTTCAGTTAAGGCGCACATCGTTGCTATATCTTCGGCTGTCGCAGGTTCCCGGTTAATCGCCCGTTCGCCCATGACGTAGACGCGCAGCGGATGGTGCGGCACTTGGGCCGCCACATCAATAGCGCGAGGTTGCCGGTCAAGGGCGTCCAGGTATTCAGGAAAGCTTTCCCAGTCATAGGTTACACCCTCTTCAAGGGCGGTGCCCGGGATTTCCTCAATCGCCTCCATCAGGTCGATAAGTTCGCGATGATGCGCCTTGCGTACTGGAGCGAATCCGACGCCACAATTGCCGAATAAGGCCGTAGTCACGCCGTGCCAGGACGAGGGTGCGAGAATGGGGTCCCACGTCGCCTGACCGTCATAGTGCGTATGCACATCAACCCAACCAGGGGCGACCAGTAAGCCATCGGCATTTATTTCCCGTTGACCTGGCCCGGCCTTGGCGCCAACGACGCTGATCCGACCATCATCAATAGCAAGATCACCCGTGAAAGGTGTGCCGCCATTTCCGTCAACGATCGTCCCGCCGCGAATTACAGTGTCATGCATCACACCCTCCAATTGTCAATTCCAAGGCCCTCTGCCCATATAGTTGAACTGACTCTATGTCCAACGCTCGTGTGAGTCGAGGAAACGGATCCGCATTTACAGCAGTTTGGACTTTGCCTGGTCCACACAGTAGCCTTGGTAAAATGTTAAGAAATTTCTACAAAGGGGAATTAGGAATGAGTGAGGCCATCCTCGGCGGCATAAAAGTTGTAGAACTCGCGACTTTCATTGCGGGACCGGCAACGGGTGTAATTTTGGCAGATTTCGGTGCAGACGTTATAAAGATCGAGCCGCCGCATCGTCCGGACCCCTATCGAGGCGTCCATTTGCGCGGTAGCGACACGCCGAAATCCAAATACCCCTATGGCTATATTGTCGACAATCGCAACAAGAAAGGGATAGCGCTCGATATCAAGACGACAGAGGGCCGCGAAGTCTTTGATCGCTTGATCGACCAGGCGGATGTTTTCATCACCAACATGCCAATCCCAACGAGAGAGCGACTCAATATCTCATACGAAACTTTATGCGCGCAAAATCCAAGTCTCGTTTACGCGTCGATCTCAGCCTATGGCGAAACAGGGCCGGAAGCCGAACGACCCGGGTTCGATACAACGGCCCTCTGGGCTCGGACTGGATTGATGGACTTGGTGAAACCGGCACCGGAATCACCACCGGCGCGATCGCTTCCCGGCATGGGCGACCACCCAACGGCAATGTCCCTCTATGCCGCCGTCATGACTGGCTTGTTCCAGCGTGAACGGACGGGTGAAGGTAGCCATGTGTCCACCTCTTTAATGGCAAACGGCGTCTGGTGGAACGGGGTACTGACCCAGGCCGCCCTGTGTGGCGCACAGGTGACCTGCCGGCCGCCACGGGAGGCTGCGGGCAACCCAGTGCACAATCTCTATCAAACGCGGGATGGCCGCTGGATCCATATCGTATTTAACACAAACCTCCATCGCTGGCCCGAACTGGTGGCGCTGCTAGGCCGGCCCGACATAGCCGACGACGCGCGCTTCGACACACAGGACGCGCGGATTGAGAACAGCGCCGAACTGATCGTAATCCTAGAGTCAGCTTTCGCGGCGCGGGATTATGACGAATGGGTGCAGCTTCTCGAAGAAAACCGGTTTATCTTCGGTGACGTTCGCAAGATTGACCAAATTCTAAACGATCCCCAGATGGTTGAAGGCCGCGCCTTGCGACCAATTGACGACCCGGCGGCCGGCGCCAACTATATCGTGGACTCGCCAATCTGGGTCGAAGGCAGCCCTAAAACAGAACCGACGATGCCACCCGAATTAGGGCAACATACCGAGGAGGTGCTGCGGGGTATCGGCTACGACGATGCAGCGCTCGCTCGTCTACGGGCGGCGGACGCTATTCTCTAACGCCGCCACCAAAGCGGATGTTTCCCGTCAGTTTACCTTGCCCCACAAAATCCAGTTGGCCATGATCGTCCCTGGACGAAATAATCGCAAACTGCTGCAATATGGAAATGTCACCGCTCTGAGGAACGAGCCCATGCCCTTCATTGATTCCGAAGTCCACGCCTACGCCGCTAACACGCCAGATCACCCTTGGAACAATACGCCAAATTGGCCGGACCATGTAACGGGCGACAAGATGGTCACCACGATGGATGCGGTTGGCGTCGATGACACAACCGTCGTCTCCACCATCAGGATGTACGGATACGACGCAAGTTACGCCGTGGACGAACAATTAGGAGATGCAGCGTTGGCGGCGCTTTCGATTGTCGGCGTCAGTATTTTACCTGTAATACTACTCAGCCTCACGATAGAAAAATCGCGACATAGGCACGTTCAGGGGCAAGGAGACTAAAACATGAAGGGACTTCATATGGTTGGCGTGCGCCATGCTTATGGCGCGACTCAGGTCCTCAATAATATTTCCTTGACCGTGGCGGCGGGTGAGCTGGTGTGTCTGTTGGGCCCCTCTGGGTGCGGCAAGACGACATTGCTGCGCATCGCGGGCGGTATGGAAACACTTCAAGAAGGCACCGTGACAATCGACGAAGAAGTTGTCGCCGAAGCCCGGTCGCAACTGCCACCGGAAGACCGCCGGATCGGCTATATGTTCCAGGACTTCGCGCTGTTTCCACATTTAACGATACTAGGCAATGTTACCTTCGGGTTGTTTCGACAGAGAAAAGCGGCGGCGACAAAACGGGCAATGGAAATGCTTGACCAGGTTGGCATGGCGCAGCACGCGAAAAAACATCCCCATATGTTGTCCGGTGGCGAACAACAACGGGTGGCTTTGGCACGCGCGTTAGCGCCGGAACCCCGCCTCGTGTTGTTGGACGAACCATTCTCCGGACTCGACACCAATATGCGCGCTAGAATTCGGGAGGAAACCCTGTCGTTGCTGAAGCAAAACAATGTTGCAACCCTGATGGTCACCCATGATCCGGAAGAAGCCATGTTCATGGCGGATCGTATCAAGGTGTTGGGAGAAGGTGGCCGGATCCTACAGGCTGGACGGCCCGAAGATATATACTACCGCCCGGCAGATGAATATGTTGCGCGTTTGTTTGGGCACATGAACGTAATTGACGGAATTGTTTCGGAAGGCAACCTTAACTCCTCGTTTGGTGCCATACAGGTCGACGACGCGGAAGACGGGCGCCCGATTCGCTTGCTAATTCGCCCGGAAGGCGTGACCTTGAGCGATGGAGATGATCGCAAGGGTGGCACGCCAGTGGACGTTTTGTCGTCTCATTTGCTGGGCGACCGTTCGGTGGTTCGCCTTCAGCTTAGCGAAGGCGTCAACAGCGGCGCGGAACTCCAGGCCCGCATCCCCGGTAAATTCGATATGACGGCGAAGGGACAAATCTGGGCCCACGTAGACCCCCGCCATGTTTTCCAGTATCCTCAGGATTAACCTCACCGCCGTCCGTCGCCGAAAGTATTGAAGAAGACATTGGAATGGTGGAATAAACACGCTCATTTGAAATTGAAGTCGAGATGATTGATTCCGATCTTATCATTTGGTGGACCTTATTAACGAGATTACCAAGGCAATCAGCGACAATCGACCGGAAGAATGCGAGCGCCTGATGCCCAAATTCGTTAGTTTTGCCAAGACGCATTTTGCGCGTAAAGAATCGATGTTGACTAAAAACGACTATCCCAAGGTTGGGAAACTCCAAAACACCACGCTAGCCTAAACGATAAAATGAATGCGTTGCTAACGCTTGCGGCGCGTGTGATTGAAAGTTCGGCGACGCGGGGTACATTACGGAAAGATAGTTTTGGATCTGCCCCAGAGAACTAGTTTAAATGAAATTTAACCCATTGCCTCAATTGAGATAATTGATCTACAGGTCATTTTTGTTAAATCGCTACTCGTATTACTGTAAAAATAGCCCAAAATGTTGGTACAAGCTTGTTTTTCTCACAGCGCCCTTGGTATAGGGTTCGCGAACCGTTTTATTTGCGCATTGGAGCCCAAACAATGACCAACGTGGCGAGACAGGCTGAGAACTCCTTAATCCTGCCCGACTTACTTAGCGTATGCGGATCTGCACACAAAACCATTGAAACCTTTGTCGAAACAGCACGTACACATGTTTCCGATCTAGTCTCTGTCGATGGCAAAATTAGTGGCTTGCGTCTAAATGAAGAGCAGTTTGCAGCGCATGGGTTTTCCTGGGTAATGACCTATGCCACCGGTTTGCGGGAGTTGCTGCACTGGGCCGAACGTCTCCATATAGTTGGGAAATTCAATGAGCTTGAATCGCTAATCCTGCAAGCCGCGTTTGGTGAGTACATCAACCAACTCAAATCAGGCGTCGCGATAAGTCAGGGTGAAATTGTTAGGCCCAGTGATTTAGGCATGAGCGATACAGATATTTCACCACTTAGTACCGGTGCAGCGAGCAGGCTTGCGACCGAAGGAAATACCAACCGTGTTCGGATGCGGATAGCTACTTTAATCGAAGACGGCGAATTCGGTGATCCCTGCTATGGCGACGAAACTCTTGAGATGATTGCCGGTCAGTTTCGCCGCTTTGTCGATGACAAAATTCTCCCTTCGGCGCACGAATGGCATCGCAAGGACCAACTCATTCCGATAGAGATTGTTAATCAGATGTCTGAAATGGGTGTGTTCGGACTTACGGTTCCGGAGGAGTACGGCGGTCACGGCCAAGGCAAAGTTTCGATGTGCGTTGTTACCGAGGAACTATCGCGGGGCTACATCGGTGTTGGTTCCCTCGGCACACGTCCGGAAATTGCCTGTGAGCTGATTCGCCTCGGAGGCACAGAAGCGCAAAAAAAATATTGGCTGCCGAAACTGGCCTCAGGGGAAATCCTACCAACCGCTGTTTTTACCGAGCCTGGCACCGGATCCGATCTTGGTAGCATGAAAACAAGCGCGGTGCGTGACGGCGATGTCTACCGCGTCCAAGGCAACAAAACCTGGATCACCCATGCGGCGCGTACCGACGTTATGACTCTGCTGGTGCGGACTA
>Ga0302134_10001646_pt1 | contig 10531 bp, 5 predicted proteins | sample CB9_SCM_MG_FD_203123 | JGI IMG/M metagenome (GOLD analysis project Ga0302134, IMG submission 203123) | Marine microbial communities from Western Arctic Ocean, Canada - CB9_SCM | ecosystem: Environmental > Aquatic > Marine > Oceanic | place: Canada: Western Arctic Ocean | collected 2017-09-19
AGGGGGCCGGAAGCGTGACGACCGCGTCCGGCACGACCAACGGCAAGGTGGAACTCGCTGGCGGAGCACTGACGATCGCAAATCAGCCGATAGATCTCGGCAGCATCATCGAACTGGATACCGGCGTGGAGGCTAAGGCGTCAGATGCTGGTAGACGGGTGCAACTCATCAATGGCGACCTGTTGGCAGGCGAGATTTCGGAACTCAAAGATGATCAACTGAACTTTGCCCAGCCGACGCTCGGCCCGTTAGGTTTAAAATTGGACGACGTTGCACAGGCGATCTTCATGCCGGGCCCAACGGTGCAGGCGAAGCCGGGCACGCTGATCCAAATCGACAACAGAAAGATCCCAGGCAAACTGAAATGGATCCGCGAGGACAATATTGCGATCAATTGCGCTCTGGGGCTCGTGCCTCTGCCACGCACCCGGGTGCGGAGTTTTGTATTTGCCGAAACGAAACCGGATTCAGGCGCGAGCAACCGTGTCGTTTTTACCGATGGCAGTGTGCTAAGCGGTAAGCTAGCGGTGAACGATCAAGGTTTGATACTTAAACACTCTCTGTTGGGTGACCTCACACTGGATCTCAAGCGGGTCGCACGCATCACGCGCCACCAGTCCAATGTTCTCAATCTAACGGAACTGCAGGGCAAGCTTGTCAAACAGGTTGGCCCGATCCCACCACCTGCTCCCGAGGTGATCAGCACTACGTCGGGTCCAGTGCTTCGCATGTTCCCCGGCACGGTGACACGCTACACGCTGCCCGCATCGAGTAAGTCACGTCGATTGCGCGCCGAACTCATGCCATTGCCTAACACTCAAACCAGCGTCAAGGTCACGGTTCGCGTCAATGGCAAGGCAAAGGATTTCAGTATAGACCCCGGTGCCGATGCGCACGCGGTGGATCTTGACCTAGGCACAGCCACTGTCCTGGAAATCCAGGTGCAGGTGGACGCCTCACAGGCCATCGTATTCCCAAGCGGAATTGAATGGCGTAACACCCTTATTATGGAGAGCAACACGTTATGAGTTTTGTCAATGCATGGCCAATATGGACGGGGCTCGCAGCCCTGGGTATAGCAGTACCGGTGTTGATTCACCTGTGGAGCCGAAACCAAAAATTCGAGACGAAGTGGGCGGCGATGGAGCTTCTGAAAAAGGCGATGATCGCACGCTCCCGCAAGATCCAGATCGAGGACTATATCCTAATGCTGCTGCGGGCGTTAGCGCTGCTACTGATCGCAGTGGCGCTGTTACGGCCAATCTTTAACACGGGTGGCGCCGGTGGCATGGGCGATCGCAATGTCGGCGTAGTGATCGCCATTGACGCGTCCTACAGCATGAACCACGGCGAGCCGGCGCGCTTCGAGAAAGCAATCGGTCAGGCACGTGAAATCCTCGCAACACTGCAGGAAGGTGACCCAGTCAGCATCGTCTTAATGAGCCAGCAACCGGAGGTGATTTTCCGCCGGACCGGCTACGACGCCACCGCATTCAACAAGGCGCTCGATGATCTGGGTAAGGCATCGTCCCAGCCATTAAACATTGAGCATAACCTTACACTCATCGATGAACTCGTGGATGAGTTGAAAACCGCAACGCGGGAGTGTTACCTAATCACCGATGCGCAGGCGAGCGATTGGCGGGCGCTCTCGGATCAGGCTAAGTCGAGCCTTCAGAAGATTGGCGAAGACGCCCGCCTGGTCATGGCGACGGTGCCCACGTCAGGAGCCGAGAACCTCGCGATTACCCATTTTGCCTACTCCGCTGGCTCGCTGCAACGCGGTGGTTCGGCACGCTTTACCGCGGATGTTAGAAATACGGGCGCACTGCGGGTCGAAGCCGCAAGCGTCGAGTTCTTCGTCGAAGGCACGCTGAAGGCACGCGAGGACCTGCCGCCGATCGAAGCCGGGGAAACCCGTTCAGTCTCGTTTTATACTTCATTCAATAACCCCGGCGACGTCGCCTTGTCAGCACGCCTTTCCAAGGACGCCATGGCTGACGATAACCAGCGATTTGTGATCGCGAAGATCAGCCCGACCATCCGCGTGCTCTGCATCGATGGTGACCTTGCTGATAGCACCCGTAAGGATCCTATCGGCGGCTATTACCTCGTCAGGGCGCTGCGTCTGCGCCACGACGTCGACGAGGATTCGCCAGTGAAGCTCACCCATATTGACCCGTCCGATATCTCCCGTGAAAACCTCGCCGAATATGATATGGTTGTTCTCGTCGATGTGCCTAACATTTCAGAAGGATTGGGTAAGCGCCTCGGGCAATTTACAAACCGGGGTGGGGGGCTGATGGTGTTCCTCGGTGATCAGTTAGATGTCGAGGGGTATAACAAGAATCTAGTGAGCGATGAGGGTCCGGTGCTTCCTGCCCGGCTGACCGAGGTCGTCAAACACGACAACCCCAGCGAAGGCTGGCAAATCGGACAGATCAAGAGCTCGCACCCACTGGCCCGAGTTGTAACCAGTCTGCCACGCGACCTCACCGCGTCCGCGCGTTTTCATACGGCAGTCCGTGCTGTGCCGATGTCTAACAGCGATACAATCCTCGAGTTTGATGGAGGCATGCCGTTGTTGGTAACCCATCGGGACCCACTCAAGGGTCGGGTGATGCTGTTTACTTCCTCGGCCGACCGTTCATGGAACAACCTGCCTTTGCACCCGCTGTTTACGATCCTCCTACAGCAGTCTGCGACGATGCTTTCCAGCGATCCACAGCTCGGCCAGGGCCTGGTCGGCGAGCCCTCAGTGATCAATCTTCCCGGACGGATGGTCGGTGACGATGTCGCGGTCAATGATCCTTCAGATGAGGCGTTGCCGGTCAAGGTAACGCAGGTGGACGGAGCTCCGGCCGCCGTTGTTACACCCGATACCGTGGGTGTTTACCGCGTCGATGCAGAAGGGGGGCACCAAGCCGCAGCACTGTCAGCCAATGTGGATACCCGCGAGTCGGATGTGAGGCCAGGCGACAGCGAGGCGCTTGAGCGATGGCTCGAAGGACTGCCGGTCACTGTCGTGACCCAAGGCGTTTCCGATGCGGCACTCAGTCACCGCACTGGACGCGACCTGAGCTTACTTCTGCTGGCGCTCGGCGTGTTATGTTTCCTAGCTCAGGGAGTCTTGGCTAACATCTGGTCGAAACGTAAACACGAAAGCGGAGGAGACGTGATGTCAACACTGCAGGACCGACGCGTGGCGGCGGCGAGAAAATCATAGCCAAGTCATTTTATCCCATCAACGAACAGAAATTTTGAGAATGAACCATAGATCATGATAGAAAATCTCCTCAACCTGAACCAAGGCGAAGAGCTGATCGACTTCCAACTGCTGATGCGCGGCAGCTGGGTGATGTTGGCTGTGCTGGTATTGGTGGCGATTCTCTACACCGTATTTTCGTATCGGTCCGTGCGTAAAGTTCCGACCAAGGGCCGCAAGCTCATGGTGGCGTGTCTACTGATCGCGCTGGCACTGCTGATTACGATCGTCGCGATGCCCGCGGCGAAGGTGCGTTACACCAAGGCCTATCGGCCGACGATGCTGGTCCTCGTCGACACCTCGCGCAGCATGGGCGTTGAGGACAAACGTATCACCCAAGAGACACTGGAAGAGGCACTCAAGATCCTCGCCGAGGTGCCGCTCGATGAAGAGGTGTCCGCCCAGGATCTTCGAGACAAGATGGAACTTACCGAGGGTCAGTCGCGGCTTGATTTGGTTCGGGCACTGGTTGATCACCCGGATATCGATCTGCTCCGCCGAATCAGCGATCGTTTTGATCTGCGATTTTTCAGTTTTGATGAGAGCATCGCACCCGAGGGTGGAGCGGACAACGCGGCAGAATGGATGCAAGCTCGCGAGGCGACGGGTGAAGAATCACGCATCGGCTCGGCGATCAAGGAAGCCATCTCGCGTTACAACGGCCAACCGATTGCCGGCGCGATGGTGTTCAGTGACTTTGGTTGGGTGAAAGGCGAAGACCCCGTGTATGTCGCCCGTGAGATGGAGCGGCGAGGCGTGCCGATTTACACCATCCCGATCGGCCTACCCGCCCCCCCCGACGCGATGATCTCCGAGGTCATCGCACCCGAGGCGGTATTCCGGGGTGACCCGGTGACGCTGCGCGTGCGTGTCGAGTCACGTGGCCTGGAGGCACGGGATTCCAGCTTGAACCTCAAGGTCAACGGCGAAGAACAGGAGATCAAGCCGATCGTCTTGGAAGACGGTGCGCAGTTTGTCGAATTCAAGTTCCAGCCTGAGCAGGAATCGGGCATCGTTGAGCTGACATTTGAAGTCGATGGCACCGACGCCGACTCAAACCCGAAAAACAACACGGCACTGCACCGCCTGCGTATCATCGATGAAAAGATCAAGGTGCTCTACATCGAGGGCATGCCGCGCTGGGAGTTCCGCTACCTCCGCTGGGTGCTGCTGCGTAACCCACACCTACAAACGCGTTTCCTGATGACCGAGGGCGATCCGGACCTGCCGAAGATGTCACCTAACTTCATGCCTGGCTTCCCCAGTGATGTGCGCAATATCTTTGAATACGATCTGATCATCCTCGGCGATGTTTCGGCGAAATATTTCAAACCCGGCCAACTCGAACTGCTAGAAACGCAGATCAAGGAACACGGTGGCTCGCTCATCATGATCGGCGGCACGATGCATGCACCTGCCAGCTATCAGGACACGCCGATCGAAACCATCCTGCCGGTCAATATCGGCGTCGGACAGCCACGCGTCGTGGCCAACAACGTGTCTCCACGCCTGCCAACGGATCAAGCTCTCAGCCCGATCACCACACTGGTGGATGATCTAGCAGCCAACCAACGCGTCTGGAGCCAGGTTCGCCCGTTAGGCAGGCTGCCGGTTCTCAGTGGACCCAAACCCAGCGCCAACGTGCTGCTTGAGTTGCCCGCACAGAAGACAAGTGAGTCACCGTATCCTCTGGTTTCCTGGCACACTTACGGCAAGGGTAAAGCGATGTTTGTCGCGTCCGATCGCCTCTGGCGATTACGACTTGAAGTCGGTGATAAACACCACTCCAAGTTCTGGGGGCAGTCGATCCAGTTCCTCGCGATGTCGCGACTGCTCGGGCAGAACAAACGCATCTCGCTGCAGACCGAACGCAAACGTTACAACTCGGGCGAGCCTGTTAGGGTCTACGCCAATGTTCTCTCAGAAACCTACGAGCCGGTCGTGAAGGACGCGCACACGGTCGTGATCGATCACCCCGGATTTGAAGATGCACGGCAGGAACTGAAGCTTATCCCTGACCCGCAAACACCCGGACTCTACTTCGGCACGCTGCCAGCCGGTGAACAGGGAGAGTATACCGTCGGGCCGCAGGCACACGAGGCGGAAATCTCCAGCTCGGTCGAGTTTAGCGTAGCGAACGACTCACTTGAAGATCGTGATACCTCGGCGAAACCCGAGCTCGCCCAGAAGATCGCCAACGCCTCAGGCGGGCAGGTCGTCGCACCCGTCGAACTGCCAGGATTTATCGACGCGCTGCCGAGCCAACCCATGCAGCGTGTGGTCAGCCGGGAAATCGAACTATGGGATACCCCGCTGCTGTATCTCCTGCTGGTCCTGTTCGCGGGACTGGAGTGGTATCTACGTAGAAGGGAGAGTCTGCTATAATCTCATGACGACGCCAAACAATAACACAATTGAAGAGCAACTGCACCAAGCCTGGAAGCAGGAGCGCCGCTTCGTCCACGTGCGTGGACTTTGCCGCTGCGTGATCTGGCTAGTACTGCTGGTGTTCCTCGGCCTGCTCATCGACTGGGGTGTGCTGTTCAAAACCAGAATGCCCGCAGCCGTTTCAGTTCTATTAGGCGTCATCGCGCTGGGCACGATGGTCTGGGTGATCCGCCGCGAGTGGCTCCGCTATCTGAGACCGTTCAACGCGACCCGCGTAGCACTGGATGTCGAGGCCAAACACCCGGAACTGATGTCCTCACTGTCGTCGTACACGCAGATGGACACGATGGCCGACAATTCGCAAACGTCGACAGGGCTACTTAATGCGATGCGCGACTTCGCGGTGCAGACCGCCCGCAAGCTGACCTTTACCGACATCATTGATTTTGCACAGATCAAGAAGCTGGCGATCTACGCCGGTGTCACGCTCCTGATCGCTGGCGCGATGAGCATCCAGTGGTCCGCGTATCTCGAAGTGATGGCGCGCCGTATCACCGGTCAAGGCGCGGGCTACCCAGTCCGCACCCAGCTGATCGAAATCAGCGGCGACATGACCGTCGCCCAAGGCAATCCGGTGGATCTTATCGTCAAGGCTGGCGGAGTCATCCCAAGCAACGCCGTCCTGCATGTTAGACCCCAGAGCGAATCCGGCGGCTGGACCGAGATGCCAATGGATAAACTCGCTAACGGATTCACCTTCCGCCGACAACTCGCCGCCCCGGACCGCGATCTGGATTACTACATTACCATGGGCGACTACCGCTCGGAGGCATTTAGTATCGCCGTTGTCGCCGCTCCACGGATCGCACAGGCGCAGCTCCATCTCGAATTCCCCAAGTATTTGAACCGGCCGCCGACCACCAGCGACCAGCTCAACCAGGAGGTGCCCGTGGGGTCGAAAATCCGCTGGCAGTTGAAAACCGATATTCCCGTGGCGAAACTCGGCGTCATTTACGGCGACAAGCGGCTCGATGCCCAAGTCGCAAAGAACGGCACAGATATCTCGTTCTCACTGCCTGCCGATCGAAACTTCACCTACACCTTCGAGTGGACCGAAGGCACCAGCGGCAAGGCCTTCACCTTTGAAGATGTCCAGTACAGCGTTAAAACGATCAAGGACAACATCCCACGGATCACGTTTGTGGGCCGTCCACCCCAGGGCATTGCCACGGTCAATAAAACCGCCAACATCGCCTGGCAGGCTAAGGATGACTACGGACTTGGAAAGGTCTTTCTTGTCTACACCCTGACCACCCCGGGCCAGAGCGAAACACCCAAACCTCATCGCATTGAGATCAAGGACCCACAAGGCCGGATCAGCGCCGCCGAGAGCTATGCATGGGCTCCGGCCAAGGCAATCCCCGGTCTTAAGCCAGGCATCGAAATTAATTACTACCTTGAAACAACCGACCTCAAACCCCAGAGTGATAAAGACGACGAACGTGTTGCACGCTCACCCGTCAAGCAACTGGCGATCGTCACCAATGAAGACTACGTCACCTGGTTCCGCCGGGAACTAAGCACACGGAACGACGCAGTCAGAGGAGTCTTTAAGAACGAACTCGAAGCATCGAAGAAGGTCAAAGATCTTCTTCCCAAACAAAAAGAAAAACCATGAGCCGGAAGATTCAATCCATTAGTTTTAAGGTGAATTTGTTAGGGAAGTCTCTATCCTTGGCTCTCTTGTGTCTGCTGGTGATTTTCATCGCTCCCATACAGGCTCAGGATGCAGCTAAGACGGATGCTGCGGATTCCGCTGGGAAATTGCAATCGCTTGAGTCCTTGCAGAGCACCGAGTCGCGCAAGCTCGACAAGGCTGCTGATGAAGTCGCTTGGTTGCTCAGCGAACTCAAATCCAACGGCCTGCTAGATAAGGCGGGCGGAAATAAGGTTGAGGTCTTCAGGGCAACGGTAGCCGACCTTGCCGAGGACAACCTACCTGCCGCAGCCCAGCACCTGCGCAATGCCCGGTTAGAGGTCGACGCCTCCCAACAGCACCTCACCAGTGCCGATCGCGAGATCGACACGATCATCGACCAGCTTTCCAAAGTCCTGGCCGGTAGCTCGACCCTGCTCGTTCAGGAAGAGCTGTCAAACGCACTCAAGGAGATCATCAAGTCCCAGACTGAAATACGCGGTCGCACCGCCGAGTGGGGCAAGGCGCTGCTGATCAGTCCGGACACGGCGGGTGCTGGCAAGGGTCCGCTGATGCAGGATCAAGCCAGCGTCATCAATCGCGTGAAGGCATTGATTGAGAAACTGGAAGCCGCGCGTGACGAAGCGCAGGATGAGTCGGCCAAGTTGCGATTCAAGCAGGCGGCGCTGATGCTCAAACCCGCCGAGACGGGTGCCGAAATTTTGAAAGAGGTCCTGACCACCGACCCGCCCGTCACCAAGGTCTTGCAAGCTGCAGTCACTCAGATCGATACTGCCGAGGTGCTCTATGCGGTGGATGCACAGGACCGTGGGCTGGTGATGCTTAAGTCCGCATTGCAGATCCTTTCGTCCGGTCAGTCCGAGCTGGCGGACTTTGTCGAGGGACTGGAAAAGCTGCTCAAGAAACAGCGGGAATTACGCAAGGAGGTCGCGGAAGAAGAAACGCTGGACGCCAAAGCCGCCTTCTTCGAGGCCCGGCAGGTCGAGATCATGGACGAGGTGACTAACTACACTTTCGATGCCCCCGATCTGTTCGTCAACAAGAAGGGCGAGTTCCTCGTTGAGCCGCTGCTGACAGCGCTGGCTGCTGCGGTCGCCGATTTGAATGCAAAGGAAAAAGACAAGGCGCTGGTGGCGCAGGACAAGGTGATCGTTTTGCTGGAAGCGGTCTACGGCACCGCCAAAGAGGCTGAGGATGAAGAAAAAGACGGCAAGGACCCGTTCTGGGCCGACTCGCCGGAGATCCCCGAAGACAGGTGGAAACTTCCTCCTGATGGCGACGAAGAAGACGCGGCCATGAAGGACGAAGACATGCCGGAAATCTTCGAGGGGATTACCGACGCCGCGCTGATGATCCAATCGGAGAACGCGACCCCTGGCTCGGCGCCCGACGTCACAACCGCCGCGGCTGCGAATCTCTTCATGAGCCTCGAGGAAGGGGAGGATGCAGAGAAGCCAGACTACATTACCGATGAAGGCCCGCCTGCGGTTGGTAGCGATAATGATGCGGCCGACGCAGCGGGGGAGGATACCGTGGGCAACACGGAAGAGATGAAAAACAAGGGACGCTTGGCTGACGAAGCGATTCAGCGACGCCGACAGCGTGCCAAGGTGCAGGAATACGTGCGCGATTTACCGCCGGAATTCCGCCGACAGGTCTCCGACTACTACGAACTGATTGCCGAATGAAAAATCTAACCATGAACTACCACGCCAAGTCGATTGTTACTGCCGTGCTGTGTCTCACGACACTTGCCGCTCCCTGTGTGCACGCTCAAGAAGGTGAGAACCGCACCCAGACGGCACGCCTTTCTGCCGAGGCGAAAAAGTCGATCACCCGCGGTTTGGAGTATTTCGCCAAGACCCAGAACAAGGACGGCAGTTGGGGCGAGGGCAACGTCTCCGGTGCCACCGCCCTGGGCTTGATGTCCTTCATGCTCCAGGGCCACGTCCCCGGCGAAGGGAAGTATGGTAAGGCCACGGCCAAGGCGATTGATTTCCTCATCTCCGTCGAGAAAAACGGCTACTTTCACCACGCGAAAGACCGAGGCATGTATGAACATGGTCTGGCTTTGCTTGCGCTCTCCGAAGCCTGGGGACAAAGCCAAGACCCGCGTATTCGCCCAGCCTTGAAGCGCGCCGTCAACACCACTCTCAACGCGCAGAACCACGAGGGCGGATGGCGCTACACGCCTCGGCCATCAACCGCCGACACCTCATGTACCTCGATGCAAGTTGTTGCGCTCGCCTCGGCACGTGAAGCGGGCATCGCCGTGCCAGAGAAGACCATCCAGCGAGCGGTCGACTACCTCACCGCCTGTGAGGTACGTTCCACCGGTGGGTTCACCTACCAGCTCGCCGCTGGCGCACCCTTGGGCGGGGCCAACCTTGCGCGAACTGCTTGCTCGACCCTCGCGCTCATGCTCAGCGATCAGCACAAACATCCGGCGACGCGTGGCGGTGTGGGCTACATCACGGCACAGTCGGATCTGGTATTCGATCACGTCGGCCACTACCACTACGCCCACTACTACGCCGTCCAGGTCATGTACCAGGCAGGCGATAAACATTTCAACAAGTGGTATCCGAAAATCTCCGAAGCGCTGCTGAAAAAACAAAACGAGGATGGGCACTGGGGCAGCCCGGTCAACACCGGCTTTGCGATCCTGACCCTCGGCGTGCCCTACCGCTACTTGCCTATCTATCAGAAATGATGACGATGAACCGACGCCTGCTTTCTTTGTTGATGATCATGCCGTCGCTGGCATGGGCGGCACCCACGCGGGCACCCGAGCCGATGCCATCGGCTGCCGCGCAGATGTTTATGAAGTTAGAGGCTGGCGACTGGCGCAACTGGATCGAGAAGGCCGAAGCGCTCGACTACCTGTCGCGTTACGATGTGGCCAATGCCGCTCCCGTGGTGCAGAAAATTCTCGATGATAAACATCCTAACAACTTATGGCTGCGTGGTCAGGCGGTGATCGCGATGGCACGGATCGATCCCGATAATGCTGCGACCCTCGCCAATACCCATGCCGCGGACCCACACGTCGAAATCCGCGTCGCGGTCGCCCAATTGTGTGGCGATCTAACCAAGGCGCAAGCCACGCCGATCCTAGAGAAACTACTCGAGGATAAAACTCCATCGATCCAGTTAGGCGC
>Ga0302134_10001648_pt1 | contig 10528 bp, 6 predicted proteins | sample CB9_SCM_MG_FD_203123 | JGI IMG/M metagenome (GOLD analysis project Ga0302134, IMG submission 203123) | Marine microbial communities from Western Arctic Ocean, Canada - CB9_SCM | ecosystem: Environmental > Aquatic > Marine > Oceanic | place: Canada: Western Arctic Ocean | collected 2017-09-19
GTATTTACGCCATGCAGTATCCATGGGACTGGGTGGAACGATGTTGCCTGCCGAGTTGGCGGCACTTGCGAAACATGAAAATACTTTTGTCAGGCTTGGCGCCATTGTCGCCCTACGGAGAATGAAATCGCCGGAAGTGCGTGCATTCCTGAATGATGATGATGAGCTCGTCTTGCTCGAGGCTGCCCGTGCTATACACGACGATCTATCGATTCCCGCGGCATTGCCTGATCTGGCAAAAGTCCTCACGCGCTCTGGCCTGAAGAGCGAGGCTCTTCTGCGACGTGCCGCCAATGCCGCTCTGCGTAGTGGTACTGATGAGGAACTGAAAATCTTATCAAGTTTCCTAGAGTCTAACAAGCATGCGCCTTCCGATATCCGTGCAATCGCCCTCGCATCGATCCTCTGGTGGTCTGCTCCTCCCGTTCTTGATGCTGTGACTGGGCGATATAGGAAAATGAAGCCACGCGATTCTGCTGTAGCGGATGCTGTGATAACGCGATTACGTACAATTATTTTGAATGAAGAAAAACTGACGCAAGTCCTTCTCAGAGCTGTTATTCGCTTAGGAAACGATCAATGGCTCAAGGGCAGTCATCAGAAATTTGCAAACTGGTCTCCTGAGGCACAGTCTCTATTTTTAAAGGCTCTGGAAAAAGTGGATGATTCAGAATTTAAGTCCTATGTAAAATTGGGACTCTCATCGAAGCATTCTAGCGTTCGAGAAACAGCACGAGGATACGCAAAAAAAGCAGGTGTGCCCGTTGTTGATTTGTTGCTCGCCATTCTTGATGACCCTAAATCAGGTGGGCAGGGGGAAGCAGTCATTGAATTGGCTAAACTAACAGGCGAGGTGAAAGCAACGACTCGTTTCAAGGCCTTGCTGGTAAAATATCAAGCAGGGAAAATACCGAAGGAATGGCAGTTCGAAATGTGGCAAGCCGCGAAAATTCGGGGAGTCAAGCTACCGGCCATACCGAGCAGGTTGGAGTTTGGAGGTAATGCAAAAAACGGGAAAAAACTCATCAACACCCACGCGGCGGCCCAATGCATCCGCTGTCATCAGATTGAGGAAAGCCCCAATGTCGGTATTGGTCCAAACTTAACAAAAATTGGCAAGACTCGTGATCGTTCTCATCTCGTAGATTCGCTTCTTAACCCAAACAGTGATATTTCAGAAGGCTATGGTAATGTAATATTGGAAACCAAATCAGGTGAAAATATTTCGGGTGTCCTTGAGAAAAAGAATGCCACTGTGTGGGTGGTCGGACTCCCTGATACAACAAAAAAGAAAGTGCGCGTGAACCAGATTAAATCACACTCACTAATTTCCTCGATGCCGCCTATGGGGCTGATTTTAAAAGAGCACGAGATAAGAGATATTATCAGCTATCTAGTGACTCTTAAATGACCCTGATTATCTAATAGCTCTTGGCGCTCTCGGAGCTCTTGGGTTTTCTGCCTGTGTGGAAGTTTCGCTTTCGAATCTATGGAGCAGGTAAAATAAAGATTCTGGATGCCTCATGTTCGAGCGTTTTGATCATGCGAGTGAGTCGTTCGGGCTCGTTTTGACTGCGGTCGATTTGTTCTGCGGGATCGTTGGCGAGATTGTAGAGGTGCCACTTTTTTTCATCTTTTACCAAACTATTACGAGCGATGACTTTTTGGCCAACCAGTTTCCAATCACCCTCAAGTAGCGCGGCATTTCGCTCGTGCTCGAATACCAGTGAACGCAGTGGAGTCTCTTTGTTCTTGATCGCAGGAAGTAGGCTTCGTCCTTCCAAGGGGAGGATAGGGTTGCCACGGAATTTCTTTGGGTAGTCGGCGCCAGCAACGTCGACGCAAGTTGCCATGATATCCATGATGTGGGTGACTTGATTGCGGAGTTCGCCTCCCTTGGCAATCTGGGCCGGCCAGTGAACGATCATGGGAGTGCGGATGCCACCCTCATGCGCATAGTGTTTGTAGAGCCAGAGGGGAGTGCTGGAGAGATTTGCCCATGCGGAACCGTAACTGAATAAGCTACCCGGGCCCCCCATGGTGGAGAGTTCGCCACCTGTGTGAAGATAGTTGGGTTTGCCGGGAGTGTAACTGTTGATACCGTAACCTGGTTTACTATTCTTTTTACGAGCTGAGCCAAGATCGAAACCAAATGGCTCCCACTCAGCACAGGCACCATTATCGCTGAGGAAAATGATGAGTGTGTTCTCCATTTCCCCATTCTTGCGCAGGGATGCTAGCAATCGTCCAATATTGGCGTCCATACCTTCGACCATCGCAGCGTAAACTGCCATTCGGCGGGCTAGGTCGGCTCGTCGATCGGCGGGAAGGCTATCCCACGCCGGATTGTGACCGTCCTTGGTGAGCGAACCTTTTTTAGCGGCTACCTTCAGGTCGTCGATCGGACTCCGTGGCGGCAATGAGAGGTTGGCTGGAATAATACCAAGCTCCTTCATCTTTTTGAGACGTTTCAAACGAAGCTTATCCCAGCCTTGCTGATAGATTTTTTCGTAGGTCGCACTGAGCTCGGGCGGAGCCTGAATTGGAAAATGGGGTGCCTGATAGGCGGTGTAGAGTAGCCACGGTTGGCCGGTTTTTCGAGCCGTATCGAGGAACTCTAACGCGTGGTCGGAAATCGCGTCGGTGGCGAAGTAATTACCGGCTGGATAGATTTTGGCTTTCCTTCCCTCAGGCAGGCGAATCATCATGGAAGGATCCCACGAATCGACCGCGTAACCGTGGACGAATCCGTAGAACTCACGAAACCCTCTCTTGGTAGGTGATGGGTCGTTGACATGCCACTTGCCGGAGGCATAGGTCGCGTAACCGGAGGGTTCGAGCACTTCAGCGAGAGTCACGCAGCGTTCCGTGAGTCTACCTCGGTAGCCGGGAAGCTTGCCATTGCCAACAAAGCGACCGATGCCTGCCTGATGGGGATAGAGGCCGGTAAGTAGACTGGCTCTTGACGGGCAGCAGCGGCTCGAATTGTAACTGCGGGTGAAACGAAGACCATTTTTGGCCAATGAATCAAGGTTCGGAGTTCGAATCTCTCCTCCATAGCAACCAAGATCTGAATAGCCGAGGTCATCGGCAAGGATGATCAGGATGTTTGGACGTTGCACCTCTTCCTTGGCGGTTTCGGCCATCGATGTAGAAAGAGCCGAGAATGTTAGTAAAGATAGAATTATGCGGATCATATGAAGAGATCAGCATTTGTAATGGTTCACGACTCCGAGGCAAGGAATATGTATACAGGAGTGGATTTCTGTTAAGCGACAGGAGAGATGGGGAATTCTAAATGAATGCCTGCATGGCCCGAATATAGGGGGCTAGCTTTGCTCTGAGTGAGTGTCGGTTCACATAGACTGTTCAAGTAAGTCTAATCTCTTGTCACTTATGGAAAATAAGTGGATGAAAAACAAATGGTACACCCGAAGGGATTCGAACCCCTGGCCTCCTGATTCGTAGTCAGGCGCTCTATCCAGCTGAGCTACGGGTGCACTGTTTGTCGCCAAATGGCGTGCGCGGAAAAAGCCACAAAGCGACGCTTTCGTCAAGTCAACGCGTGAAAAAAAGACGACTTTTTTACGATTTCACCCTGTTGTTGCCTTTCTCAACGCTTTGTCGGATTGGATACGGGGCTCTGATCGGGGTAGTAAAACTGTTTTCCCTCGTAATTGCGAAGGGTAATGGCTCCATCTTCGTGTTTGACCACGTAATCTGGGTTAATGGGGATTTTACCACCACCTCCGGGGCCATCGATGACGTATTGGGGAATTGCGTAGCCGCTGGTGTGGCCTCGTAGTCCCTCGATAATACTGATACCTTTGTCGATGCTTGTCCTTAAGTGGGCAGAGCCTTCGATCAGGTCACACTGATAGAGGTAATAAGGGCGAACTCGGCACATCAGTAGTTTATGAAGGAGTTCCTTCTGAACTTCGACGCTGTCGTTGACGCCATTGAGCAGGACCGATTGGTTACCCATTGGAATACCCGCGTCGGCGAGTCGCCCAAGCGCGTCTTTCACTTCGCTGGTCAACTCTCGTGGGTGGTTGGCATGGATGGATATAAAGAGGGGGTGATACTTTTTCAGCATCTCACAGAGCTCGGGAGTAATTCTCTGAGGAAGGAAAATAGGGATGCGGGTGCCTATACGCACATACTGGATGTGTGGGATGGCGTGGAGTCTCTTCAGGAGCTTTTCGAGTCGGGCATCCGAGAAGAGCAGGGGGTCACCACCGGAAAGCAGCACATCACGGATAGCGGGTGTGTTTTCTAGATATTCAAAGGCTGCTTCCCATTGAGTTTCGAGTTTTTGATCGGAGACACCGGAAACCACACGACTGCGGGTGCAGTAGCGGCAGTAGGCGGCACAGCGGTCGGTGACAAGAAATAGAACACGGTCAGGATAACGGTGAACAAGCCCCGGGACTGGCATATGGCTGTCTTCGCCGCAAGGATCGCTCATTTCCGACGGATCAGTGAGGGTTTCCTCGATACGAGGGATCATTTGTCGGCGGATCGGACAGCCAGGGTCGTCTTTATCAATGAGATTGAAAAAGTGTGGAGTGATCGCCATGGCTAGCTTGTTTCCAGAGAGAAGGACTCCTGCACGTTCTTCTTCGGAAAGGTTCAGATACTTTTCTAGGGCTGCGAGCGAAGTGATCCGGTTCTTGAGCTGCCATGTGTGACTATTCCAGTTCTCGCTCGAGTTCTCTCTGGTAGGGTCTTCGTTAGACCAGTAACCAGGAGCGTGGGATTGAAAGGTGATGGGGGGGATGTCGGACATCTTTGCAGAGTTTACGGGTAAATTGCTTTTTGTCAAAAATTGTCACCTACATTATTATACGTATTGCATCATTATAGAATGGATTATGTCATTTTTGGAGAAATTTCCTCATTTGGAGTTTGGAATTTGGAGTTTGGAACTTAGAATGTCGTCGATGTTTCCCGAAGCGCTGCGCGATATTTCCCGACCAAGCTGTCTTGGTATCATCGGAGAATTAAAACGCTCGGGTGGTTTGGCTATTCCTGAACTAGCAAAGCTGTTGGATATGAGCTACATGGGCGTGAAGCAGCACTGTGTCAGGCTTGAGGAGCAAGGTTACCTCAAAGTCTGGCGAGTTCCGCGGGTGAAAGTAGGGCGACCCCAGAAGCTCTACAAACTGACCCATAAATGCGACTCTCTCTTTCCGTGTGGTGGTGCTGAGCTAGTCCTGCAGCTTCTTGAGGGGGTGAAGGTGACCTTTGGGGAAACCGCTCCGGAGAAGTTACTGTATCATTATTTTGAAAAAGAGCGCGACGAGTGGATAAAGTCAGTGCGTCCGGGTAAGTCTTTGGTTGAGAAAGCGACCCGATTTGCTGATGCCCGTATGAAATCTGGGCACTTCTGCCATTGCCACTACTCCGCGAACTCAGGTTTTATCATCGAGGAATACCACCATCCACTGCACCGAGTTTTTAAGCTATATCCAGGGCTTCTGGTCATGGAAATAAGAATGATCGAACAGGTTTTAGGGACTCGGGTTGTTCGCTCGGAGAGCAAGGGGAGCCAGGGCGTGAAGTGCACGGTTTATCAAATCAGCACTTTGGGTTAGGGTACGATGATTGATGATTGAATTTACATGTGGTTTTACGTGTGTTGTTACGTGTGGTTTTGCATCTTATCGAGAGATACCATATTTTACAGCTTGGTTAAGTGTCGTGTTTTTTACGGCTTAAACTGAGGGGACAAAATATTCACCTTCGTTAAGAGTCACTGGTGGTGATTGTTTGAGTAGGTGTGATCAATGCTGCGTAACTTCCTAAGCTATAGGCTGTGCAGGTTTTTTAACTGTTAGTGGGTATGGGAAAACAAAGTGTGGTCAATAATTGAGATGCTTAAACATGCCGTCAGTGACGATTACTAGGGGATTTTAACTAAGTCGAAAAAGCTGTCGCATGTGACGTTTCTGATTAGATTAACGACGAAATCTTTCCAGCGCAGTCAGCGCGGTTACAAGCCTCTCTGACCCGCCGATTCGCAGCCACCCTGCCGATCCGGCAACGCTATTTTGGTTTTCATTTTACTTAGTTGTTTGAATACACCTCGTTGCTACGTACATGGCGACGGGGTGTTTTCTTTTACGCTTTAATCAGGGGTCTGACGATGCCACATGACAAAGTCATGATACACCTTACGTGTGATTACAGCCTGCCACTTCATACTGTAGTTTTACATACTAAAAGTAAGACTGTGAAGTATGGTTTTTCGATCATGGATGGATGCTGGAATTATTCCTCTCCAAGCGGGGATTCCCTCTTTACCTACTCAACATCACGGCTAAAGTAAACAGGTCAGACCACTATTTCAGCCGTGACAGGGTGTATGCCCCGTGTCGGTTATTACACCCGACGATGCCTGCGCTAACAACCACCAACAACGGCCGGAAAGAAGCCCGACTCGACACCCTGCAGAGCATTGAGCTTGCCGAGGGGGTGGAGATCCATCTGCGCATGGCAGGGCCTTATGTCCGGGTGTTAGCTTATCTGTTGGATTTGTTAATCCGCTGGGGGATCTTGATTGCTGGTGGGCTTGTGCTCGGTTTGATCGGCATGCTCGTGGGTGATCAGGTTTCGGATGGTTTGCAGGGGTTGATGGGCTTTTTTGTGATGTTCTTCTACTATATTGTCTTTGAAGCTGGGAAGCGAGGAGCTTCCCCAGGAAAGAGGGCGATGGGTTTGCGGGTGGTGGATACCTCAGGTGCTCCTATTACCTATGGCCAGGCGTTTTTGAGAAACATGCTTCGATTAGCTGATGGGATGCCAATCATAGGTTATGGATTCGGTCTTCTATGCACTTTGATGACACAACGGTTTCAACGATTGGGCGATTTGTTAGCCAATACAGTGGTTGTTTATGATCGTCTACCGAGCATGCACATGGTGACCTTGCCTCCAGTATTGAATTCGGTGGCTCCCGGAGTACCATTATCACGGGAGGAGCAGGCAGCCTTGGCTGGTTTTAAAGAGCGAGGAGGGATGTGGTCGGAGGCACGTCGGATAGAGTTGGCAGATCATGCCAAAGAATTAACTGGTGCCTCGGGGCAGGCAGGAATGACGCGTCTGCTGGGCATGGCGCATTGGTTAGGAGAAAAACACTAAACCCTAAGAGGGCGTCACGATGCAGGGAAAGGAATTTGAAGAAAAGAACGCGCAGCGTTGGGCTGAGTATGAGCAAACCGTCAATGCTCTTGAGAAAAACACCGAAGGTCTGGATGTTTCACGAGTGCCGAACATGTTTCGTGAGATTTGCACGGATCTGGCACTAGCCAGACACCGGATGTATGGCATGCCGATGAATGAGCGGCTTAACGTGCTGGTAATCCGTGGGCACAAAATCATCCATCGTAGGGCGGGGGGGACGTGGGCAAAGCTGTTTAGATTAATTGCCGTGGATTTTCCAGTGGCTGTCAGGGCTGAGTGGCGCTTGTTAATTGTGGCCACGTTGAGCTTTATTTTACCTTTGATCGGGGTCGCGATGGCCGGGTTTTACTGGTCGGATTTCTCTTGGGTAGAAGCTGTGTTAGGCGCGGGTATGATGACTCAATTGGATCTCATGTACGGCAGTAGTAGGGAGCAGATATCAAACATGCGAGAGGAGTATGGTTCAAATTTCAGGATGTTTTGTCACTATATTGCCCATAACATTGGGATTGATTTTCGTATTTTTGCAGGAGGAATCCTAGCATGTCTGGGGACTTTGTTTTTCCTGATTTACAATGGTGTTTTTTTTGGTGCGGTGATTGCCTATATTCATGTCGCCTGCGACAAGGAGGCGTTTTACACCTTTGTGGCCGGGCACTCGTCATTCGAGCTGATCGCCATGGTGATCGCAGGTATGGCGGGATTACGCATTGGTCTTGGAATCCTCCATGTAGGAAGGAAAACGATGAGCCGATCACTTTTGGATGCCGGTAGAAAAGCGCTGCCGTTGATTTATGGCGCAGCTCTGATGACGTTCGTGGCCGCTGCAATTGAAGGTTTCTGGTCGGCAAGAGATCTGCCTCCGATGGTGAAATACACGACGGGAATCACACTATGGGTGGTCGTCATTCTTTATCTCGTATTTTCGGGTAGAAGGGCGGGTCGGGTTATGAATCAACAGCAGGAAAGGGGTAAAGATGCGGCTTGAAGACGTGACGGCTGAAATTCGACCGCGTGTTCCGTGGGAGTCGATCGACCTTGGCTGCGCACTAGCACGTAAGCATATCGGCGTGTTATGGAAAAGCTGGGCAATGACGGTAGTACCACTCTGGATCTTGTTGGCTGTGCTACTAAGAAACCATCCCGTGTGGTTTATGCTGATCACTTGGTGGCTGAAGCCGATTTATGATCGTGTGCCTCTGCTCGTGGTGAGTCGGGCTCTTTTTGGGGCAGTACCGAGTATGAAGGAGGTGCTAAAATCCTGGCCTAAACTTATGGTGCACCGACTTTGGTTCGCTCTGGTAGTAGGAAGGTTTTCTCCCGCCCGTGGATTGAGTATGCCGGTGTCTGAACTCGAAGGGCTTCGTGGCGCCTCATATAGGCAGCGAGTAAATTTGCTTGAACGCAATGGTGGTGAGGGGGCTACGATGGCGACGCTGGCTGGTCTGCTCCTAGAATGTGTTGCCGCCTTTGGCATGGTCATGTTGGTTGTCCTCATGGTCCCCAGCAACGTGAGTATGCAGTGGGGGCAAGGTATAATTAATTTTTTCGATTACAGCGAATTTGATGAGGTTTCCGATAGTTTGTTATGGACCGCTGCTGTTGTAAGGCTGTTCTCGTTTACTTTAATGGAGCCATTTTACGTGTCGGCTGGATTTGCGCTTTATATAAATAGCCGAACTCTCACTGAAGGTTGGGATATCGAACTCGCATTTAAACGATTGGGCGCTCGGCTCGAGAATATGCGTAAAGGTGGCGGGGTGATGCTTCTTGCGCTTATGGGTGTATTAGGGGCTTTGTGGATGACGAGTCCGACTGTGATGGCAGAGGATTCATCCAAACAGGAAATTAGAGAGGTTCTGGACGATGAGGATTTTACAGTTCATTACCGTATTGAGGAAGTTCCCGTGGACGATACCGGTGCATCGTCCGGGAGCGGGAGTGGTGGAGGCTATGGGATGCCTGCACTTTTTGGCAATGTTCTGTTTTTTGTCATTTTGGCTGCTGTCGTAGCAGGCTTGGCGTATCTCATCTATGCGAACCGACATATTTTCATGTCAGACAGCTTAGCACCCATAGAAGATCGGGGGGCAAGGACACGCGAAGTGATGGGGATGAGTGTCACCCCTGAATCCTTACCTGACGATGTAGTAGCGGCTGCCCGTAAGGCATGGCATGCTGGTGAACATCAACTGGCATTAAGCTATCTCTACCGAGGGTCTATCACATGGCTAGTGCATCGAGCTGATGTGCCAATCGCTGAGAGTGATACTGAAGCCGATTGCCTTCGCCGCGTGGATGCCATGCAGGATACACGTGTAGCACCTTATTTTTCTTTTCTAACCAGCTCTTGGGTGGGCATGGCCTATGGAAAGCAAAAACCGGATGATGATGTGATGGATCAGCTATGCGATACATGGCCGTTTAGTGAATCAGGAAGGAGTGCTCGGTGAAGACCGTTCCTATACTATATAGGCTTCTCGGTGGATTGACGCTTTGTTTGTTATTTGTTTCTTGTGATGAAACCGAACAGAAACGTCGTACCGTGGGATACAAAGGCGAGGCTAGATCCAACGGCTTCCTTGCGACCCAAAGAATGCTAGCGAATCAAGGAAGAGATGTTATTTCTCAAAATAGTGTTGGAGACCTCGACTATTTTACCTCGACGATATTTTTGTCGCCATCCTCTTTAAATACCGTGGGGCGCACCAAGCGTATTATCGATTGGGTTGATAACGGTGGGCATCTTATCGTGATGTTATCGTCAGGTGAGAAACGAGGAAACGACTTTCGGATGGAAGAGGAATACTCAACCTATTTTCTTGAAGGTGGAACTCCAGGTCTGGAATACCTGTTGGAGCAATTGGATGTTGTGCCGGTCGATTGGAATCATGAGTCTGACGTAACGGCCCCTACAAGTCTGGAGCGAGATGATTGGGAGGCCATGAAGGAAGATGAACGGGTTTTATTAGGTTCTGAGAAAATCGAGTATTCCTTAGGAGGTAAGAAAATGGCGATTCATCATCGAGCCGACAAGGGACTCGAGTATGACTTGCAATTCGGTAGTGGTTACCAATCCGGTAGTGATTACGGAACGGCTAAGGCCGCAGATAAAGACAAACATCGATACCTGAGTCTCTACTACGGAAATGGTCGTGTCAGCTTACTGACGGATGCGAGTCCATTGAGAAACCGCTACATTGGCTATGGTGATCACGCTCGATTTGTTTCTGAACTCGTCGATCTCTCACGTGACGGTAAAATTATATTTACTGATGGAGGTGGCGATAACTTCTTCAGTATGGTCTGGCGGTTTTTTTGGATGGCTGTGCTAGGTCTGGCC
>Ga0302134_10001650_pt1 | contig 10528 bp, 5 predicted proteins | sample CB9_SCM_MG_FD_203123 | JGI IMG/M metagenome (GOLD analysis project Ga0302134, IMG submission 203123) | Marine microbial communities from Western Arctic Ocean, Canada - CB9_SCM | ecosystem: Environmental > Aquatic > Marine > Oceanic | place: Canada: Western Arctic Ocean | collected 2017-09-19
AAACTCCTCGGGCGCCGCACTGCTAGGAAGCATTGGTCTAACAGAAGTGACTCGCTGTAACCGACAATTTACTGAGCTGAGGTCGTCAACTTCCTTTAGCACTAAGAAGGGTCCAAGAAATTGAAAGCCATTCAATCTTTTGACAAATGTATCACCTTAACGCCGTCACGACTGCGTAAGTCTATCTCGGTCGGCTCAGTGCTAATCTGTAACGTCTTATTCGCGCGATAAAATGCAGCCAGCTCTCCAAGCTTTTCCTGCCCTATTTGTTCTTCAGCCGTTTCTTCCCCTGGTGCACTACCCCACAACACGCGAATTTGTGGTTGCTCTCTCATGACAAGATAGTAAACCACCTTTGAGTCGCGCGGGTTCATTGTTACCTCGATTCGGTAAAGCCCCATATCTTTCCACGCGATGCTGTCTAACAACCCGGCCAACTTGGCCGCACCAGCTACTTTCGCATCTCCCCAAGGATCGCCTATATTGCCACTTGGCCGTAAGTGATCGGCCGCGATCCGTAGGTAATTCGATATGTCATCCTCCTTGAAATCACCCGGCGGTAAGACCGTGCCGACTGCGTCAATTGGCATCACATGGGGGCCATCGTTGTATCTGACCTCGACCATCGCAACCGGCTTTCGATAGTTCACGCGCACCACAACACCCGTGGGACTTTTTTTGACGGATTCAACAGAAAGAATCCAAGAATGCAAAGTGAATGCATCTGATAACTGCTTAGTCAGATTTGCATCATCCAAAAACAACTTTTCCAAGTTGTGTTGTTTGACGACGCTACCGAGAACATTCTCCCTGATCCAAATCGGCCGTTCGGGTAACAATTGCATTTTATTTGCTCGCAAAGCGAACGCCTCATTATGTTGCAGAATGGACTGACCGTATTGCCATAGTCCCACCAATCCCAACACAACGACACCGCCAATGAGGACTACAGCAATTAACCGTCCCCGATGAAACCCTCTGACTCCCATAAGTTATCATATTCTCCTCGGTTAGATCCAACTATACGCACCATCACAGTCAAAGACTGACGGCAAACGCAACTACCATATCTCAATTTGTTTTTTAATGGACACACCCAACTGCGAATCCACTTCAGCTTGGATATGCGTCAAAATTCCAAGCGCATCGGCGCAAGTTGCACCTTCGTCGACAATCATATAATTTGCGTGCGAGTCGCTGATGGTTACACCACCTTGTTTAAAACCTTTTAGGCCCGCTTGCTCAATCAGACTTGACGCCTTAACACCACCGTGGTCCTGAAACATACACAAACTGCGTTCTCGACCCAAAGGTTGTTGCCCTTTATTTACGATCCACAACGTTTGCATTTTCCTCGTGATTTCATTGGCATCCGCTTGCTGTAATTCAAACTCCGCCGCTAGCACAACCAGATCATTGAGAGATGATTTTCTATATGAGAACCGCAATTCATCCCTGCCGCGAGTTTCCAAATCACCTCCGCGGGTCAACACCGTTACACTGGTAGTTCGCTGGCCTATATCACCGCTATTCGTCCCGGCATTCGTGCGGACGGCTCCCCCAACAGTACCAGGGATTCCCGCTAGTTGCTCCAAACCCTCGAGCCCCTCACGCGCCGCGGTCGATATCAATTGCACCAAAGCAGCGCCACCTCCGGATTTTATCGTGCTGCCAACAACTTCGATGTGACAAAATGCAGCTGCGGACAAGTGGATAACCATTCCCGGTACAACATTCGAACAAACGATCAAATTCGAACCGCCGCCAAGGACGCGAATGGGAACTTCCTGCGCATTGCAAGATTTGACGAGTTCCGTCAACTCCGCCTCTGAGGTAGGTTCCGCAAAATATTCACAAATACCACCAAATCGTAGACCGGTGAACGTGCTCAGCGATTCCTTCCTTCTGACAATATGCTCCAACCCGTTAAAATCTACCATGCTAATATAATCAATCCTAAAACAATTAGTCGATCACTCGACAACAACAAATACTCTTTTAACTACGCGTTAGCCAAATAATAGAACACACGTTAGTATTCTGTCAACTTAAACTAGTACATTACATTCCGCTACACAACATAACCGTCTCAACCCACTCACGCCAGCGAAATAGATCGACGTTCTCCAAGCCCCCCGTTCGCACAATCGGCACCGGAATCCGTTTTTTTTCGTCGGGAATTTCGGCTTCAACTGACAATCGTCCGTTGACGTCATAATGAAAAATCAGGCCGATAGGAGTTTTCGACGGTAAATTAGGTGGCAGGTTGTCGACGACACATTTACCTAAGTCGATACACTCATCTGGGTTGGCACTCTCACCCTCGATTAACTGCACCAACAAGTTTTGCTGATTATCTTGATGCGTTCTCACTCTTTCTGTTCTAATCTTTACGGGTCGCCTCGTATTTCTAGGTAGCACAACTTCATTGACCTGACTCCCGGTACTGATATTAATTCCGACCATCCCTAAGGTTCGAGCGGTCACTGGCTCTACTTTCACGCTCGGCGTGTCACCGGCGAGCATCAATTGCCGTATACTCGCGTAGATCGCAGCGCCGTTGGCAACTGAATTTTCAGGTAATACCACGACTTCCACTCCTGGAAAACAACTCCCAACGATCTGTTTGATCATCGGCATCGCACTCGCTCCCCCTGCTAGCAACACTTTATCAACATCCGACGACTGTAATTTGGTGGCCGCAACAACTCCTTCAATAACAATCCGTATCGTCGCAAGCAGGTCAGTCGCCAATTCTTCGAGTTTCTTACGGTTAAGTGTAACTGTCGTTATTTTACCGGGAATCTGCACCTGAATTTTAATTGTATCGAGCTCACTCAAGCGTTCCCGTGCGCCTTTACAACCACGCAGCAATTGCCGGGCGTGCAACTCTTGACTCCGAGGGTCATATCCGTAGGCCGCGATGATGCCTTCACCTATCAAATCTACTAGCAATTCGTCGAAATCGACACCGCCCAAACGCTGATCGCCATCACTCGACAACACGGTTAACGACCCGCTACCACATTGCAACAGAGCGACATCTAGCTTCCCGGCACCAAGGTCCACGACGACGATTTTTTCGGATTCCGCAGGTACAACGCCGTTGTAAAACGTTAAGGCATTTGCCACTGATTCATCGACTAGTCCCACGAGATCTAATCCAGCAATCTCAACAGCGTGCTGCATCGCCTCTCGTCGCAAAGCGCCGAAGTTTGTTGGTACAGCCAATGCAACCTGCTTACACTGACCAACCACTCGCTGTGCATCACTTGCAAGCTTAGCAATCAACAATCCCGCCAAAACAGGCGGCGGGTAGGCCTGCCCTCCTATGGGTCCAGGATACTTCGCACGACCCAAGTATCGTTTTATTTCCTCACCAATACAATCTAGATTATCACTGCCTCGTTCTACTGCTTTCTTACCGATGGCTGTATCCATCGCATCCACAACTAACACTGTGCTGGGTGTGACAGCGTCGCCATCACCATCAAGCACTGATTGACACCTCCCATTAGTATTAACCCAAGACACCCGGCAATTTTCTGTTCCAAAATCGACGCCGACGGGATATGATTGCGTCAAATTCGCTCGATATAACTCTTCGGTGAAACTTGAGACTTCTCCTTCGTCGTTAGCGGCTAGCTCCTGCAAATCATTGCGAAACTCCAAAAGCGAAGAATAACGTTGATCAGGATTTTTCGCGAGCATCTTGGACAAGATGCTATCAATCCATGTGGGGATTTGCGGGTTGGACACAGCTACCAACGGAATTGGTTTATTTGCATGTGCCATCAACGTCTGAATCATATCGCCTTCATACAACGGCTTGCCGGTCAACAAATAATAAAACGTACAACCTAAACTATAGATATCGCACCGGTGATCGACTGCATGGGGATCCTTGGCTTGCTCCGGTGACATATAATTGACCGTCCCCATGATGACGCCGCTTTTTGTCAGATCTTCCTCCGGCTGGTTACCGATCCGGGCCGTGCCCATGTCCAGTAATTTCACTTCGCCGTCAATGTCGAGCATCAGATTACTCGGTTTGATGTCACGGTGCACCATCCCACGCTCGTGAGCATACTGTAGTCCGACAGAGGCTTGCTGAATATATTCCATTGCCTTTTCGAGGTTGAACGGTCCATGTTCCTTGACAATAGCGGAAAGAGCCTGACCGTCGACAAATTCCATTACCAAGAAATGAACGCCCGATTGCTCTCCCGCATCGAAAGCGGTAACAATATTAGGATGAAATAGTTGGGCCGCCGCTTTAACTTCTTGCCGAAACCGTAGGATTGCTTCAGGGTGTTTCATCATATTTGGAGGCAAAACCTTGAGCGCCACAATACGATCCATCCGACGATGCCGAGCTTTAAACACTTTGCCCATTCCGCCGGCGCCAATTTTTCCCAGGAGGACATAATCACCCAGAACTGGCAACTTGGGCGATGCACCGGCGCCCTTGCCCACCGAACTGCCCACCGAGCGATCCACCGAGTTACCCACCGACGTTTCATCATCGTCGGTACTCTGACTCTCAATTTCTGCCGCCGGGGCGTGAAACCGCGTCTGGTCTGGGTCGTCTACGACCTTTTTTTCAATGGACTCGTCGGTCACTAGTTACTGTCTCCAATAGAATTCTGCAAGTACTTTTCTTCTAAACGATCGCGATGTTCCGTAATCGCAGGCTGTTGAATACTACAAATAGGCTCGAACAGGCCATCGCCCCGGCCGCCATCCAAGGATGAATTTCAATTCCGACTGACGTAAAACACCCGGCGGCGATCGGAATCAATGTAATATTATACAAAAACGCCCAACAAATGTTCTGTATTATTATTTTGCGAGTCCGTTTGGATAAACGAATCGCTCGAGAAATACCGCTCAAACCCGGTTTTAGTAGAACAATATCAGCAACTTCAGTCGCCAAATCTGCCCCCCTTGCTACGGCAATTCCAACATCTGCAGCGACGAGTGCAATCGCGTCATTCACACCGTCACCCACCATCGAAACAACGTTTCCCGCTGACTGTTTGTCACGAACAAGTTTAACCTTATCTTCGGGTACTAATTCAGCGTAAACGTACTCAATTCCCACCCTTAAAGCAACGTCATCTGCAACTCGCCGATTATCTCCGGTGGCCAGCAATACCTCTAGCGAGCTTCCAATATCGCGTTTCACCTGCGCAATATCTTGCTTCACACCCATCAATAATTCCGTATCAAAGTCAAACACCCCTACATATTCTCCGTCGATGCAAACATACGTCGAGCCTTGCCTATCTCGGGCGACCGTATTAAAACCACTCGCTCTTTTAACTTGCTTATCTACAAATTGTTTGGTTCCTATAACAACTCTGTTACCTTGCACCAATCCCGAAACTCCGCCCCCGAAAACATGCTTGACGTCGCTTGCCACTTTGGACTCCACACCTTCTCTGACTCCATACGCGACAATTGCCTGCGCTAAAGGATGATTGCATTGTTTTTCAATCGCAACAACCATACCTAGCGCGTCTACGAGCGATCTAAAATTCTCGGTGTTGGTTAAGTGAAATGATTTAACACCTATTTCACTGGCCGTGATCGTACCGGTTTTGTCCAATATGATAGTCGTAATCTTCCCTAGTTTTTCCATAACAGACGGGTTACCAAACAATATTCCCTCGCGAATACTACGCACTGACATTACCAACAATGCCACCGGCGTGGCCAAGCCAAGTGCGCAGGGACAAGCCACGACTAACACCGATACGGTGTACCTCCATGCGTCCCGTATATAGCTATCCGACCCTCCATACCCTATGACCAACCAGGTCACTAACGTGATCAATCCAATCATTAATAAAATGGGCACAAATCGCTGCACGATGCGGTCCGCTAGCGTTTGCAGAGGCACTCGACTATCCAAACTTTTTTCCAACACTTGCGTCATTTTATGCAAACGATTGTCTGCTGGGGCAATATCGACTTCAAGCGTCAGCAATCCATTTCCATTAATCGAACCCCCGAATATGCGATCACCTGATTCAACGGACTTAGGCGTTGACTCACCTGTTAACCAAGATTGATTGACGGTTGATTCCCCGTCGGCAATTCTTCCATCAGTTGGGACAACCTCGCCGGGACGGATAATAATACTATTTGTTACAATCAATTCTGAAGTTGCAATATCTTGCGTATCGTCCCCAACAATTAAGTGTGACGTTTCGCAATTCATCACGTCTACCCTCGAGAATGCATCGACTGTTGATTGGCGTGCCCGTACTTCAATCCATTTTCCAAAACTAACAAAAGCCAGAATCATGGGGGCGTCCATCAGTAAGTGAGTCTCCGTTTCCTGAAAAACCAACCCACCGAGATACGCTGCCGACGTTCCAATCGCGATAAGTGTGTCCATGTTCGACGCTCCATTTAACGCTAATTTAGACGCACTCTTTATATAAACACCGCCAACTACCACCTGCACAACTGTTGCAATAAATAGTGCAAACCACCAACGCATTGTTGGGCTCAGCGGTAACGCCATTAAGGAAAGCAACAGGACGACGCCGGCGCCCGATATCAACCAACGCTGCAGCCACATCCTTTGACCAGACGTGTTTTCAGTACGTAGACGTCGCAACACGTCGTGTGGAGATGAAATCAACTCACCGAAGTAACCGCGGTTCGCAAGTGCATCTACAATCGACGACCACCTCACATTTCGATGAGAAACAACCGCTTGCCCCGTAACTAAACTTACGGTTACGTCGTCTACGCCTGAGATTCCGCGTATTGCATTCTTCACGATCGACACGCAACTCCCACAATGCATTGAAGTAACGGTAAGGCGAATTATTCCTTCTGTGTCCGTAGCGTTGTGCTCCTGACTTGCAGCTGCATCCGTCAATTCAACACGAGGGTTAGGGCAACTAACGGTCGCTGTACGACTTCTTACTTCCCCGTCGAGATGTGCAACTAGGAACGCCACATCAATCGAATCATCATTACAATATACCAATACTTGCGCAGTTGCCTCGATAAACGAAACATCAACTACACTTGGTAAATCCTGTAGTGCCTCTTCAATGGCAACTACGCTATAATAGTCTACGATTTGTTTATCTAATTCGATGACTTTCATGATTTAATCTATCACCAAGAATATAAAACCAACCAACGATGTCGAAACTAATCACAGAAATAGTTGCCATCGGTGACGAATTAAGCACCGGACAACGACTCGATACCAATAGTCAATGGCTGTCCCACCATTTGACCAATATTGGTCTATATGTCCAATATCATAGCACAGTTGCCGATGACGTAAATGCAATCGTTGACGTCATCCGTACTGCCAGCAAGCGATCCGCTTTTGTTATTATTACTGGTGGTTTGGGACCCACAGCGGATGATCTCACGCGGGCAGCACTTGCTACAGCTATTGACCAACCGCTCATCGAGAATGCAGAGGCATTGCAGCACATTATCAGTTTGTTCGAGCGGCGAGGACGCCAAATGGCGCCCAATAATCGAACACAAGCGCTCCTCCCGAAAACGGCTACACTTATACACAACGCCGAAGGGACCGCACCTGGTGTTGATATCATCGTCGCTTCAATTGCCCACCGACCACGACTATTTTGTCTACCGGGCGTTCCGGCGGAAATGAAACTGATGTTCGACTCCCATGTCATGCCGGCCATCCAAGACGATATCCCTGGCGAGCCACAGATCACTCGCCATTACGTTTTAAAAACGTTTGGTATGGGTGAGAGTAATATCGAACACGAACTACCAGAGATATTTCAACGGGTTCGAACACCTATCGTCGGAATAACTGCCAGTCACGCCACTATCACCTTGCGCGTCCAAGTAACTGCTACGACTGAAGAGGAATGCCTGGCACTAGCCCAACCAACGCTGACTGAGATATCTGACAAACTCGGTGATGTCGTTTTCGCGAATCACGATATTGAACTCGGTGTCAGGGTTTGCCAACTACTCTTTCAAAACGGGGAATCAGTGGCCACTTGGGAATGCGGTACCCAAGGGCAACTCGCGGATATGTTGCACGCGCCTCTTTACCCCGTGCTCATATCCTCCCGCTTCAACTTGGCCACAAACGAATTTCCATTCCCCCGCGACACGCCAGCGGACAAACTCGCTAGCCTAGCGACCGATTTTCAGAAAATGACCAATGCCACTTATGCTATTGTCGTGGGGCCAATCCGATATCCTAAACAATCAGAAACAACTGTACCTCAGTACGATGTCGTCATCGCCTATAAAAATGGGAGTGACGTGCAAACATATGATTTCACGGGCCACCCTGATATTTTACTTACCAAAGCCGCCAAGCAGGCAATCAATCAATTGCGACTACACATGAAGAAACCACCGTCCGCGACAATTTCATGCTAGCCAAAAACGCGATTCCAGTTTGACCAAGTGTAGTGCAATAAGTTGGTTGGAAACAACGATCTATTGCGCAGCTTTGTCAGCGGCGACGGGTGCCATAAAAGTAACGATAGATTTACCATCGTCTGACCAAATCCGTACAACACTGTCTTGACCGCCAGCAACGATTGTCTTCCCATCAGCACTCACTCCTACGTTGTACACGTAATCCGTCGCACCGGCCAACGCTCGCACGTTACCGCCGTTGTCCGCCCGTTTAATGTGCACGTTCTTGTCACCACAAGACGCGACGACATTAACTGACAATCCAGCAAATTGAATCGACGTCACTTCCTTAGTGAAACCACTTATCGTTCGCGTTTGGTCCCCTGTGCGAAAATCCCATAGCTTAATCACCTTGTCCGCGCCAGCACTAGCTAATTGTCGACCATCGGCGCTCCAACTTACGCCCAACACGTGATGCGTGTGCCCTTCAAATGCCCGTACAAATTCGCCGTCTGAAACTTGAAACACTTTAACGAACCGATCCGCACCACAGGTAGCAATATGCAGACCATCGGCCGAAAAGCGAGCGGAAAAAATCGTGTCGGAATGCGGATCCTTAAATGCCTGCACAAGCTTCCCGTCGGCGACGTTGAAAATGCTCAACTCTCCATTACGCGACGGCTCGCCGCCTCCTGCTGCCAACAACGTACCATCGGCATTGAAGTCGATCGCGGTAACTCTATCCGTAAACACATTGGATCCACTTTCAGAACCAATTGTCTTTGACAACTTCCAATCGGAAATTATTGACCACACCACGGCGGTTTTGTCTTGATGTAATATCGCAACGTTTTCACCAAGTGAGATCACGGCCTGGGCGGCTGATTTCCCCTGATATATTGAAATCGCGGCTCCGTTGGTAGCATCAAAACTACCTACAAAATGGTCTAATCCACCCACAATCACTTGTGTCCCGTCCGTCGTAAAACTTACACTCGTATAACCTAGATCCCCCTTGCCTAACTCGGCGGTTGCTTTATCCGACGCTTCCTTTGCCAACTTCGCCGCTGCGTCTTCCGACTTGTGAGCCGCGTCGTAGCCAACAATTGAATCAGCCGCATTTGCAACTGCCTTCTCGGCTCGTGTGATACTGCGTTTGGACGCAGCCACAGTTCTCTCAGCTGCTGCTTTTTCGTCCTTCGCTTTTTGAGCGATTGGCACAGCCTTCTTTTGTGCTGCCTCAGCAGCTTTGTGGTCGGCAATCGCTTTAACTGCTGCTGCATCAACTGTCTTTTTGTTCGCCACCGCGACTTTGGAAACCTCAGTCTTTGCGGATACGTCAGCTGTTGCTTTGTCAATCGCCTCTTGTGCTGCTTTCTTTTTTTCTTCATCTTCACCAGCGGCCTTAAGTGCTGCTTGTGCTTTAACTAGAGATTCCTGTGCGACTTTAACCGCCGCGGCCGTGTCAGTCGCTCCCGTATCCGCCGTCTTTTTAGCAGTTTCGCTATTAGTTTTCGTTTCTACCGCTTTTGCCAACGCTTCATCTGCAGCCTTGAGGGCGGCAGCGGGTTTAACATCTGCTTCTGTTTTAGCTTTAAGTGCTACATCCGCTTTAGTAAGAGCTTCTTTGACTTTCGTAAGGTTCTCGTCTTCGGATTTCTTGCGAGCATTGGCGGCGTCTAAATCTTTTTTAGCCAAAGCGGTACGGGCGGTAGCCAACGTACTAGCGCGACCGATTTTCGCGACACCTGTTTTAGCGCGATAATCGCCGCTCATTTCAACAATCGCCTTACCGTCAGCGACGTTCCACAACTTCGCAGTTTTGTTACTGCTCACCGATGCTAATTTGTCGCCCGTTGCGTTGACAGCAATGCCTGTTACTTCACCGCCATGTGTAATGGCCCGTACTTGTGCTCCTGTAGTGATATTCCAAATGCGAATTGTTTTGTCAGCGCTGCCAGACGCCAACAGTTCTGGCTGCTTGGAGAACACAGCTAGGGAAGTGATTCGTGCTGCATGCCCTTTAAGCTCTTTAACGGGCATTTCAGGTTCAGACGGTACGTCGCCCTCTTTTGGTGCTTCCACCGCCACAGCCTTAATGTTCCAAACCCGGACAATATTATCCTCGCCGGCA
>Ga0302134_10001651_pt1 | contig 10525 bp, 10 predicted proteins | sample CB9_SCM_MG_FD_203123 | JGI IMG/M metagenome (GOLD analysis project Ga0302134, IMG submission 203123) | Marine microbial communities from Western Arctic Ocean, Canada - CB9_SCM | ecosystem: Environmental > Aquatic > Marine > Oceanic | place: Canada: Western Arctic Ocean | collected 2017-09-19
TATCTGGGTGAAGCGAACGCCGTACCTTTGGTTTTTAAATGAACGCCTGAACAAAACAAGCCATTAAAAGGAACCCCTATGATCGTTGTGAATGCGGTAATTGAAAGTACAGCTGACAATATTGCCAATATGGCAGGTGCGATCGCTGCAATGGAAGCGGCGAGTCGACTAGAGGCGGGTTGCCATGACTACACCTTTTCAGTGGAGCTGAATAATCAGAATGTGCTTCGAATCACTGAGAAGTGGGAATCCATGGCGGCATTGGTAGAACACTTTGGCCAACCTCATATGGTGGCCTTTCAGGCTACCATGGCAGCTTACCCGCCGAAGTCGGTATCAGCTGCGTTCTATGATGCCAAAGAAGTCGCGGTGCCGGGGCGCTAAGTTAGCGACTTAAGTCCTCAAAGCTTCCGGGGCCGATAGGGTTGCTGTGCTTTGGGTATCAAGACCGGTGCAGCGCAACAAACCTTCCTGGCTCCAAGATCTGAGCCGTGGCTCTGACCTCAGTGACGGGCTTTAAAGGAAGGTTTTGGGGCTTTAAAGGAGGGTCTTGGACTTTCGTTTAATCGAACTGCTTTTCACCTTTGGCGAAGATCAAATAAAACACCATGCCAAACAGCGTGACCCCAGCGGTTACTTGGAACACTAAGTCCCAGGACCCGGTGTGTTGCAAGATAAGACCCGTGACCGCAACGCCGACAATGCCGGGAATGGTCCCGACCGTATTGGTGATGCCCATTAACGTGCCGGCGTGCCGAGGGCCAATGTCCATATGATTGACGTTAAAGCCGCCAATGCCCGCCGCGCCAAACATTTTCCCAAGGCAGAGAATTCCGATCGCTGAGTAAACATCATCGACGAGGGTGATCAGCAGTAAGCAGGTCGCTAAACCGCCAAAGGCGATGGTCTGCATGAGTTTTCGCACAAAGGTCACATTTATCCCGCTGGTAATCATTCTGTCGGCGATATTGCCGGCGATGTTGAGGCATAAAAAAGAGGTGATGTGGGGCAGCATCGCAACCAATCCTACTGCGGCGAACGGTACACCGAGGCCCTCGTTCACGTACTTTGGCAACCAAGACAGAATCACATACAGGGTCCAATTGTTACAGAAGTGCGCCACCATAATCGCCCAGACCGCGGGACTCTTTAAAAAGGTCCTGATCGATGGGCTGGCAACGCTTGATTCACGATAACGGGCGTTGTCGGTAATGAATTTTAGTTCTTCTGCACCGATGTGTGGGTGATCGGCTGGTCGGGTCGTCACTAAGAATTGCCAGGCTGCAAACCAAAGTACGCCAACCAGACCGAACAGGTAAAAAGCCCACTCCCAACCCAAAGTCGTTACGATGATGGGGGTGAGCACGAGCGCAAACACGGTGCCAATGGGGATGCCACTCGCATTGAAGGCGATTGCCTTGGCGGTTTCCCCAGCTGGAAACCAACGCGTAACGAGGCTGTACACCGATGGAAAGGTCACGGCTTCACCCAGGCCCATGCCAATCCGAGAGAGGTAGAGCATCATCAACCCGCCCATGGCAGCCCAAGGGGTAATGAGGGTAAACAAAGACCAAATTAAGACGCCAACGCCGAGAATCAGTTTCCCGCCGAAGCGGTCCGCCAATCGACCGCCGCCAATCTGCATCATCAAGTAGCCAATGTAAAACGAACTGAGCACATAGCCTTGGGTTTCAACGCTCCAACCAAAGTCTTTAGCCATGGGGATGATGGCAACCGAGATATTGACCCGATCGATGTAGCAGACAAAGGTTGCTGCAAAGCACATGAAAATAACGGAGTACCGACTTTTCCAAAAAGACTCAGTGGGTTGGCTTGAATCGGACATGGGATGTGGCCTTTAAAAGGTGCTCTATCCACTATGACTCGAACCTTGGTTGTGGTGCAAATATCGAATACGTCGATTATTGAGCCGTTTGTGAACCAAGGTGTTATATATTAATATAACACCAGCACACCAAAGGAGCCTGCTCACGTGAAAAAATCCGTCTTCCTGTTTATAACGCTGCTGATCAGCGGCGTCGCAATGGCCCAAAATGAGGCGTGTAACTTTGCCACGGCGATAGACGTGCTGATTTCACCTGATGTACTGACCGTGACCCACGCCTCTGGAACGGTTGTTCGGTTTGAGGGGGCACAGCTGCAAATTGACGGGACGCCGCGAGCGTTGAACGCGATGCAACAAGCGGCCAGTTTAGGATTGGATCGAACTGTCCGAGCGGTCATCCCAGAGCTTTCGCTCATTACCACTGATTCCGCATCGGTTGCCCTGGAAGCGGTCGGTCTGGCAGCAGACGCTTTATTGGCGCTCGACCCGGATGAAACAGCACAGTTGATGCAACCGTTGTCTGAGTTGTTTAGCGAAATTCAATCGAGCATCACCGCGACTTACTTCAATTCTTCAGCGATCAACGCAGAGCTTAAAACGAATTTTGAGCAAACGGTTGAATCAACGGTTGCCGTTCTCAAAAAGGCGCATGGGGCCGCGCTCTTGGCGAAGGTTTTAAGCGGTGAACTCAGCGGCGAGGAACTTCAAGCCCGAATGAAGGGATTGCGTGGCGCGATCGATGCGCGGGTTGCACCAAAAACGTTGGCCCTGGAGCGTCGTGCAAAAACGCTTTGTCATCAATTTAAAGCGCTCAAAGCATTTGATCGGCAGCTTCGGTCTGTTTCGGGCTACCCGAATGAAGGGATGATTAACGACGCGTAACGAATCTTTTGAGGTTTTAAAAAGAAGATCGTTCACACCGTCGATGACCTGGTAGGTCTTCGCCTAGCGACGCCTTCACTGGCAGCGGCTGGCGAATTTCAAGTGCTGAGCCAGCGTTGCCTGATCCGACTTGCTAGGGGTGTTTTGGGCTGATCGCGCAAGGCTCAAGGTTTGACCTAAGGCCCGAATTTAGCTGAGGGCCAAGAGCAAGAAAATGATGGCACCTGCAGCACTGGTCAAAAGGGTATTCTGCCTGAGCCCCTTGGCGGTCAATCCCAACCACAAGCCGGAGATCACAATAAACAAAAGCCCAACGGCCATCACTTTCTGAAAAGTCTTAAACAACGTTGGCCCGTGCCCCTTATGAAGTTCAACGATGGTTTTGATCCAGTCTGGTCTGACTTCGGTCACCGAGAGCCCCGCCTCATTGCGGGTAATCTCAAAGCCGGTGCGAGAGGTAGGCCGCGTGATGAGGGTTTTACCGCTCGTTTTTAGGTATTCAAAATCAGTGGGTTGACCCAATTGCCTGAGCAGGTCCGAGACTTCGGCCTTGAGATCGGTGGCGCCTTCATCAAACACAATGGTTTCTGGCACCGCTAGGGCGACGCGCTCGGTGGTGCCTTTGCTGCCAATAAGGTAGAGGCCGCCTGATAAGGCAACCATAAGCAGAATGGGCGCAAAAAATGCGGCCACAAATAAGTGAAGTTTTATGACGGTCGCGCGCATCGTGCTAGCCTTTGTACTCATCTCGATTTTGCGCATTATCCAACACCTATGCCGACTTGGACAGGGGCTAGGCAAAAGTCCTGCGGTTCATCTGCTTTGCTGGTGGGGCGCAGAACAGGTGATCCCGATTTATAGCGGGGTTGGTTTTTCCAATCAGCACCAGAAAAGCGACTCGTTATGAGTCTTCTGATCGAGGGTTTGGTAATCGAGTGCTGAGCGAAGGATGCCTGAGCCATAAATTGTTGCGCGCCTAGGAACGTTAAACTGAGGATTCAATCATCGCCGCGAAGCCAATACCCGATAGCGGCGCAGTATATTTCAGCCAAAAAGGATGGTCCGTGAATATTGATCGCTATTTTCCGGCTGCTCGTCGTAGCAAGACTATGATTCGGCGGTTTAAGGCGTTAGCGTAAGGTCCATAAAAAAAATAATAGTCGGGGAGATTGCGTGTGACATTTTTTCGCGGAATTTTGATTGTGCTGATGGTTTGGTTGTTGGTGTCAGCCTGCCTAGCACCTTTTGGTTACTTTTTATCGCTGCCCTTTGGCTTTGAACAGATCGAGTTGATGGGTCATCAGTTGCGGCTAATGGCCATTCGGTCCGCCACTTTCTTGACGCTCAGTTATTTTATTTTCAATTACCTAAGGCATCGTAGGCCGTTATCCTCGGTGGAGCCGCTTCTGGTCTTCAACAATTTCCTGATCGCGGTTGCTGCGATCACAATGAGATTGGGCACGAGTACCTGGCAAGATTGGGTGGCCGTCGCGATCTTGTGCTTATTGGTGCCCATCCTGTTTGTCGAGCACCAAAAGGAATCAAAAACAATTTTTGTGAGCGACTGGTAAATCTCCCGATACCCAAACATAAGATGGAGAAGTCGCGCGACGGTCTTTAAAGTGCTGAGCGCACCTGTTCTTCACGCACTTCAATGAACGATCTGCCGCCACATCGCGATTTATTGTCTGAGAAACGCGGTCCCTGGGCTTACTTTCGCGAGAACCTGGTTTAGGCGGGCCGTGACCGGAGGTTGGAATGCATCAGTAGGTTAGGGCTAGAGTCCGAACGGTTGTCCGTCAGTCTGAATCAATTTGTCATCAAGGCCAGGGCATTTGAACGGCGAAACACCCGTAAAAGGCCCCCAGCCCCATGATTTCAAAGCGGAACCTATGGTATTATCTGCGGCCTCTATTGAGTGACTCCCTGAGCATTAGGCAAAACCATGTCCGTTAACACAGATGATCTTCGAATCGATTCCATTACAGAATTACTAGAACCCGATGCGCTGATTCGTGAGATCCCACCTTCTGAGCGCGCCCAGCGCACTGTGAATGATGCGCGCGAGTCTATCCACAATATTTTGAGTGGCTCGGATGATCGGTTGCTCGCGGTTGTCGGGCCCTGTTCGATTCATGACACCAAAGCAGCACTCGACTATGCCGCGCGGCTCAAGGCGACAGCGGATACCGTGCAGTCTGAGATTTGCGTCGTGATGCGGGTCTACTTTGAAAAGCCTAGGACCATCGTGGGCTGGAAGGGCCTGATCAATGATCCGTATCTGGACAATACCTTCCAGATCAATGAAGGATTAAAGCTCGCCCGGGGTTTGTTGTCTGAGTTAGCAGACATGGGCCTGGCAGCTGGAACAGAGTACCTCGACCTGATTAGCCCCCAATATTTGGCGGACCTCGTGTCTTGGGGCGCGATTGGCGCGAGAACAACGGAAAGCCAAACTCATCGAGAGCTGGCCTCTGGTTTGTCATGCCCCGTCGGCTTTAAAAATGCGACCGATGGTGACGTACAGGTTGCTGTGGACGCCATCCGGTCGGCCTCTAATCCGCATCATTTCTTGTCGGTGAGCAAACAAGGCCGCTCGGCCATTGTCCAAACCAGGGGCAATGAAGACTGCCATATTATTTTAAGGGGTGGTAAACACGCGAACTACGATATGTTCTCCGTTCAGGATGCGGCTGACATGTTGCACAAGGCTGGGCTGCAGGCGCGCATCATGATTGATGCCAGTCACGCCAACAGTCGAAAGATTCCGGCCCGGCAAATCGATGTCGTTACGGATATCGCAACGCAAGTTGCCCGAGGCAATCAAGCGATCATTGGGTTGATGATCGAGTCTAATATCGAAGCAGGTCGCCAAGATGTTGTGGACAAGGCGACCTTGAAATATGGCCAAAGCATTACCGATCCCTGCATTGCTTGGGAAGATACCGAGACGCTATTACAGGAACTCGCAAGTGCCGTGCGAACCCGCAGAGCGCTCGCGGGATAAGGTGCTGAAAGGCAACTCTTTGCGTTAATCGTATTCCGTGGTGCCGTCGCGATCTAGGTTACAGTGCGCTTCAGCCTTGCCCCCGAACGGCTCTCAGTAGGCGAAGGCAGAATCGGCCTTGTCGGTAAAAGTAAAACTGCCCGCTGCCACCAAAAAAGAGTCCGGCGCCGATTGCAGAGGTCCCGCGACGCACTAGCATCCAGATACACGTCTTGGTCAAGATCGAGCAAGATGCAGCCGGTCGACCGCATCGTCAGGCTTCTGTAAGGGATCCCCTGTAGACAAATTGTATCCGACGATCGCAAATATCCTGAGAATACAGGCAGGAATGCGGCTCAAAAGGCCCGCTTGCAGAAAGAGAATCTGAAATTCTGTCCTGAGTGTAAGCCGCCTGGGACCCGTCAAATCAATGAGCTAGGCGGCTTAACGAAGCAGATCAAATGCCTTTAATTCATCCAGCGCACCCAAGGAATTACCGAGTAACGTCCTGCCTAAGGTCTGGCCACGCTCGTTCTGCAGATCCAGTTCACCCGCAATACTCACGGCAAAACACATCAGATACAGCGCGCAGACACGGTAGCGCGCCCGACAACGAGCCAAATCGTAATCGATGCCGCGTTTTGTTAGCTCGCAGTGGTAGTAGGCGACAAGATCCGTGTCGGCCCTAACGGCCGGCGGCACACTTTGCGTAATGAAGTAGGCAACGTCCTGTTCAGGCGCGGAGGTGGCGACCGACTGCAAATCCACGAACACACACTCACTGCCGTCGAAGAAGATATTGTCTAAGCGCATATCCCCATGTGAGATGCAGATCGGGTCCTGGCACATTTCATTGAGCAATTTCGCGACAAAGTGCGGCATCCGGTCACCGGCAATTTGAGCACTTTGGGGAATCAATTCAGGAAACATGGCGTTTACCTTTGGCCAACCGACCTGAAAACCGTTGATCATGCCCGCGCACTGAGCTGGGTTGTTGTGTGAAATCAGGTCTGGAAACTCGGTTGCTTGCCAACTGCTGGCATGTAGCGCTGCGGCGGCTGAAAGGACGGACTTTGCCTCGGCCAGCGTGCAGCCCGTCACCTGGTCGCCGACAGGTAAATGGCCTAGATCTTCCAGCAGCATGACAAAGTCATCGGTCGCCGGGTCTATTACGGTATAAAAGCATCGAGGCGATCGCATCGCTACCTTGTCTGCGATGCTCTGGTAGAACATGACCTCACGCGCATACATGCCGTACGTGCGCGTAATTTCGCGGTTCGTGGCGTTTGGCGAGGGAAACTTGGCAATCACTGATTGGGGGTTCTCCGGCGCGGTCGTCAGCAGCAACCGAGTGACCATCGATAGGATTCCGATACCTTCAGCGAAATGGATGACCTCAAAGTTTTCAACCGTAAAACCCAGGACGTCACTGAGCCAGCCAGCTGATACTGCGTTAGGTGTCGTGGGGAAGTCAGTCATGGTTTTCCTTTTAATTAGGGGATGGCATCGAAGGCCAGGGGTAAGGCCGTCAGGCCGTGTAACAGCGCGTTCGGAGCGAACTGCGGGTTCGCCGCGCCGGGCTGCAGGCGAAAATTTTCCAATCGCTGGAAGATCACCCGAAAACCAATGCTCAACTCCCGGCGCGACAGCGCAGCACCAAGGCAATGGTGAACACCTTTGCCAAAGGCTATGTGGTCGTTCAAGTTATCGCGCATGATGTCGAACTTCATCGCGTCCGGGAATTGGTCATCGTCCTGGTTGGCTGACGCAAAGCGCGCAAAGCAAATCGCGTTCTCGGGGATTACGACGCCATGCAGTACGACCTCTTTTGTCACGCGTCGAAAACCATGTGCCGATGAGCTGGATACGCGCAGCAGTTCCTCCACAAAGCGACTGATCATCTCAGGACTCGGGTTGCGACGAATCAGCTCATATTGATCCGGATGATTGATCAGTTGCCACATGCCTTCGGTTAGTGCGCTGGCGGTGGTTTCATTGCCGGCCACCAATATTTGATTGAGCATCGACAGGCATTCAGCATTATTGAGTGGGAGCTCACCATCAAATCTGGCGTTGACGATTTTAGAGAGAATGTCATCCGTCTGATTGCACCGCCGCTCCTCCAGACGCTCTACGAAGTAGTGCTGGTATGCCACCACGCTGCGGGCCACCGCGCGTGCGCCTTCAAGGTTCAATTGCATGCTGAGGTTGGCGATGAAGGTATTGGTCCATTCAAAAAGCTTAGGGAGGTCTTCCTCAGGTGTGCCGATTTGCGACGCGATTACTCTAAGGGGTAAGCCTGCCGCAAACGCCGAGCGAAATTCGCACTCGCCTCGGGCTATGAAACCATCAATCAGTGCATGGCTCGTCTGCTCTATGAACGGCTCTAGAGATTTCAGACTGGCAGGTGAGAAGGCGCCATCGACGAACTTGCGGTACCGTCGTTGCAAAGGCGGGTCCTGAGTGAGCATGGTGGGCACGTTGGGATAGCCGCCGGCCATGATTGCGCGCACCTCCGGGTCTTTTGAGTCGATCGCACGAGTGGATTTTCCGCCCATGACGCTGGAAAAGGTGACGTGGTCTTTGAGCATGGTAACGACATCGGCATACCGAGAAATGAAATAAATCCCACTCTCAGGATCCTGAAAGACCGGCGCCTCGTCTCGCAAGCGCCGACTCAGCTGAGCAGGACGGGTCAGAAACTCAGGCTGCAATGGCCGGAGCTCGTGCAACGGACAGCGATCGACGTTCAGTTCAAGTGCGGACTCAGGAGGTTGCATTGATGCCCTGCTAGTACTTGATATACTTGGTAAAGCCGCCGTCGATCACCACGTTCTCACCAGTAACCCACGATGATCGAGGGCTGGCCAAAAACGCGACAACGTCGGCCACCTCGTCGGCCCTGCCGAGCCTGCCCGACGGTTGCCGCGCGATATTCTCGTCGTAGTAGTCGGGTAAGGCGCGCTGAATTTTGTCCCAGGAACCACCTTCCACGAAAATCGGTCCTGGCGATACCGTATTCGCACGAATCCCTTCGCTCATGTATTCATAGGCAAGCTGGCACACATAGTTCACCAGCGCGCCCTTTAAAGCACCATAACTTTGGCTCCCTTTCCCATACGCGTGGTAGTCCAGGGCTGTAATGGTGGAAACCTGAATGAAAGCGCCGGCGCCTGATTGCTTTAAGAAGGGGTAGGCCGTATCCCATAGTGTCACGGCAGACATGATGTCTACATCAAACTGCCGTTGCCAGCCTTCAGGCGTGCGCGGCTGGCTACCCAAAGCGCTGGTGTTTGATACCACGACGTCGATCCCGCCCATAGTTTCCGCCGCGTGCGTCACCCAGGCAGCGAGCTGTTCCCGGTTTGCCGCATCGACCACCGATCCATAGACCTCACCGAGGGCGCGCATTTTCGCTTCTGCCTGCTCAACACCGTCTGTGCGGACGTCGCCACCCAAACGCGGGTCTTCATCTTCAGGCGCCATGTTGGCGGTTCGTGAACAAAATGATACGACGGCGCCTTCGCGCAGAAAAACCTCGCCGATCGCCCGTCCCATTCCACGTGAACCACCCGTAATAATGACCCGCTTGCCTTTAAGTCCTAAATCCATGATCCTCCCTCATCGTTAGCAAAAACGTTGCGCTATCGGCGGCATTGCCTGATTACACGCGCGTCTCAAAGCTAACCGCCTCACCGATCGCGTCTACTGCGTTACTAATCTCGATTCCAATAAGCGCATGTTCTTGTCTTTTTATAACGGTTCTAGCCGATTAACGCCAGCGATCAAAGCCCCTGACGTCTTCAACCGGTTTACGGGTAACGAGGCCAAATTGGGCTCAAGGATCGCCTACGGTTATCAAGCTCAGCGCCGACAATGACGCAGGAAGATTAAGAATATCTTTGAGCGCATCTTGGTCGCGTAACGCAAGCAGTGTTGGCGCCGCACCTAAGCCCAACGCGCGGGGTGAGGCGCAGATTTTGAATGCCAGGCCAAACAGAACCTGGGCGTCGATAGCTGCCGAGACCACCAACTTTTTCTGGCTCAAACAAAAACAGGCGACAATGGGCGACAGAATTTCAGGCATGGGGTCCATTTGCTAAACCGCTGCACCGAGCAGGCGCCGGGTCTCTGGTGCGGTTGAATGTGCTAGATCGGCAGCCATTTTGGTCGCGCCGTCTGGGTCTTCGAGTACGGCGAACAAGTTCAACAGAGCCGTTATGGTTGGCGCAGTGCCTGGCAGGATTTTAGCGGAGCCGCTATCAGCAGGCGAAGGCGAAAAAAGGGCCCTGTCTGTAAAAGTAAAACTGCCGGTCGCGATCAATCCGGCTGTGACCGTTTTCTGGCGCTGGGCCCAGTTTCATCCAAGAACTGCGGTAGGATCGCCATCAAGAATCCGAACACGCCGAAGAAGAGCAGACCTTCCTTCAAGGATCCCGTTTCACTTTCGATCCAGCCAACAACGAGTGGGGCGATAAAGCCGCACTGCATCCCAACGAAGGTGATGATCCCAATCATCAATCCGGCGGATTCAGGCGTCATGTCAGGAATTTCCATTGGAATGGTAAACAGTATGCCGGTGTAAAAGAGCAGTCCGACGCCAATTAGAATTAAGCCGATGATGGCCGGGATGCCGGTCAGTAAGACCGCCGCAAACACACCTAGGCCAAGCATTAGTCCGCTCGCGGTGAGGAAGGGTTTTCTAACCCCGGTTTTGGCGCCCAAGAGCCCGCCCACGATGGCAGCCGGAATCCCGATCAAGAAAACGGTGCTAACCCAATTGCTCGCAACAGCCATGGTCATATTCTGAG
>Ga0302134_10001653_pt1 | contig 10515 bp, 9 predicted proteins | sample CB9_SCM_MG_FD_203123 | JGI IMG/M metagenome (GOLD analysis project Ga0302134, IMG submission 203123) | Marine microbial communities from Western Arctic Ocean, Canada - CB9_SCM | ecosystem: Environmental > Aquatic > Marine > Oceanic | place: Canada: Western Arctic Ocean | collected 2017-09-19
TCAGCGCGTCCCTTGCTGGTGCTGATCATCAGTTCAGGGTTGAGTACTCGAGCGTGGAATGTGATGCACGAACCGATAGATAGGGAGACGTTGGGCCTGAAAGCGTTATCGACTGCGTTGATTGTGGTCGGGGTGGCAATTTTGGCCGCCTGAGCAGGAATCGGCGTGTTGACCAGCCTCAGTGTATAGAGAATGGAGTAACTCTCGCGAAACCGGTGGATTGGATGCCGATTTCAAGGTGACTAAGCGCCCTTGGAATTGTCGATGGAAAGCTCGGTAAATTAACGAGAACTCCTTTGAGAGCGATCCGCAGTGATTGCTGTTACGTCGTGTATTCGAGGCCGGTTACTATAGCCTGTCTGGTACGAAACCCCGTATTTACCGCGTATCGGTAATGGGTAGGAGCGCTGGCTTTGCTCGCGTGCGATGGCGGAGAGCCAGCAACAGCTGTGACATATCCAAGCACTCGGGACGCGTCGGGCGAATCATATACGCTGCTAATTGCCACCTGCGCCATGGGAGCCTAGCGGGACCGATCGCCACCAATGGAAGCACCTTGTAACCAATAACGCTGAGATCTTCTGCGGGATACCCACACTGTCCTTTGCTCATCGCCAAGAGGAAATAACTCGAACAGCGAGAGGCCGCAGGGTGCGAGCCTGCCTAGGATGGGAAATAACGCTGGACATGGGCCCAAAGCATGACGAGGCCATCTATGCGGAGGCGATCTCGAGGGCCGAAGGCTTGCAGTAAGGTTGAATTGACCGTCTTGATATACACGGCTCGACGGATGCGGGCATCGCGGGTTTCGCCGGGCCATCGCTTGTAAGCATGCTTCCTTATCCAGCTTGAGATGCGGTCGCGGTACTTCTGTTCTATGTCGGAAGGCCGTAGGCCTGCAGGTACAACCGGAGCTGATGCAGATTTCGAACCAATTTGATGCGCGTAGCGCCGCTGCATTTTCCGAAGTTGTTCACTTGAAATGCCGGTCTCGTAGGGCAGCTGACCATCGATGATGAGGGTTTTTACCTGCATGGGGGCGAGCCCGAATACCCCTTCTTCGTAGGCTATGGTGGCGAAGAGGTCGGTTTCTTCTGCGGTTAGCGTGGCGCCAGTGAGATCAGAATTGGTCTCGGCTCCGACCTTGGCATCAAGTGGTGTGATGCCAAGGCCTGCGGGGACGTCGCGGGGTTCAGCAGGTGCTTGCGTGGCCCAGCTGAGCATGGGCGCATCCTCGGCCTCCGGAGGGCGATATGCACCTTTGTCCTGCTCATCAACAATCTGCTCGTAGACATTACGGAATAATGGATCATCGGGAACCCAGATGTAGCCATGGCTCTTGCCTCCGTAGATCCGGGCTGCACGGGCAAAGCATTGCTCCAGCCAAGGTTTGCTCCGTATGCCAGTGAGGCAGACGACGTGGCTTATTTGGGGAACGTCCATGCCTTCATAGGCCATCTGGACGGTCACGAGCGCATCAAGGCGTGGCTTACGTAATCCCTTGAACCGATCAATCGCCTTGGTGGCAGCGGGAGAGTCGTTGCTGATGGCGATGTCGGATACGACGCCTTTCTCGCGAAGGTAGTTATTGAGTTCTTCCGCTCTGGCTTGGCTGTGGGCGACTACTAGGAGCTTGGCCCATTTGTTGTTCTGCCGGAAGCCGAGCCAGCTATCGAGGCCACGCTCGAGCAGATCGAAGGCGTACTTCTGTGTGAGAGCTGTCCAGAGCGCGGCTTTGCCGTCTTTCCCAACGGCATCCGTGAATGAATCGAACGCTTTTTGCTCGCCTTCAGCGGTTTCCCAGGCTAGCCCTCCAGCGTCATGGCGCCGGAAGATTAAGTTGGCGATGGAGCCTTCAGCGATGGCTCGCTCTCGGCCATATTCGATATAAGCGGAAGTCCCCGTAGTGTCGCCGTCAAGGTCGGGGTAGTCGCCGGTCAATTCTTTCTTGTATGGCAGGAATGCGATGCGGCGACGGTCGTGGCGCTCGAATGTACCGCTCATGAAGATGCAGAGGGCGGCATTCTCAATCAAAGGCGCAAGGCGCTCAGGCCATTGAGCTTCGTCGGCGATGTGGTGGGGTTCGTCGAGGACAAGGATGTAGCGGTGCTGCCTGAACTCGTGAGCGTGCTGCCCTTTGGCATCCATCCCAATGGCTTGGTAAGTGGTTACGTACCCGGAGTTTCCTCGGGTAGGGTCAGCCTCGTTCTTTGCCATGCGGATGAGATGGTTGTGTGGGAGCAGGCCTTGAATGGCAGAGTTGTTGGCGAAAACATCCTCAGCTTGACGGGCAAGATTCGTGCGAGGTACGACCCAGCAGATTTTATCGGCAAGCAAGGGGATAAGCTCACGAGCGGCAATGACCGGAAGCCAACTCTTCCCTGCGCCAGGCGTGACGGCCGCATAGATGTTACGGATAGGAGCGCCTGCTTTGATGCGCTGAACAATGTCAAGCATATCCTGCTGGTGGCTGCGCAACTGCATGAGTCGTGAGTTGTCCTTAACCCTAGTAAAGGGAAGCGGAGAGTTTGGTCCGACGGCTGACCAGATCCTAATGTACAGAGCCATTCTAGGTCGTAGGGTCGATTACCTCATCGTGCATGGTGGAGGGTTTTTGATGCCTTTGGGTGTTGACTGATACGAATCGAGCGCGCTGCTAGGTAATGGCTTCTTTCTCTGAGTGCGCGAACCGTTGGTTAGGCAGTGGTATTCTGACGCCATGAGTACGGAAGCATACGGACAAGGGCCGGTGGCGGTGATAGGGACGACAACGTGGGGAACCACGTTGTCGGTGATCATGGCGCGCCGGGGGGTCGAGGTTCGCTTGCTTGCTCGAACCTCTGGCGAGGCAATGGTATTGACCAATGCGGGAGAAAACCCACGATTACAGGGAGTGGCTTTCCCTCCTTCGCTGAGCGTGACTGATGATTGGGCTAACAGCCTCAAGGATGCGGCCGCGGTGCTGTTCGTGGTACCAAGTCGGACGTTGCGCGAGAACGCGCGCCGGGCGAGGCCGTCTATTGGCCCAAGTCCGTTGGTTATTTGCGCGACGAAAGGCATAGAGGAAGGAACAGGCAAGCCGATGTCGCAGTTGCTGATCGAGGAGATTCCCGAAATCACAGGACGCTTGGCGCTGCTGTCAGGGCCTAATCTGGCTCGCGAGGTCGTTCGCGATTTGCCAACGTCTACAGTGGTGGCTTCTGCTTACGCCGACGTCGCGCGTGAGGCGCAGCTGCTCTTGAACTCCACGACTTTCCGGGTTTACACGAACACTGATGTGATCGGAGTGGAGCTGGGCGGCGCTTTGAAGAACGTAATCGCTATCGGTGCAGGCGTCATTGATGGGATGGGTTTGGGCGACAATGCGAAGGCTGGGTTCCTTACTCGTGGACTGGCTGAAATGACACGCTTGGGGGTAGCCGCAGGCGCACAGCCATTGACCTTTATGGGCAATGCGGGGTTGGGTGACCTGATGGCGACGGCGTTTAGTGGACTCTCGCGTAACCATCGTGTGGGGATAGCGCTAGCCCAAGGGATGTCACTCCAGCAGGCGATTGCTGGTCTCGGCGGAGAAGTCGCCGAGGGAGTAACGACAGCCGCTGCAGCAATGGAGATGGCGCGAGCATACGAGGTGGAGATGCCCATTACTGAGTTGACCTACCGCGTGCTGTTCGACGGATTGTCACCACGGGATGCTATTGCGCTGTTGATGTTGCGCGAGCCCAAGCCCGAGTAAGCTCGTCTATGCGCTTTTCTTGCATCGCTACGAGCTATTGCAGGATGCTCACCATGAGCGCCAATTTCTCCCTTCGGCATCCCCTTCGCTGTTAACGACAAAAGGCGGCACGTGCTCGAACCGCCTTTTGTTCGATGGTTTTGGTTTCGCCTATGCCGTGGCTGCTAGCGCCTCTTCTGGCTTCGGGGCCAACGGCCCGTCTACCTTGCGGCGGGAGCGCAGAATCAAATCCGCGACCGGGAAGACGACATTAAGGTTGGTGTTGGCCTTCTTGTGGTGCTGGTAGTGGTGCTCGTTCATGAATTTGAATACGGGGTTCGTCTCGAACCAGCGACCCTTCGGCACGTGCATGCAGAAGTGGAAATATTCGTAAACGGTCTGGTATGCCATGAATGCAAATAGCGGGCCGAGGGCCATAGGGACACTGACCCAAATCCCAATCGCAAGCAGGAAAGGTGCGTGGAATAGAGTGGGCATCGGCTCGGCCCACGGAGCGAACGTCAGATCGACAGGAGGACGGTCTCCGAGCCAGTAACTCGAGTTGGCTTGATACTTGCCATGGTGCACCTGGGCATGCGCCACGTAGAAATGGCGATACCCAAAGATGGGCCGGTGCATCATGTACTTGTGGATGACCCATTCGGCGAAGCTGGCATACACGACGCCAACAGCGAACGAAGCGAGAAATATTCCGATGGTTTGCAACATGAGAGTCGTTCCTAAATACACAAGATATGCGACCTGGATGCCATTCTTGGAAGCGATGCAGTGGTTATCCGTGCCTCAAGGGTAACTTGATTCCCTTGTTACTGCACAATTACTTAGAGTTGTAGACGGGTTGAAGGTAGCGTTCAAGGGGATTTGCGGTCCCTGATAGGTGAAAAAGATACTGGTACCAACCTCAGAGCTACGATGCCTTGGTTGTTTTTGAACGCACTGCTTGCTGGATGTACATGAAAGAATGCCTTACTCGCATCTTTTCCGGGCCCTCATTTTGCTGAATGCCCGCCGCGTCAGACGTAACGTGGCACGAATGGTTAGGTGTCTAGTAGGTTTGGAGCGTATATCTCTTCCGGGGTAAGGACTCGTGGTGTGAGGCCTTGCTCCGTGGAATACTCCATGGCCTTTTCAATCACCATCCGATTGGCTGCAATGCCGTAGGGGAAGATGTCCGTGTCTAGTGCCTTCTTCCCCTCCGGGGCTAGCACTCCCGTCTCTAACCATGGCTGCATGGCTTCTTGCCGTTCTGAGTAGTGGATCTCCTTGGCCGCTTGGAATGCCTCTAGGATGTTACGGCCCATCCACGGGTTGGCCTCGTAAATCGAGCGGCGGACAATGACGGTGTGGTTGAAGGGGAAAATACCGGTCTTGTTGTAATACCGAGTTGCCTCTGCCTGAGGGTCTCCGAAGAGGTAATGCATCTCAGGCTGCTTGGCCAAGTCGATGGTGCTGCGGTTTATGCCACCACCGCCCCAGAAGTAATGCTGGATCGCGTCGAGCTCGCCGTCCATCATCATCTGTCCCATGCTTTTGTTCTCTGGAATGAATTTGAGCGTGATGCCTGGGGGTGCGGTGAACCCGACTGCCCCGGCGTGCGAATATTTAGGAGTTCGTTCCATCCACCATTCGACCTCCTGGGCAGCGACACCATATTCATGCTGGAAGAAGCCGCGAGACCAGAGCGCTGCGGTTTGCTGGTACTCGTTCACACCGACGCGCTTGCCTTTGAGCTGATCGCCAGTGTCGATGCCTGCGGCATTACGAGCGATGGCTTGTGTGCCAAAGAAGTGGCGCGTGGTGAAGATGGGTAATGCGACCCAGTCACGGTTTCCTTGGGCCGTGATCATGAGGAGGGAGGAAATCGACATCTCTGAGACGTCGAACTCCTGGTGCATGAGCTGCCGGTGAAAGAGTTCTCCGGGGGGGACCCGCGAGCACAAAAGCTCAAGGCCTTCGGGCTCGACGATACCGTCGAGAATGGGTTTGCTACGAGGGTTGGGGCTGAATGCGAGACTGAGTTGGAGCTTGGTCATGAAACGCCTCCGCGGTCATTGATGCCGGGCATGTTACGCCGGGACTCCCTGGCAGGCGAATCACACCCACTCGCTGGGACTAAGTGAAAGTGAATGGGTGCAGGGTGTGTCTTGCTACGCTGCTAGGGTGCAGATGAGAGCGACCCAGTCGTCATCGTAGATGCGTTCAGTGATGGAAAGGCCGGAGGCCGTGAAAGCATTCTCTACGCCTTGCTGTCGCTCCGTGAGAATGCCCGCCGCGACGAGCCACCCGCCCGGCTTGGTGGCGCGAGCGAGTTCGGGGGCGAGACTGGTGAGCGCTACGGAATTGACGTTGGCGAGCACGAGATCCGCCCAACCTTGGGGAGCGTTTCCGTTGGGAAGCGATCCAGCGTAGAAGCGAACAATTCCAGCAACGCCGTTGGAACGGAGGTTGGCGCGCCCTGCTTTGAGGGCGATGTTGTCAATTTCCACGCCGACAACCTTGCCTGCTCCGAGCTTGGCGGCGCCGACCGACAATATTCCGGAGCCTGCACCGACGTCGAGCACGTATTGGCCTGGTTTGAGAAGGCGCTCGGTGGCTTCAAGCACACGATGAGTAGTGGGGTGGTGGCCGGTGCCGAATGCAAACCCTGGGTCGATCTCGATGACAATATCGCCTGGCAATTCCTCGCCGCGCCGCCACGGGGGCTGCACGATGAGATGCTGGCCGATGCGGAGCGGAGTGAAATGGGCCTTCCACGCATCTTCCCATTCCTGTTCCGCGATGTCGCGTTCTTCCATAGGAGAGACATCAGTGAGCTTAGAAATTAGGGCTACGCCTATATGAATCATCTCGCGATTGGATTTGTACGCAGCGGTTTGTGGTATGTACGTGCGAAGGATGGCGTTGGGCCGCTCAGGGCGAGTTTCTCCTTCGTCGGGGTTCCATCCGCCTGCCTCCTCGATTGCGACTCCACCTTTGCCGAACTTGCGGAACAGTTCAGCGACGGGTTCGACGAACTCGAAAGGGACTTCTACTTTAAATTCGATCCAGTCTTTTGGTGAAGGCATGCACCTAGGCTACACGGGGCGAGAGCTCGGTGGTAGATGACGTGGAGCCGCACCAAGAGCAGTCCTTGCCAAGAGCATTATTTGCCTTCGGTGAAAGTGCGCTGAAGCTCTTCGAGGAGCTCACGCTGGCGCTTGGAGATCTTCTCAGGGGTGGCAACACGAACTGTGACCAGTTCATCACCCCGCCGGTCTTCGCGGCCTAGGTGCGGAACACCTTGGCCCTTGATGCGGAAGACCTCGTCTGTTTGTGTCCCCGATGGAACCTTAATCGTGCGTGAGCCTTGCAGCGTGGGAACCTCAATCTCAGCGCCCAAGGCTGCCTGGGGGTAGCTGATGTCGAGAGTGTAAAGGATGTCGTTGTTTTCGCGCTCAAAAGAAGGATGCGGCTCAACGTACATCGCGACGTAGAGGTCGCCAGCGGGCCCACCATGCTCTCCACTGTCGCCCTGGCCTCGGAGATTGAGATTTGCGCCGTGGGGAACACCGGCGGGCACTTTGACTTGAATCGTGCGCCTGGTTCGTTGTCGGCCTGCGCCTTTGCATTGAGTGCAAGGGTGACTGACTTCGCTTCCGCTGCCCTTGCAAACACTGCACTCAGCCTCGGTCATGAATTCGCCGAACATGCTGCGCTGGGCGCGTCGGACGCGGCCTGAGCCTTTGCAATTTGAACAGGTCTGGGGCTGATGGCCCGGCTCGCTGCGTGACCCTTCGCACCGTGTGCATTTCTCGATGCGCGCGATGTCGACTTCTTTGGTTGCGCCGAATATGGCTTCATCAAAGGTGGTTATGAGATTGGCCTGAAGGTCTCTACCTGCCCGCGCTCGTGTGCGGCCTCCCCGTGATCCCGCTCCGCCGAAGAAGGCGTCAAAAATGTCCCCGAATCCTCCGAAGACGTCGGCACCTTCAAAGCCGCTGGCGTTGGCACTCGCATGACCGAAACGGTCGTACTGCTGGCGACGTTCAGGGTCAGTAAGAACCTGATAAGCCTCGTTGACTTCTTTGAATTTGTCCCCAGCATCCGCGTTCTTGTTGCGGTCAGGGTGAAACTCTAGCGCCTTCTTGCGAAAGGCTTTGCGGATGTCCTCTTCGGTGGCGTCGCGGCCAACCTCAAGAATGTTGTAGTAATCACGTTTGGTGGTCATGCAGGCTATGGTCGCTTTTCGCCCAACGCAGTGAGTAGTTCGCCTAGGAAATTGGCGAGGTAACGAACGCTGGAGATGGCTCTAGTGTAATCCATACGGGTTGGCCCGATAGTGCCAACAACTCCCGTGGCTTCACCAGGAGTGCCATAGCGGGCAAGTACGACCGAGTAAGGCCGCAGAGTCTCCTGGGGATTCTCTTCACCGATGATGACGTCGATGCCCGATTCCTTGCCTGTGTTGATGATTATTCGATTGAGTGCGACCCCATCCTCAATCATCTCAACTGCTTCGCGGGCGGAATGCGTAGTCTCGAACTCGGGTTGATTGAGAATATGATGGAGCCCCTGCGTGTATTGGCGAATGTCACGGGCTTGCTCTTCTTCGGCCAGGGCTTTGAGGACTTCGATTACGACAACGTCATCAGCGGCCTTTCGCAGGGGGTTCGAGTCCCAGGCGACCCTAATCTGGTCGATGGTCTTGCCACTGAGGAGTCCATTAAGGCGAACAGCAGTGTCTGTGAGTTCCTCTTGTAGCAGGACAACTTCCATGTTGACCATGCGCTGCCGCACTGTTGCGTCTTGGAGAACCATCACGAGAAGCGCCTGCGTGTCCTGCAAATGCACGAGCTGGAGCTGCTTGAGCTTGGCTGTGGATATCTGCGGGGGAGTCGCTATTGCTACGTTCCGCACGCTATTCGATAGGAGGGAGGCGGCTGTGCGGGCCCATGCATCCGGGTCAGCTGAATCCGCAAGGAGCGACCCGCGCACGAGGATTTCGAACTGGCGAGATGGGCGCGCGGTGCGCGCGTGGCGCTCGACAAAAAAACGGTATGCGAGGTCGCCTGGAATCCCACCAGCAGATGTATGCGGGCGGGTGATATAACCCATCTCTTCCAGTTCGGCCATATCGTTGCGGATGGTGGCAGGGCTGATATTCAGTTTGTGTTGGCGCGCAATCTGCTGCGACGCTACGGGGGCGGCGGTCTCGATGTAATTGGCGACGATGATTTCCAGCAGATGCTGGCGCCGCTCGTTGAGAGATGGAACTGGATCCATGACGCACCGTGGCTTTGAAGAATTAGCAGCCGGAGAGCGCGAGTGCTAATCCGATGGCGTTGAATGTAGCACATCGGCAACCGCGGGCGTCAATGGAGAATAAGTAGTGAATTCTGCTCGCTACCTGGCGGCCGGGAAGAAAATGGCCGAGTTGGATCGTTATATTCTCGAACAACCTGTGTAGTGTGATTAATGCCGTTAATGATCTGCTTTCTAATCGACAATTGGTTACATGTGGACAACAGCCTGCGACCACGGACATGCCCACTTGGAGCCGTGGCCCAAGTGGTTTGACCATGGTCATAGAGCTTTGATACGGTTGTCCTAATAACTACAAAATCTTGGGGGCAATGCCATGGTGCTACCGCGCGTGCAGGTCAGGGAGCTTAGAAGGACCTACGGATTCGAAGAGGTTGCAATCGTCCCCGGAGATGTAACCACGAACCCCGAGTTGTCTGTCCCTTCGTTCGAGATAGGCCCCTACCAATTCACCATCCCAATCATGGCCTCCGCAATGGACGCCATTGTTAGCCCCGCGTTCGCCGGCCTTATGGCCAAGGCTGGCGGCATCGGGGTTATGAACCTCGAAGGTGTATACGGTCGGTACGAAGACCCTCAGGCTGCGATTGAAGAAGTTCGCGCTGCTCCTCGTGAATCGGTCACGGAGGTACTCCAGAAGGTTTATTCGGTTCCGCTCCAAGACCGACTGGTCCAAGACCGGGTCAGGGACCTGAAGGCCGCGGGCGGAGTCGTTGCAGTTTCCGTCACTCCTCAAAATGCGAAACGCCTTGCCCCCCTGGCGGTTGAGGCTGGTGCGCAGATTATCGTGGTGCAATCCACGGTGAGCACGGCTCGTCACATATCCAATAGCTACGCGGGACTGAGCTTCGCTGATTTGGTAGCTGAAGTGAAAGTTCCCGTGATGATTGGCAACACTGTGACTGCGAGCGCAACGCTGGAAATCATGGAACAGGGCATCGATGGTATTTTCGTCGGTGTCGGTCCTGGCGCTGCGTGTACCACACGTGACGTTACAGGCATGGGTGTTCCTCAGGTTTCGGCAACAATGGAATGCGCGGCTGCGCGGGATGAGTTCTTTGCACGTACGGGGAAATACGTGCAAATCATTACTGATGGCGGTATCCGCACTGGTGGCGACGTGAACAAGGCTTTGGCCTCTGGTGCTGACGCGGTGATGATAGGTACTCCGTTCGCTCAAACATTCGAGGCTCCCGGAAAGGGATTCAACTGGGGCATGGCCAGCCCGCACCCGGCACTGCCTCGTGGCACGCGCCTAAATGTCGGTGCTTCTGTGAGCCTTGATCAGCTATTGTTTGGCCCTAGCCACCGCACGGACGGCACCCAGAATTTGGTTGGTGCCATCAAAGTCAGCATGAGCATGGTTGGTGCACAGACGATTAAGGAATTTCACGAGAAGGCAGAGTTGGTAGCAGCTCCGACCATTTCGACAGAGGGGAAAATCTACCAGCGCGCCGGTCAGATTTAGCCGAGGTCCG
>Ga0302134_10001655_pt1 | contig 10514 bp, 7 predicted proteins | sample CB9_SCM_MG_FD_203123 | JGI IMG/M metagenome (GOLD analysis project Ga0302134, IMG submission 203123) | Marine microbial communities from Western Arctic Ocean, Canada - CB9_SCM | ecosystem: Environmental > Aquatic > Marine > Oceanic | place: Canada: Western Arctic Ocean | collected 2017-09-19
GCCGATTTGATCCGTGGTAAAAATATTGTCGTTTTCTCGGATGAACCCTATGACCAAATGGCTTGGCAGGGTCAGCATCATTCGCTGCTAGCTCAACCAGGTATGCTCGACCAATGTTTGGCCTGCTATACCTTTAGTAAGTCATTCAGCATGAGCGGTTGGCGATTGGGCTACGCGGTAGGCAGCAAACACATGATCGACATGATCGCCAAACTTACCAACAGTACGTTGTCTTGCGTCCCCCCGTTTGTGCAGATTGCAGGTGCTGCGGCGCTGCGTAAGGACCGCAGTGAGCGTAATGACACAATGGCTATTTTTCAGGAACGAGTCGTTTCGCTGGCAACCAAACTGAATGAACTCGACGGCGTGCAGTGTCTTATTCCCGGTGGCACATTTTATGTCTTTCCCAACGTTTCAGAGATATGTAACCGGCACGGCATTACGTCGCATGGTCTAGCAATGTATCTATTAACTGCAGCCGATGATGATTTCGGTGTCGCCTGCCTAGGCGGGGAGTGTTTTGGTGATGCGGGTCATGGGTTCCTTAGATTCAGTACGGCCGAACCTCCAGAATTGATTAAAAAAGCGTTCGAGTTTCTACCGGTGGCGTGGAATCAAGACCAAAAGATAATACAATTCATCAACGATAATCCTAAATTCAAGTTAGAATCACCTTATTGATTTTGATCTCATTATTATCCATTGTCAATTTTTTACTGTGACCAAGCCATCCACTTGAAGAAAACAACTGTCCGGCATGACTGACATTACCAATATTGCTAAAAGAATTATCGATAATGTTGAGTTAGTCATTGTTGGTAAACGACCACAACTTATTCTGTCAATTGTCTCGTGGTTGTGTGAAGGGCATATCTTATTGGAGGATGTTCCGGGAGTCGCTAAAACAATATTGGCCCGCGCGTTTGCTCGCAGTGTCGGATGTGAATTTAAACGAATCCAATGTACACCCGACCTCCTCCCAACCGACGTTACCGGCGGGTCTATTTTCAACCCTAAAACAACGGAGTTTGAATTTCGACCGGGTCCAATTTTTGGGCAATTGATCCTCGCCGATGAAATCAACCGCGCAACCCCTCGAACTCAAGCTGCTTTGCTGGAAGCGATGGCCGAATCGAGCGTGACTGTTGATGGCGTTTCACATAAGTTACCACCGCCCTTTCTAGTCATAGCGACTCAAAACCCAATCGACCACGAAGGGACGTTTCCTCTTCCCGAAGCGCAACTCGACCGATTTCTAATTAAGATGCAACTTGGATATCCCAGCATGACGGATGAGTTGAAAATGCTCGAGATGTTACAGCACGAGCACCCACTGGATAAAATATCACCCGTGGTTTCAGCGGAAGAACTAGTGGCTTGTCAAAACGCTGTTCGCCACGTACACGTTGCCCCGCAGGTCCGGCAGTATCTTCTGGAAATCATTCACGCCACGAGAGATTGCGAGGATTTAGGACTCGGTGCCAGCCCTCGAGGGTCGATTGCATTGTTTCGCACTTGCCAAGCGCTGGCTGCAATGCGGGGTCGCGACTACGTACAACCCGATGACATCAAATTCATCGTTTCGCCTGTACTGGCTCATCGTGTCATCCTCACACCTGATGCTCGCTTGCGTAAGATTACAGCCGAGTACGTAATCGATGAAATCGTAGCTGAAATTGCCGTGCCCACCATGGTTCAAAACAGCTAGGATTCTATGAATTGGAAATGGATTATCGCTGCCCTTGTGATCCTTGCAGCTTCGTTCCTAATTCAGTCCGATTTACTGGCCTATGCAATGTATACCCTATTGACGATTATCGTCGTCAGTCGTTTTCTGACGAACCGCTGGGTTAATGCACTACAAGTCGAACGCTCTTGTTCTAAACTGGTTGCGAACATCAATGATCATATCGGAGTCTCCTTGGACCTCGTCAATACGGGTGCATTACCGATCCCGTGGGTATTGCTCGAAGACGCACTTCCCGAACGAGCCTTGTTGTATGATCCGCCAAGTTTAGCTGTACAGGATAGCCGCGTTAAACTAACGATGCTGAAGCCAAACCAAAATAAGCGATTACAGTATTCCTTCATCTGCAACCGTCGTGGTTACTATCAACTCGGTCCCACAATACTTGAAACCGGTGACTTGTTCGGATTGCATCGTCGCTATCAAATCGCCGCTGCACCCCAGTTTCTTACCGTCTATCCTCGCATTGTTCCACTTGATGGCTATGACCTTGCCTCACGCCGACCCATTGGTGAGATCAAGATGACGCACCGTCTTTTTGAAGACCCAACTAGGATCGCCGGCGTCCGAGCGTATCAAGACGGTGATCCATTGAATCGCATTCACTGGCGAGCTACTGCTCGAACGGGACAATTGCATAGCAAAATTTATGAAGCATCATCGGTTGCCGGCGTAACGATCATGATGGAGTTCCACCGAGAAGCCTATCCGCCAGACAGTGAGCCTTTTCGATCAGAATTGGCTGTCACCGCAGCAACGTCGATTGCCAATGCGGTACAAGTCATGGGGCAACAAATAGGATTCATTACAAATGGTCGGGATGCCGCCGATAGAATTCGTCTAGAAGGTTGGGACGGAAACACTGTCGCACTGGAAACTCGTGAGGCCGCCCGCGCTGCGGCAGAAATTGATGAGAAAAACGACCGCTTACAACCGGTACAAATTCCGACACGCCGAGACAGCGAGCAATTTCATCGAATTCGTGAAACGCTCGCGCGGGTTGAACTCACTGACGGATTGACCTTAGCACAACTCGTCATCGAAGCGCAATCTCGAATACCACGCGACGCAACCGTTTTAGTAATTATCCCTGGTAACAATGACCAAACAACCATCACCCTACAAAACATGGCGCGCCGTGGTTTCGCCGTTTCGGTAATGGTCAACACGTTTGATCCTCTTGACTATGCGAAGATTTCTAGCCCTCTCATCTCGGCGGGGATAGAAACCTACCACTTACGCGATGAAGAATCCATCGTTCACGTTTGCCGAAAACAAGCCGTCCGTTTATAGAAATCTCACCTGTTAGTCTCACAATCTTTCCTATCATGGCTACACTCAAAAAAACAACCCTCGACTATATGGTCATCGCGATCAGTCCGATTCTTGTTGCCTGCATGGTGGGTAGCCTGGCTTTATTCGTGTCAGCAGTATTTCACCCAAGCCCGTTTGAAACCCGCATCAACTTCGTCATCATTCTCTACTCCATTGCTATCGTAGGTATAGCGCGAATTTCAATCGAAGAAGGTAAAGACAAAGCTGTACTTTACGCGATCCCGTTGGCGCTCGTTACATTCATTGCGTTTTCTATCTTTAACCCCGCCGACGGTCCCCTATTCTATCTAGCACCGTTGATTCACATTGGGATAATCACCATCACTTGGTGGTCCGCACATAAACTGACATGGGATTCTACGGTCATCTTTGATCACGATGACTCGAGTGGACAAGGTTTGCTGCAAAAAGTTGGTCTCGACAGTGATCACCGCGATCCCTCCGATCGAGAATCTGAAGATACTGCCACTGACAACGGAGGCACGTGGTTCGAACGCTGGAAGGTTAATCGCAAAAAACCACACACTCCCGGAGTTTGGGTCGTATATTATTCCCTAGCTGCACTGCCACTATTCGGGTTGGGTCAGACATTTATCCCAGTCGGATATCAAGAACTCAGAACGTATTGCTTTCAATTGGGATGCATCTACGTCGGCAGCGGCTTAGGATTGCTGCTAACAACAAGTTTCTTGGGTTTGCGGAGATACCTCCGACATCGAGATGTCGAGATGCCGCCAGCCATGGCAAACATGTGGTTGACTGTGGGGTCCATCATGATTGGAATTCTTATGATGGGTGCATTAATCCTGCCAAGACCCGGTAACGGCCCGTCACTCAAATTCTTAACCGATGTCTTAGATAACGACGATTACGAAACGTCGGAACATGCAATCGGCAAAGACGGATTTGAGTCGGATCCTCATGGCAACCAATCAGCTAACGACAATGGGGAACAACAGGAGGAAGGAGGCGATAACAGCGAAAGTAGCGAGCAAGGTGGCGGTGAGGGAGAGCAAGCTAGTGAGACCGGGGAAGATACTGCACAAGGCGATGCAGAGGGTAAACAGTCAGGTAAAAGTGACCAAGACGGCGAGCAAGGTGATGGAGAAGGTAAACAGTCAGGTAAAAGTGGCGAAGACGGCGAGCAAGGCGATGCAGAGGGTAAACAGTCAGGTAAAAGTGGCGAAGACGGCGAGCAAGCCGATGCAGAGGGTAAACAGTCAGGTAAAAGTGGCGAAGACGGCGAGCAAGCCGATGCAGAGGGACAACAAGCAAGCAAAAGTGGCGCAGACGGTGAAAGTCAACCGGAGCAACATTTGCCACAAGAGTCTCCACCAGAATCTACTTCCAACTCGCAAATCCTTGTTAAATTGGGACAGTTCCTGACATTGCTGATCTGGATTGTTACTGGCGGAGCGTTGCTCTATTTTTTATACAAGAATCGTACATCGCTACTGAAAGCGGCGAATGAAATGTGGCACGAATTTTGGGAATGGCTGAGCAACCTGTTTTCCGGTACTTCTGACGAAACAGTAACTGAGGCAACTGACACTATCGAGACTATTGTAGAACGCCCGCAACCGTTTGCAACTTTCAATAATCCATTCCAGGGTACTTTGAAGATGTCACCGCGGGAAGTGATCCATTATAGTTTCCAAGCGCTCGAAGCATGGGCTTATGAAAAGGGCATTGAACACCGTGAAGACCAAACGCCAAACGAATTCACGCGGGAGGTTGCGCGCAATGCGCAAACTATTGGACCCAACATTGAACAACTTGGTAAACTATATTCCCAAGAAGCGTATGCTCCGAACAGCGTAGCGAGTTCGCATCTCGCTGAGCTGCAAACGTTCTGGTCCGTTTTACTAACGACACCACGTACGTCTGGCTAATGTAAAAGAACTATCGGTCCTTGCCCAATTTTCACATTGGCGTGAGTTTGTGCCCTATTTCAGACTGCCTTCCCTACCGGATCAACATGGTGGCTATCGTTTGATCTTCGGCGGCGCGGCGATTGTCCGAGGCGACAACATCGTAGGTCTCGTCCGCGGTGGAAACCTGCACTCGGTTTTCAGTGCCATCTACAGAACGGCCGTATCGACAAACTAAACCAACAGCGTATTCAACGGCTTCCCTTGTGGCAGGCCCTGTGATCAACGCACTTGGCCCAGTAAAACTTGCTGGCTCTAAAATAGCGGTGCTCGTCGCTTCAGGCGTCGTATGAATATACTCAAGCCGCTCATTTTCCTGTTCGTCGCGACCAACAATGACCTTGGTAGCTTCATCCCAGCGGAAGTGCCGTCCTAAGTTTAGAATTTCATAGTCCCAACGGGTATCGTCAACTTGTATTTGGATCAAGTCATGCACTTTGCTACCGAAACCTGGTTCAGTTAGCGAACACCCAGTGGACGGCGTAGGAATCATATCTTCGGTAAAGCCAAACTCTCGCGCCAGTGCAATCAACCCTTTGCGACTACGCCCTTGAAAGTCATATAGCTTTTCACGGTCAACCAATCCATCAAGTTCCGGCTTAGTTGGCTCTAACAGCTTAGCCGACAGTGGACGTAACAACAGTTCTTCCAATCCAGAATAATTCGAAATCACTTTCAGATCGGACCGTTTTTGGCTCATTGGTCGTTGGCCAACCACTTCACCGCTAACAATAAATTGAGCATCAATCGCTTCCATAAACTTATGGGCTCGTTGAAACATATAGATACGACAGTCCACGCAAGGATTAGCGCCTTTTCCATATCCAAACTGGGGCTCACGGATCAGATCCAAATAGTCATCTTCCTGGCCAACAACGGTAATTGGCACATTTAAGGCGTGAGCAGCTTGCGCTGAAGTGTCCTGGCAACAAGTAAACATAGTTTTGAAGTTCAGGGCCTCAACTTCAATTCCCTGCTCTTGCATGATGCGTATCGCAAGCATGCTATCTAAACCACCCGACAGTAACACGACACAACGCGTCATAATTCAATTCTCCATCCTCGGAATATTCACTCGTCTTTCGCCGCCTCAGCGATGCATTTCGTTCACTACCCTATCTTCCACTGAGATCACTAAATCAGCAACCGCCGTTTTACTCTGGCACATTGGATTCTTTAATTTCTCCAAGTGCCACAAGAGCCAGATAGGCAGCCATCTGCTCCGCCTCCTTCTTGCTTTTTCCCCAACCCGGATCAAACACTTGATCGTCGACGACCGCTGAAACATGAAACTCTTTCTGATGATCTGGGCCTCGTTCATCCAACAGTTCATAAATAGGCGTTGTTTTAAAATCCCGTTGAGCAACCTGTTGGAATTGCGATTTAAAGTTCGTTGGCACACCTTCTGAGACAATGAGAGTGACCAACGGTGTAAAGTGATTACTGATGAATTCTCGCGCGGCGCCGCCACCTCCGTCTAAATATAGGGCCGCTAACAATGACTCAATCGCATTTGATAAGATAGATTCGGGGATCACATCCTGTGTACCAATCCCTTTGCCGACGATAACAATTTCTTCTACGCCAAGTTTATAGGCAATGGCGGCACAAGTTTTTCGGCTCACAATAACAGATTTAATCCGCGTTAATTCACCCTCGAGGTAGTTAGGGTATTCACAAAACAACCATTCACTAACGACTTGCCCCAAGATTGCGTCACCAAAAAACTCTAAACGTTCATTGGAAACTAACTTATGTGCGGCACCGGAAGTGTGCGTTAGAGCGGTCTTCAGAAGTTGCTGGTCTCGAAATTGATATGCCAGTCTTTCCTCGCACAGTTTCATTTTGCGTGCGGCTTCTGGAGAAATGACAATGTCTGCATCTTGGTTAGCGACTGGAACGGGCTCTTTGCCAAACCATCCACGAAACCGATGCCATATTGTTTTACTGGAATTCACAAACTGCTCCACGACGGGCGAATAGACTCTATTCGCCGCTGCCAGCTGACACTATGAAACCAGCTGGATTACTATAGGCAACTCTTTACGAGTCCTATAGCAATTCAGCAGGTGGTTTTTAAGAATTCCTTAAAGCGAATCACGCACGTTTGCGAAAATCACAAACCAAACGAATGAACCGGTTTAGAGAATCCTAGACCAACCTTTAGCTTCCATCATTTACACACTATGGTCAATTACTAATACCCCCTTCCTAGCCACCAAAAGATGGACTAAATCTAAGGGGAAATCGGGGGAATCATTACAACCGACACAAACCATTGTTCCGTACTAGTCAGACGCAGGCCAATTAATACAAATGCTTTGTAACGCTAGTTGACGGTTTTATAGTTCCTACCGACAATCGAAATAGACGAATTTGGGTCACTATTAAAATACAGAGATTCCATATTCCGATGATGCGACGGACTACTTTGAGTGACATACACCATGATAAACACGCTATATTTGCCGGAACTACGAGAGATGCTACACGAGCATCGCTCCGCTGAATTAGCGGAATTCTGTATTGCTGTACACGCTGGTGTAACGGCTGATTTCATGGAAGGCTTAAAACCCGCCGAAACTTGGCAAGTTCTCAAGCATGCCAAACCGATAAGGCGTTGTGAAATTTTTCGTTTTTTAGCTCCAGACATCCAGAGCGCTATTCTGGAAGACGAAGACCGAAATGAAATTGCGGAACTCATCGACACGATGGTGCCCGATGATCGAGTCGACATGCTGGCGAAACTCGCCGACGACGTCACCAACGAAATCCTAACACTCGTTTCCAAGGCAGAGCGACGGAACATCCTCCACTTACGTGAATACCCAGAAGATACCGCAGGCTCGGTGATGACAACGGATGTTGCTAAGTTAGACGAAGCACTCACGGTATCAGAAGCGTTGACCGAACTGGGGCGGCAAGCTTCCGAACTAGAAACCATTTATTACCTTTACGTCGTCGACGAAACCGACCACCTCCGCGGTGTCGTTTCCACCAAACAACTCGTCAAATCAATTGTCCAGCCCGACAGAACTCTTGGCGAGTTGATGGAAGAAGACATCGTAAAAGTAGATGCCTTAGATGACCAAGAAAAAGTAGCACAGATCGTCGCTAAATACGACTTATTGGCAATTCCCGTCGTCAACACTCAGAATCGCATGCTTGGCATCATCACGCACGATGATATTATTGACGTGTTTATCGAAGAAGCGACCGAAGATGTACAACGTATCGGTGCGGTCAACCCGCTTGATGAATCCTATCTCAAGACATCCCTGTTAACGCTCAGTTGGAAACGAGGAATGTGGCTAACCATCCTCTTTATTGCTGCACTACTCACTGCTTTTACCCTCGAGCATTACGAAGAATGGATTCGTGACTACACTTGGTTAGTGATGTTTATCCCGCTTGTTATTTCTGCTGGAGGAAATTCCGGGGGCCAGTCATCGACGTTGATTATATCCTCAATGGCTCGAGGCGAAATTGCGCTATCCGACTGGTTCAAAATCATCAAACGAGAAATCGCAATGGGGCTAATTCTTGGCTCACTCCTTGGTGGGCTTGGATATATCGCCGGTTATTTCACCGCTCCATCACCAACACTGGCACTGATTATCCCAATCACCGTGTTGCTCGTCATCATGTGTGGTACGCTTGCGGGTTCCATGCTTCCACTTTTCTTTCATCGTCTTGGCCTAGATCCCGCCATGATGAGTAATTCGTTCGTGGCAGGAATCGTCGATATTCTCGGCATCCTTATCTACATGAATGTTGCTCAAATTGCCTATGGCATTTTAGAATCCAGTAACTAGTCCTTCGTCATTCAGACAACGAGTCGCCAATCGCCAAATGATAAACCTGCGATATGCTGTCGTGAAAATCGCGCGTCGAAAAGAAACTACCGATTCTTTCTTTGGCAAGAACAGCCCGCTCGGTCGCTGCTGTAGGATCAAGCAACACGTCCCGCAACGCGGTTGCTAGGCCCTGGACGTCACCCGCATTTACCAACAAAGCAGTATTGTCGCCAAATATTTCAGCTGTACCACCTACGTTGGTAGCAACGACTGGAGTTCCACTCGCGGCTGCTTCAAGTAACACTCTCCCGAGAGGCTCCTGCAACGCCGGATGTGCTAGGACATTAATTTGTCGTAAGAATTCAGGCATCGCGTCCACATAGCCCAACCAATGCAAACGCCCGGCTAATGGTCCGGTTGTCGCGCGGCACACCAGCGATTTTTCGTAATCACTGCTCTCTTGTTTTTGCGAGTAACGCTCGCCAGCTATGACTACGTGTAACTTGGGGAAATCAGCAATAATTCCCTCAACCGCGTCACACAATACTGGCCAACCTTTTCGCAGTCCAATTTGTCCAACTCCACCGATGAGCAAAGTGTCACTGGACAAACCCAATTTACGGCGGCACGTTTCGATCCCATTTATATTACCGCTATCATTCGCTGTTTCGCAAAAGACATGTTCATCAACACCATTGAATACCTTGGTGACCCGCTCTGGTTGTACGCCCTGTTCGATCAGAGCCTGCCGCGTAGCAGCGGATACCGCGATTAACATATCCACTTGATTCAAATCACGAATGACTTTGGCAGAAACCTTCATGATGTCGCGGACATGACCAACCGTGACGCAATTCAAATCCTCCGCCGCACCAAGAATGCGTGACATGGACAAACTGTTGCTATGCAAAATATCAACATCAAGGCTCTCAACTAATGGGCACAATTCCGCAATAATCTGCTCTAACGGTTTTCGCTGGTCACTGTGATCACGCACGTTAAACGGGACACACTGAACACCTTGCGCCCTCAACTTCTGCACAAACGGACCGTCACTAGGACACAACACGATTGCCTGAATCGATTCCACTGCGGTGGCCAGAAACGTCAACAAAGAGTTCTCACCACCATTTACAGTCATGAACTCACAAAGATAGGCGACACGCAACATGAACTATTAAATCCTGTCGGGTTTACAGCAACCCATAGTTTTCCAGAGTTTTACGTAATTGCGTCTCTTCTGATTCGAGCAGTGGTGTCATTGGCAATCGCAATTCACCGCTATCCATACCTAGCATAGCCATGGCAGCTTTGATTGGAATCGGGTTGGTCGACAAACCTAACATATCCTGACACAAAGGAAACAACTTGTGATGCCACTGCTGAGCGGCTGCGATATCGCCACTTTCAAACGCATTAATCAACGCCAACATATCCTGCGGAACGATATTACCGACGACTGAAATAACCCCGCTGCCTCCAATAGACATCAGGGGAAGCGTTAAGCTATCGTCCCCACTGAGTAACGTTAGGTCGGAATTATTCAAGATTGCGGACGCTTGATCCAGCGAACCAGTTGCTTCTTTGACTAACGTTATGTTTTCCAACTCGCCGAGACGGCAAATCGAATCGGGTTCAATGTTCTTTCCTGTGCGACCGGGGATATTGTAAACACAAATTGGCAAATCAACCGTTTCGGCGATA
>Ga0302134_10001656_pt1 | contig 10513 bp, 6 predicted proteins | sample CB9_SCM_MG_FD_203123 | JGI IMG/M metagenome (GOLD analysis project Ga0302134, IMG submission 203123) | Marine microbial communities from Western Arctic Ocean, Canada - CB9_SCM | ecosystem: Environmental > Aquatic > Marine > Oceanic | place: Canada: Western Arctic Ocean | collected 2017-09-19
ATGCTGAGAGAATTGGTGCCGATCGGCTTGTCATGGTTATGCCAGAAGAATGGAAATCTAAGAAAGTTAGAATAAAAGACTTGCATACTGGCGAAGAATCAGATGTATCAATAGAAGAATTATAATTATTCTTCAAATTTAGTTGAGACTGCTATTGCAGCCATAGCTAGAGCACTAATACCTGCTAATAGTCCAAAACCAGGTAATCCACTGCCGTCACTAGTCGATGGGGCTTCTTCATTGGGATCTACCACGTCAGTAAGATTTATTATCGGGAACTTGACATCAACCTTCATTTCATCTTGATTATTGGAATAGTACATTTTGAACTCACCCGTACAATCTGAAATGAGACATTCAAGCCCATTATATCCGGGCTTAGAATATTCGATTCTAAAGATTGGGTCTTCCCCATTAAAACTCCATTTCATGGTGTTATTATCAACTGGTATATCCCATAATATTTGTTCATCAGCACCACTTGTATCTACTGCAGGAAATTGTTTAGTAGCAACATCTAATGGCCCTTTGCTCAGTGTAATTGTAAGATCTTTACAACTACTATCATTTCCATCATCTTCACAATCTCCAGACCATGTTGAAAAACCAAGTTGAAAAGATATTGTTCCATTCGGATCAAGGTGCATATCTTCTTTGAGACTGTCTTGTAATCTACACTGATAATCAACATTTACTTGTGAACCTCCTGAAAATTCCTTCAAACCAAATCCCTCTTCATGAGATGTTGTATCATTTGTATCAAAATGAGTCCAGCAATTTCCTAAATCTTGTGTTCCCCATATGGACATAGTGAAATTATTTATTGAAGGTTGTTTAGGATCTTCAACTATTTCAGCCGAAGTTGGTGCAACCAAAGTTGATAGCGCTAATATAGTTGCGAGAACAATTGAGAGTGAGACACGCCCTGCTTCCATGTTGCTGACTCCCAAGTGCTCTCGTTTGATACTTACCCTCATTTGTTTTTACTCAATCAAATCTCTGAAAGTCACTTTCTGACTTACTTTGAACCTTTTTTGCTATATTTAGCGCTTCACCAAGCATGTCAGCACTAAGCATTTCATTATTCAGACGTTCACTAATTACTCCTGTAATTATCGACATCACTTTGATTGTGTCTCCAAAAGCCGGATCTTGCCTTGCTCCAAATATTACAGTAGCCTCGGTCGAAAGTCTTGCAGTCATTAATTCGACGACTTGATTTGCTTGTTCCAATGTCATATAGGGGCCTCCAGTTACATGTATTAGGGCACCCGTAGCTCCATCAATTTCAATATCTAAAAGAGGATGATTGAGAGATTCATGAACAACTTCTTCTGGACCCTGATCACTTTCTCCGTACAGCATCATAGTTACCCCGCCTCCTTTCATTATTGTTCTTACATCTGCAAAGTCTAAGTTAATTAAACTAGGTAATGTTATTGTTTCTACTACTCCCTTCACTATTTCAGCGATTAATTGGTCCATTATGCTAAATGCCTCATCCATTGGAAGATTCGGCACATAGTGAAGAAGTCTATTATTGTCTAGAACAAGTACTGCATCAGCAGTATCTCGAACTGCATTTAATCCTTCTAATGCTCTTTTCATCCTCATTTTACGCTCCACAGAAAACGGAGTAGTTACTACTGCCACAACTAATGCGCCGGCTTTCTTTGCCTCTTCGGCAACAACTGGGGCAATTCCTGTGCCAGTACCTCCTCCTAGGCCAGCTGTAACAAATACTAAATCTGCTCCTTCAACTATTTTTGCAATTACATCTCTTCCAGCTTCCGCGCATCTCCTGCCCATCGCTGGATCTCCTCCTGCACCTAAACCTCTGGTGATATGTCTACCAACGAGTAATTTTTGCATTGCTCGAGTATTATCTAAATGTTGTTTATCGGTATTTATTGCAACAGTTATAGCCCCCTCTACTCCGATGTGAGTTATACGATTCATAGTATTATTACCAGAACCACCGCAACCACAAACTAATATTCTTGGATCAGGTGGCCCATACTCTTCCAATTCCCTATCTGTAAGTGCTGTTGGTATCCTTCTAGAAGAATTTCCATAACTTGTTGCTCCAACTGAACTTATGGGTACCTCTGCCATATTTCTCCCCCATGCATCCCCGGCATTACTGCCTTACAAATCAACAGTGGATTCTTTCCCTTCTTAATAGTTGAGGGAAAGTATCGTCCTCTGAGGCTGTTTTCATGAGTTATTTTTTACCACGGATTACCTAGATTTAATGGCAGTTGAATAATTTTAGATTTCATTTTAACCCTTTACATTGGAAAGCAAGATAAAGCAATGTACGTTCGTCTAAGATATCCGAGCTTAGCTCAGTTGGCTAGAGCACCTGACTGTAGACTGGAAATAACAACTTCGGTTGTTGGCCAAATGGCCATCAGGGGGTCCCCGGTTCAAGTCCGGGAGCTCGGACCACTAATTTCTCACAGCTCCCAAGAAATATCTATTCCTGGGATTTTAAATCCTAAAATATATTCGTTGGTCCTTGCCGGAAATAATATTTCTTACAGTCCATCTCAGTAACTTTGTTTTTGCCATCTCTCTCTTTTCAAAATTTGGTCAAACATCTACGATTATATCTTAATGTCTTAGCAGCATTCCATTTATGAGGGTATTTCAATATAACTTTAGTTCTCTAACCTGCGATCATGATCATCTATAAATCAACCTTTTTTATTTTTTAAAATTTAATCTTTAGATGATTTTTCTAATTTTTTTTACATGCATTCAAAGCTGCAGATTCAATCAAAAGAATAACGTTAGTATGCAGTTGCACGATTCAGTCTTGTGCAAGTAGGCTCATAAAGGAGTGTAAAGTCGGCGAGTCGCTAGGAGGTATGTAAATGAGTCTAAACCAATATATCAGGGCCATATGGAAGCAACCTAAACAAAATATTCCTAGTCGCCATAGAGTCGAGAGAATGGCTAGTTGGAGGAAAGAACCGGTTTTCCAAAGAATTGAAAAACCTACTAGAATAGATGCAGCTCGTAGAGTTGGATACAGGGCTAAACAAGGGGTCGTAGTAATACGAACTAGAATACGCCGTGGTGGATTAAGGAAAGGTAAAATCCATATGAAAAGAAAACCATCTAAAGCTGGTATTACCAAAATAACAATGGCCAAGTCAACTCAAAGAATGGCTGAAGAGAGAACTAGTAAGAGATATCCAAATCTTGAAGTTCTTAATTCATATTGGGTAGGCGAAGATGGAAAAAATAAATTCTTTGAGATTATTATGTTAGATCCTCATCATCCAGCAATAAAAGCAGATAAGCAATACAATTGGATTTCAACTGGCAACAGCCACAGAGGAAGAGCCGCTCGCGGTAAGACTAGTGCTGGAAAGAGAGGCAGAGGATTATTCAATAAAGGTAAGGGTGCAGAAAAACTCCGCCCTAGTCTCAAGGCTAATAGAAATCGCGGTAAATGATTCTATCATCCGTCATATTGATGGTTTGAACCTCACGGGTAGTGTTAATGGTAGACTACTACGTCTCTGAAATCCGAGGTCTTCCTGTGATACTTCCAGATGGAAGAATGATTGGCACTGTCAATGATACGATCGTAGTAATTGGAGAAGAATCTATAAAATGCAGTCATATTTTCGTTGCTAATCCTCCTAGCGATATGGTGGAAGGACGCGTACATGTTTCGATACCTTGGCATTGGATAAGATCTATTGGGGACGTCATCGTTCTTCGTTGGTTTCCTCCTACACCCATCCCTCGTGATTTATGAAATTTTCTGGATATTGAAAAGATGTTTGATTTACATATTTTAGGAACATCCGGTTCAAGGCCAACTACAAACAGATCTGTCTCAGGAAATTATCTTTCAACTCCCTCTGGTAACATAGTAATTGATTGTGGAGAAGGCTTTCAAAATAGACTCATTAAACACGAATTAGATCTAAAAAATAGTCCAATAGGAATACGCGCACGTGTTTCTAAAATAAAAGTAATATTATTCACCCATTCACATTTTGATCATTGTTGGGGGCTTCCACCATTCTTAAAAACAATGCAATTAGATGGTAGAACCAAACCTTTGACTATAATTGCACCTTCTACAAAAGTTGCGATCGAATGGACTAAAAAAAATTATGGCAGTCCTATTCCCTCAGATTCTGAGATAAACCCTTCAGATTTTGCTATTTTATTCAGGGAATGGCAAAACCACATTGAAAGCAAATCAAATAATAATAATAATAATAATAATAATAATATATTTCCTATTGAGTGGATTTTAATTCCCGTAGATGGATATGCTCCTATAAATTTACCAAATCACCCATTAAATGATATCCAATTAACAGCAATCCCTACAAAACATGGCGTAACCTCAGTTGGATGGCTCATATCCAGTCAAAATAAAGTTAATAGAAGGATTTTGATATCCGGAGATACTACTAATAATGTTCCAGCATTTAATGTAATGTCGCTAAAAGGACCTTTAGATTTATTAATTCATGAGGCTACATTCACTAATGATTTATCTGAAAAAGCAGATAAGCATTGGCATTCAACAGCCTTAGATGCTGCAAGAGTTGCAATCGATACAAAAGCTAAGATCTTAGGAATGGTGCATTTTAGCCCTAGGATAAAAGATTCTAAAACAATCGAGAATGAGGCCAGAAAATTAAACGATAAAAGTTTTGCATGTGAAGATGGAGATATTTTTCAGGTTGATAATAATGGTGAAATAAGTCTTATGAGGAAGCACAACAATTCATGGTTTCATTATGATACTTCATGAACGTGATTGCGATACGATTCAAAAGGAATGTCGAAACGGTTCACCAATGCGAAATCAGTCGGCGAGCATATTTGCCATTCTACTCTTACTCCTATCTTCATCGCATATTCATGCGGAATCAAAAGGCGTAATAACAAATTGTATTAATTCAGATATTGATAATTTACCTGGTACTTGGGATTTAGAGGACCAAAGTTGTGTTAGAATAGATTTAGGGGAATTAGAACAAAACACAGTACTTTCTTTTGACATTTCAACAAGTGAAGAGATTGATATTATTTTATTTCCATCAAATTCACTCCAAGTTTATTTGAATGAACAATCTTACCGCAGTGAGTCAGTATGGCAAAGTGAATCAACATTCGAGAGCTTCAATGGCGATGGAGAATGGCATTGGACAGTTCCTGATGATAGAGATAAAACAAGATGGTATTTGATAATTGATAATTTTGCTCACCCTGGAGATGAAGGACAAGGTAGCCAAGGTGGCCAAGAAGTAGAAATTTCATTTAATACACAGTTAATTATTCCTGCAGCATTCACTCTTTCAGACTCTATAGTTCGTGTGGAAACTAATACCCAATCAATAGCACATGGCCCCTTCATAGTAGATGCTGGCACATACGTCCAAATATTTGCAAGAACAATGGAAGGTAATCCAGATATTTTTATCATGACTGAAACACAAATGAACCTTTACACATCTGGAGGAACAGCAGCCTCTAGGATCATCGAGGCAGACATGCTCTTAGTTTCAAGTGAAAGATATCAACCCTGGCTAGTTCCTGAAATTTATGAGGGTGCAAAACTGTACGTTATTGTTGATAATAGGGCAGGTCCTGGCGGAGGAGGTGCAGGAACTACAATTGCAGGTGTAACTATTACAATTACGCTAGATCCAATTTTGAATCCAGTAATATCTACAATTGATAACCAGGATTCATATAATGTCGGTGAAGTAATTTCTTTCTCTGCATTAGACACTCCAAATAGATCTAATCAGGTATCGGAATCTGGTTATTCATGGGATATAAATGAAGATGGAATCAATGATTTTTTTGGACCTTATCTTGATTATACCTGGCCAAACCCAGATAATATATCTTTAAAACTCAATATTATTTCTACTAGTGGAATAATTACTAGTAAAATTTTACCAATAGAAATTGTAGATAATTCCCCTCCTAATGCGTCTATCTCAGTTGATGGAGATATACAAAAGGGCTTTGATCAAACAATTTTAATAAGCGCCTCATTCTCTGATAACTGGGGCATCGATAGAACTGAATGGCTAGTCGATGGCAATATAGAACAAAGTAACTATTCTATTCTAGAAACCTCTTCTTCATTTTCTTTTGTTTTTAGTTCTGAGTACTCATCAGGAGAACATTTTATTGAATTCATAGTTACAGATAAATCTGGTAAATCTTCTAATGATGTAGTAAAAGTAATACTTTCTGACATCACTCCTCCTGTATTCAGAGAGTATTCAAATTCAATCTCTGAAGATGTTGGTGTCCCTATAAGTTTCCAAGTAACTGCAGACGATTCCGAATCTTCAGGCATTACTTATACTTGGATATTTAATCAAGGTTCTGATGATCAAGTACAATTTTCAGGTATGTTGGTTACTTATGATTTTAAAATTACAGGGGCACAAAGGGTAATATGTATAGCTGAAAATGATGCTGGGCTTTCTAGTGAGGCAGAAATAATCGTTAATATTTTACAACCAACTAAGGAGGAAGAAGACCTAGATCCAACCTTCTTCAAAATTTTGATTATAATCGTTTTAATAACTTTCTCTATTGTCGTGGTTAAAATAATACAAAGAAGAGTAAGGGTAAGGTCCGAAGAATTGTCTAATGATAATGATGAAGAAAACATCGAAGAAAATCATCCCCCTACTGTTGATGAACAAAAACAAATGTGGGGTGAAAACTCTAGTATGTTTCCAAATCAACCACCTAGTCAGGAAACACAACCATTAATCCCAGATATTGACATAGAGGCTTTACTCGCTGGCTCACAGGCAAAATCTACTAAATCCACAAATCAATTCGATGATGATTTATTAAACGATTTAATGGATGAAAAAATAAATATAAATACTGAAAATATTGTAAAAGAAAAACTTTCCAATCGTCTAATAACGAAAAATTGTTCATCGTGTAACTTATTATTCTCAGTCCAACTTCCTGAGGATATAGATTTAGCTCGTACTGCATGCCCAAAATGTGGATCGATTGAGGAAGTCAGCATTCTCTAACTGCGTTTATAATAACATTACAAAGTTGATGTTTTTTTATACGCATGAAGGGCAATAGCATATATCATACCTATTCTAGGTCATCTATATGGGCAAGCACCACTCGCTAGTAATTCCTAGTTTTACTATGGCGCCATCTAAGCTTGCTTCACTTCTAATGTTACTATTTTTATTACCTCTATTTTCTCCATTTGCCGCTGTAGAGGGTGAAGCTAGAATTGAATCTAATGATTTTGAAATATTGGATGAATTAACTGAACTTCTTACAGATAGGCAAAATATCATAGATACAAATATCATAGGTTCTATTGCACAACCAAAAATTGATAATATAGCCAATTCAGTGAGAGATTCAGGAGATTCAGATCCACTTTCCAATATTGGTTCAGGAATAGATACTGCTACGTTAATTCAAACCTCTCCTCCATCGCCTAACCATCCAGATGTATATGATTTAGCTATTAGCGGGGCAAGTCGCCCAGGTGAAGTTAGTAATATTTGGCAAACCTTGATCAATGTTACGGACTACATTATTTGGACTAAATACACTAACATTAATGGAGAAATCATAGAGAATTTTGAAACAGTAACATTCTCTGCATCTTTACTTTCTTTATTCAATATAAATACTGATCCACTTCTTCATGCAATAGATATTGATGATGATGGCGATGATGACATTCAAGTTGGACTTTCTGTTTCTTGGGAATTTGCTGGAGGATGGGGGATTGACGGAGATACTCTCTGGATTGAACCGGGCATTGTATTTTCAGTAAAAGTATTAGAGGATAGTACATCTGATTCTGATTGGAACGATTTAAAATTCTTACAAGTTTCCCTTATTAAGGCATTCGCCTATTCATCTAGTGATTCAGTTTTAGCACTAGGAGATGGTGAGAGTTATATATGGGTTGTAGATTCTAAATTTACTTCAGCACCTTATGATTTCTCACTTGAAATAGGGATTGAAAGATTCTATTTTGATATTTCAGAGGCAGGTATTGGTTTACTCGCGGCACTAACTCTTGGCTTGGTCGACATAGGGCAAGATGAAACTGGCATAACCTTTGCATCAATCGCAGCACCATATTCGATCAGACTAAATAATGCTGGTCAATCTACTTGCCCCTCAAGATATTCCCCCACTGAATTATACAATAACTCTTCAGAAGACATAAATTGTGGACTTTCTGTCGGTCTTGGTTATATTCATTTTTCTCCGCCTAAGTCGGATGAAACAAGAGATGTATGGGAATTAGCATATATTGATGCATCTTTTCACCCCAGTGGACAATCATATAATCTTCCTTCAGAAGCAGAGATAGTGATTAGGACTGACAGCGTTTTACCAACCTCTACAGGATTAGGAGGGGATAAGAGCTTAACGACAATAGAATACTGGGCTGATAGAAAGGCTGACTTACATCTCCATTTCCATGAAAATCGATCAAATCTCCCTTCTTCAGAATCAGATGGTGATTATGGAAATGTCACAGATTCCTTGGGTTGGTTTAGAGGAATGCCAGAAGGTTCAATGTCTCCAAATGAAATATCTAGAATTTTCAGATTATTGGGTTCCGAAGACTCTCCAGATTTGCCAGGAGGCCAACCTGAAAGATTGGGATTAATAATAGGCGTTAAGAATTATTCACGCGATACAAGCCAGAATGTAGATGATCCTACTTTGCCAATTAATCCTGTAAACCCTCCTAATAGTGTAATTATACTTAGGTCAAAGCAATCAATAGATTCTATTAATTATAATTCATGGTTTTCTAGAGGAGGAATTAAAGAAGATCATCGGGCAATTCACATTAATGCATCATCAATACCAACTACATTGTTGGTATACGGGTCTTTTGAATTAGGTGGTTCTACCGACCCTGATACAAGTTTTGACAGTACTACTGATTTAGATTTTATTTCTAAGATAGTGGACTCTGTAATACTTAATCTAGTTGATTTATTTCTTGATATAGGAAATGTACTAAATGATGTGCCCTCTATTATTGTTGATCTACTAAGTGGTAGCTCAAGTTCTGGAAGTTTCGATGGACAATCTATTCATTTATTAATGACTAATAATCTTAGAGAAGATAGAACTATGATGCCCCTACAATCTATTCAGTTGAATATTGGATCATCGCCTCACCCAACAATATTGGGAGATCATATCATAATTTCAAAAGACTCAGACTTGCGACTCATTCAAGGCGTCAACGGGCCAGTTGAACCATTAGTTCCTATTGCCGCCAGCCTCAGATTTAGTGGATTTATGGCAGCCTCATTGGCCAATAACAATGAAACTAATGAGCAAAAAATAAATTTATTTACGGATTCACAAAATCCACTCACCCTATCCTTTATAGAACATAATTTTGGTTCGCTTGAGGGTGCGTCTCATCATGCTATTACTTATTCAGATGTACCCAATGAAATATCAATAACATTGAATGAAAATTCTCTGCAATACACCGCTTCAACGGGAATTGATTCTGTTAAATATTCTGGTAACGATGGAATTCAATACCAAGCAGCCAACTTCATTGGTCTTCCAGCCACCTTCTCTTCATCATTTGGAAATATCTTATCTTGGAATTCTGATACTCCAATAACTGCAATTGAGGTTCAAATATCTAATTCTTCAGCACCAGTTACAATGCCCGGTGATCATTTCTTATTCCACAATGACCCTCATACCGGGCAAGTGAGTTTATCATCTAGAATTTCTGGATTAAAGGAAATAAAATGGATTTCCCCTCAGGAAGAAGGGGCAACAGGAGCGGCAGGAGAGGGTACAGCATCTATGAAAATATCAAACCCAAACCCGATGAGAATTAGTGTAGAACAAGCCCCTACCAACGATGATAGTAATCTTTCAGTACTGGCTGAAATTAGTCCCCTGCCTTCGTCGGTATCTTTGAAAATACCAACTGGAACTGCTATTGGACCAGGTTTACTGATTCCTAATTTTGACACTTCTCAAGGTTTATCGGGTTTAGCCGCATTTATTGGAGGATTCTCAGATTTAGGTCGTTCTGTAAATGAAGTCTTGTCAGGAATTACATCCGATATTTCAACAGGTTCTGGAACTGGGGCTGAGAATTTTTCATTTGGAATAGGATTAGCCACGGATTTAGATGAACCCGAGTTGTTTGATCTTGTTGTAGAATCATTCCATGGAGCCCAGAAAAAAGAAATTCTTCCATGGGTCCACGGTGTTTCTTTTGAGGCCCATCCAAAGGGCATAGGAGAAGGATTTCACCTAAGGCTATGGATTCCTAAACTACCTAATTCTGTCGAATTATCTATATCTAGGGAAACAACAGAAGATGGTCAAACATGGTCAATATTTGCAGAGTTAGAATCATGGAAACCTCAACATAATGAATTAATGTTAGTTATTAGTGGGATCAATGGTCAAGACTTATTTGTTACACTGAAAGGGCTGA
>Ga0302134_10001658_pt1 | contig 10510 bp, 9 predicted proteins | sample CB9_SCM_MG_FD_203123 | JGI IMG/M metagenome (GOLD analysis project Ga0302134, IMG submission 203123) | Marine microbial communities from Western Arctic Ocean, Canada - CB9_SCM | ecosystem: Environmental > Aquatic > Marine > Oceanic | place: Canada: Western Arctic Ocean | collected 2017-09-19
GGGCCATTGCAAGCTCAAGCGCCACCGTTCCTGACGCTGCCAACGCGGCGTCAGCAGCCGCGAAAGCAGCGAACCTTTCCCCCCGATCACGCACGACGATTGGATTCCCCGGCCAGCTATTGACGATGAATTTAACACTATCGGCCAATACATCGATTGTTGGAACGACGATGCGCAGACCTGGCCGCTCCGCCATAAGGTACGCCATAGCATCGCCGAATATGGGCAGATGCCGGCCTATTTCATTTTGCCGGCTTCCTGGCAAAACGGCGATCACCTGAGCCTTGGCATCAATACCATGGCGCCTGCGAAAGCCGACCCCGTCACCCTGATCAGCGCCGCTTTCGACCACCGGGTGACCAACGAAAGAACAGCGCAAGCCGACAGCCTCAAAATATGGTGGCTCAAACGGTAAAAGGGTAAGAAGATGATCTACGACGCGGGCCATCTTAGGTGCCCGCCCGGGCTTCCACGCCCAAACGGTCGGCGCTACGTAGTGAACGATAAGAATACCTTTTCCCTTTAGCCGCTTCGCCAGGCGCAGCGTAAATCCTGGTGAATCGATGGTAATCACGACGTCTGGCTTGAGAGCGACGATAGCCTTTTCTGTCTCACAGAGGCGGCGTACAAGGGCCGGTAGGCGTGGCAAAACCTCAACCAGTCCCATAATTGACAGTTCCGACATCGGAAATTGGGTGGCAAGACCAACCTTTGTCATCATTTCACCGCCAATTCCGGCGAAGCACACATTTCCTCCAGTTTCTTCCACAAGAGCTGTCATGAGGCTGCCGCCCAGGGCATCTCCAGACGGCTCACCGGCAACGATAAAAACGGATAAGCTTTCCGCCTCTTCGTTGCGCTCACTCATGAACCACCATCATCGAAGGAACCTATCCCTATCAGGAAAATTTCAGCCGCCTCCGCAGCCGCGATAGTGGTAGCCCGATCCACAATCAGACTTGCTCCTGCCTCAACAGCAATGCCCCGCAGGCCGGCGGCAGCGGCAGCCCTAACCGTTTCGGGACCCACTGTCGGCACGTCGACACGCTTCTCCTGCTCAGGCTTCCGGGCTTTAACCAAAACACCGCCAAGGCCTGGCCGGGCCAGAAACCCACAGCGCTCCAACATGGCATCCGTACCCTCTGAAGCCTCAACCGCAAGAACGATACCCTGTTGGACGACGACGCCTTGCCCGACATCGAGAGCTCCTAGACCACGTGCAACGTCGAATCCGCGGCGGATATCTGCCATGGCCTGTTCGTCAGGTTCCGGGCCGGAAAGTCTGCCTTCCGGCGCCAGTATCTCTGGCAAAACGGCATCGACGCCGACGACACTTAACCCAAAGCGGTCCTCAATCTCGCCAACGACGGCACGTAACAACCCATCATCACCTAAGGCAGCCGCGCCGGTGCGGATAAGAAAAGAAGCTGTGTACATGTCAGGCCGCAAGTCAGACAAAGACGGGCGGCGAATGGCGCCAGCCATGACGACTTCTGCTACACCAGCATCACGAAGGGCCTTTAGTATCTTTTCACCCGCTCCTAGACGCAGCCAAGTATGCTCTGTGCCTTCGACAATTTCGGGATCAGTCTGACCTTCAATGGCAATGATGAAGCAGGGCCGCCCCACATGTCGGCAATAATTGATAATCTGCTCCGGCAACTGCCCGCTGCCGGCCAGCACACCCAACTTCGAGCCTGCACCCACATTCATAATTTTCTGCCGTATGGCATCAAATTATGAATGTATGCACTATGCAACATCGTCCAGAACGGGCTGGCAAATCGCCCTTGCCGCATCGACCCGGATGAAATTGACGATCTCCATAACCGGCTCCGTATCGACGAAAAGCTGAGCCACATCGTCGATTCGCTCAGCCATCGTGCCTTCCTGGGCAAAAAGCAAACGATAGGCATTGCGCAAGGTGTGAATCGTGTCGCGGGTGAAATTGCGGCGTTTTAACCCAACGACGTTAAGCCCCGATAAGCGCGCCCGGTTACCGAGCACGGATCCATAAGGAATAACGTCGCTCTCCACACCGGACATACCGCCAACCATGGCGTGGCGACCGATACGGACATACTGATGCACAGCGGACAATCCGCCAAGAATGGCCCATTCACCTACCTGCACATGACCAGCTAGCGTGGCGTTATTGACCAGGATAACGTTGTCACCAATGTCACAATCATGCGCAACGTGAGAACCCACCATGAACAAGCAGTTGTTACCAACACGAGTCACCATTCCGCCGCCCTCAGTGCCTGGATTCATGGTGACATGTTCGCGAATGATGTTATTGCATCCGATAATCAATTGTGATGGCTCACTCCGGTACTTAAGATCCTGGGGCGCCAATCCGATTGCAGCGAATGGAAACACTTTGGTATTGGCACCGATGCAGGTACGGCCCGCTACAACCACGTGACCATGAAGATCAACGCCGGCTTCCAGCACAACATCACTACCTACAATACAGAACGGACCGACCGTTACATTTTCACCGACCTGAGCACCGTCTTCGATGATTGCTGTTGAGTGAATAGAGGTCATCAGCGGTCTACGATCATTGCAGAGAAAGTAGCTTCCGAAACAAGGTTTCCATCAACCCAGCCCTCACCACCGAAGCGCCAGAGATTACTGCGGCGCTGCTGTTTATTAACGGTAATACGGATGCTGTCGCCCGGGATGACTGGACGGCGAAAACGAGCCGATTCTATTGCCGTAAAATACACCAGTTTACCCTCCGCTTCTTTGCCAAGCGTATGGACAACGAGAACCGCTGCCGTTTGCGCCATGGCCTCGATAATCAGCACCCCAGGCATGATCGGATGCCCAGGGAAGTGACCCTGAAAATGAGGCTCGTTGATGGTAACATTTTTAATCGCCACGGCCCGTTCCTCGGCCACGGTTTCGATTATCCGGTCGATCATCAGAAACGGATATCGATGCGGGATCATCTCAATGATTCGGTTGATGTCGATAAGATTAGGGCTTGCGGCCACCGTGTCGCTATCCATGCCCATCCCCCTTCCCTTTGCGAGTCATACGATCAAGCCATGCCGTTTGGCGCAGCCAATCCTGCATCTTGCGCGCCGGCGTACCACCGACCGTATCACCTTTTTCTACATCGCGCATGACGCCGCTTTGGCCGGCTATTCGGGCCTTGTTACCTACGACCAAATGACCGGTCAAGGCGGCCTGACCGCCAATCATAACGTAGTCGCCAACTTTGGTGCTGCCGGCAATACCAACTTGCGCAACGACAACACAGCCCTTGCCGAGTTGTACGTTGTGGGCGATCTGCACTAAATTATCTATCTGAGTTCCGGCACCAATCACCGTATCCGGCCCAGCGCCGCGATCAATGGTCGTGTTAGCCCCGATCTCGACATCGTCTTCGATAACCACCCGGCCCAACTGCGGAACCTTCACATGCCCCGCGGGACCGGTCGCAAATCCGAAGCCATCCTGTCCGATTCTCGCGCCCATGTGAATCATAACCCGCGCGCCAACAAGACAATGCGATAGGGAAGCACATGCTTCTATAACGCAGTCGTCACCCAGACGAACATTTGAGCTAACTACCGCATTAGCCCCGATATAGCATCGTGCCCCCATCTCGACACCGGCGCCTATAACAGCCCCGGAATCGACCTGGCATTCCTGACCGAGAACTGCTGTTTCATCTACTGTCGCTGTGGGGGAAATGCCGGGCGCAAGAGGCCTTGCTGGATGGAAAGCCTGCGCAGCTCGCGCATAGGACAGGTACGGATTGGGTGAAACTAGAAGCGCCATACCGTCTGGGGCAGATGGAAGGGCCTCCTTGCGGATAAAGCAAGCACCGGCAGAACTGTTAGAGAAATCGTTTAGATAACGCTTATTATCAAAAAAACTAACATCTTCTGGACCTGCTCTATCAAGTGGAGCCACATCCCGGAACATGCGTTGCGGTTTCATAGTAGTTACAGCAATGTCGGCCTCGCCAACAACAGCCAAATGAGCAAGTTCAAAGGGACCCAAGGCACGAAAAAAACGGGGATCCGGCATCGATTATTCAGTGGCCGAAACGGGCAGCAACCTCGGATCGGTCACTTTGACCGCCGCAAGCCGCGTATCCAGACGCTTTAGCACCTCACCCGTAGCATCCAGCGGCGACGCTACGAGGATCGTTACATCCTTGGGCAAAACTAGCGACAAACCAAACTCTTTAGAAATTTCGAGGATCAACGCGTTCCTTTCCTGCTGAACGACCTTCATCGCCTCTTTAAAAACAAAATCGAGAGCCTTATTGCTGCTTTGTACCTTGCGCTGAAATTCGGCAACCCGCTCTTCAAATTTCCGTCGTTTGCTAGAAAATACATCCGGCGCCAAAATAGCCCGCTGCCGGGTAAGTTTCTCGTTCGCCGTGCGAAGTTCCTCGTCCTCTTTCTGGGTATCAGCAGAGTATACGTTGCGATAGTTGGCAATCTGACTCTGGATATTCTTGATTGCCTTGGCATTGCGCTGAATGGCTTGAATATCGATGACGGCGATACGCATAACCTGCCCCGTCTTCTCCTTCGGCCCTAGCGTTGCCTTCTGCGCCGAAACCATGACCGGGACACATATGGCGAATACACTGATGCCGACCATCAGAACCGTCGTCCGCAGCACTTTCATCAACTAGAACCTTGTACCAAAGTTAACTCGAAATGTCTGGGTTTTGTCAAAATCCTCACTGAGCACTGGAAACCCAACGTCAATGCCGATAAGGCCAAACGGCGATGCATAGCTGAGTCCAGCACCGAAGGAGGCTCTTAGACTGCCGACATCATCAATCTCGCCAATCTCATCAATACCACCATTACTACCCATATCCGTAAAGAAACGGCCAGAGACCCCTACTTCCTTGAGAAATCTTATTGGAAAATTAAGTTCGGCCGAGGCGGCATAACTCCATTCACCGCCCAGCGCGTCCTCGGTCGCCCTGTCCCGTGGACCGATGCCCGCATTCTCAAACCCTCGCAAATGACTATCGCTAGAATAGAAACGGTCGGAAATGCTCAGCGGCTTTCCAAGGTCGAAAATATATCCCGCCTTGCCCGAGAGAGAGAGAACCCATTGATCATAGATGGGGTAATATTGTGCAACAGAAACCTGATTGCGCATGTACTGGGAATCACCGATTCCACCGGCAACATCCGTTACCGCACGTACAACATAGCCATCGGTCGGAACGAGTAAGTTATTGCGCTTGTCATACGTAATCGTATGCTTCACCTCGCTGATGTTCACCTTTCCAGCCGACGCCTTAACGACGGCTGAAGCATTAGCCGGTATACCTGTTACCTCAGTCTGCTTTAACTCGTATTTCCACGCCTGGCTCAGGTCCTCTGTTACAGGGTATCCAATACGAAGAGCTCCACCTAAACTTGAATTGTCGAACGAGCTGGAATCCTGATTATCCTTTGTGGTTCTAAAAATATCGATTCCAGATAAGATTTCCCTATCTAAGAAATAAGGCTCAGTATAGCTAAGATCGATCTGGCTGCCCTTGAGGGCAAGCGTCGTGTTCAATGACAGTCGTTGTCCACGGCCGAGCAAATTATTTTCCGCAATTGTAAGATCGGCCAAGGCACCCTTATCGGTGGAATAGCCCCCGCCAATAGCTATGGAACCCGTAGATTTTTCAGTAACTTTAACCTTGATAACGGCCATGCCGGCAGCGCTTCCGGCTTCCTCCTCAACGGACACGGATTCGAAATAATTGAGGTTTTGAATTCGTTGCCGTGAACGTTCCAGCTTCGTTGTACTAAATGCATCACCCTCGACCAGGCGGAACTCACGGCGAATCACCTTGCCCAAGGTCCGAACATTACCGACGATTTCAATACGTTCGATAAAAACTCGCGGCCCTTCCCCGACCTCAAACGTCAAATTAATTGTTTTCTCTTCCTGGTTGCGAACAACCCGGGGGTAGACATCGACAAAGGCAAAACCCCGCGCGCCAACAACATCAGAAATCGCGTTTACCGCACTATCAACAACCCGCGAATCATACCAATCACCTGACCTTATCTCCAAAGCCGCAGACAAATCTTCCACCGCCAGATCACGTAAGCGGACAACAATATCGATCTTGCCAAACTGGTATCTATCACCCTCATCAACCGTAAACGTAACGAAGAAATCTTTGCGGTCCGGTGTCAATTCAGCGACAGCAGACTGTACCTTAAAGTCTGCATAGCCCTCGTGAAGATAAAATTGGCGCAACAGTTCCCGATCAAAATTCAGTCGCTCCGGGTCAAATGTGTCATCGCTACTAAGAAAGCGATACCAGGCGGATTCCTTAGTACGAATTTCCTCTCTAAGGCGTGAATCACTATAATCCTTGTTGCCAACGAAGCGGATGCGCTCGATCTCGGTTTCCACTCCCTCGTCAATTTCAAAAACGAGATCGATCCGGTTCTGCTCTAGGGTGATAACTTTAGGTTCGACCGTCGCACCAAAGCGGCCAGTACGCCGATAGATATTCAGAATCCTTTCGACATCGTTTTGAACAGTACTCCGTGTGTAAATCACACGCGGCTTCAATGTGACTTCGGCCTTTAGAGATTCATCGGAAAGCGCCACGTTTCCTTCAAATGCAATGCGGTTGATGATCGGATTTTCAACGACATTAATCACCAGTGAGTCGCCGCGTTGAGTGATAGACACATCGTCAAACAACCCGGTCGCAAAAAGACTCTTCAGGGATCGGTCGACACGTTTGCTATCGAACGCATCCCCTTCCTGGATCAAAAGGTAAGAACGGACCGTATCCGGCTCTATACGCTGAATGCCCTCGACAACGATGTCGCGCACCACATTGCTACTCTGGGGAAAAACAGGACTCGTGTTGAGTAACAAGAATAACGCCAGCACCATAAAAATGGCGAGGCGGGAAAAATATACTCCCAGACGCTTATTATTGGCTTGCAAGGTTGGTCAACAGTTAAAATATATCGAAGTGAACAAGGTCATTCCAGGTCGCGAAAACCATCAACATGAGTACCAGAACAACACCAATCCTTAAACCGTATTCATGGATGCGTTCGCTAACTCGGTGTCCCTGAATCGCCTCGATGGCATAAAACACGAGGTGCCCACCGTCCAACATGGGCACGGGAAACAAATTAATTAGCCCAAGATTTACCGATAATGCGGCCATAAAGACAATAAGGCTGACGATTCCGCCCCGCGCCATGTCACCAGACATCTCGGCAATTCGAAGGGGGCCGCCGAGCTGATCAGCTGACTCACTGCCAGCAATCACGCCACCCAGGTAGCCGAGAATTTTTCCAGCAAGGCCGTATGTCCATTCTATAGAAAGCAAGATCGATTCGAGAGGCCCGTGCCTGATATTCTCCACATGTCCAGGGTCCGGCGTTACGCCAAGGCGTCCAATGATGCGTGGCTCTTTCGCACCTTCTCCTTGATCAACCTGCATCGGCGTTGCTGACAGCTTGATCAGCCTATCTTTTCGTTCTACGTCAAATTTCAGTTCGCGGCCCGGCGCCATAATGACAGCGGAGCGCAGTTCTTCGAACCAACGCACGCCCACTCCATCAATGGCAATGATTCGATCACCTGACTGAAATCCGGCGGCCGCGGCCGCACTGCCTTTCTGCACGGTTCCTATACCAGACAATGGTGACGGCGAACCCGCAATAAAAAACATTGCGCCGAGCAATATAATGGCAAACACAAAATTGGCGAGTGGCCCCGCGATAACCACAGCAGCCCTCTGCGGCAACCGTTTGTGGTAAAAAGATACTGCCATTTCCTTGGGCGTCATCGACCGTTCTTCTTCACCCCAACCGATCATGTCCCTTTCACCAAACATCTTAACGTATCCACCTAGGGGAATGGCACTTACCTTCCAGCGGGTCCCGGCCTTGTCGGTCCAGCCGAAAATCTCCGGACCGAAGCCAATCGAAAACACCTCGACACGAACCCGGTTAAAACGGGCGACAAGGTAATGACCCATCTCGTGCACAAACACCAAGACGGTGAGCACAATGAGAAATGGAACTACATAATCCCAGAAATTCATCAAAACAGTCATCTCTTATTTCCTGATCGGAATGTCGTGTGCGTGCACCGATACTCTAATGTACCACCGGGGCCTTATATCCAGCGACCAACGCCCGCGCTACGGCCCGGGCATCATCATCAGCAGCATGAACATCATCGAGGGTGTTCAAACTGGCGCTGGTTGTCTGTGCCAACGTGTCTTCAACGATACCGGTAATATCGAGAAATCCTATTCGACTCTCCAGAAAACTATGTACAGCCACTTCATTAGCCGCATTCAATACGGTGGGTGCGGAGCCACCGGTTTGCAATGCCTGACGTGCCAAACGAAGTGCTGGAAACCTTTCTGGGTCCGGAGGTTCAAACGTTAGAGTGCCCACATCCTCAAGGCGAAGTCGAGGTGACGGAGCAGCCATGCGATCTGGCCAGCCAAGGGCAAAGGCTATCGGCGTGCGCATGTCCGGAGTTCCCAACTGCGCCAAAATAGAACCATCGACGTATTCCACAAGACTATGCACCACGGATTGGGGGTGAACCAAGGTATCAATCTGATCCTGCAAAACTGGAAATAGATGATAGGCCTCGATAATTTCCAATCCTTTGTTCATCATGGTTGCTGAATCGACGGAAATCTTAGCGCCCATGCTCCAGTTAGGGTGGGCAATGGCCTCAGCCGGTGAAACGGAGTGAAGAGCCTCACGGCTCATATTCCGAAAAGGTCCACCTGAAGCGGTCAGAATGATCCGTAGCACTTTATCAGGTTGATCAAAATCGAAGACCTGGAATATTGCGCTGTGTTCTGAATCAACCGGCAATAGAGTCGCCCCGTGGCGACGGATTTCCTGAATGAAAAGATCCCCCGCACAAATCAAGCATTCCTTGTTGGCTAGAGCCACCACGGCGCCACGGCGAGCCGCCATGAGCGTTGGGCGCAAACCCGCCGCTCCAACAATGGCCGCCATGACCCAGTCGGCTGGTCGGTCAGCAGCCTCCGAGACAGCATCGGGGCCGGCTGCAGCTTCTATGCCAGTTCCGGCAAGAGCATCTTTAAGATCCTCATAACGGGATGCGTCCGCAACCACGGCAAGACGCGCCCGCAACTTTTTTGCCTGCGCAGCCAGAAGTTCGACACGGCTATTAGCAGTAAGAGCCTCAACAAGGAAAGAATCAGGACACCGTCCTATAAGATCCACCGTATTCTGGCCGATAGACCCTGTCGACCCGAGAATGGTGACGCTACGCGGCGCTGGCCTGATTACGGCATTATTGACAGTCATGATGGTAATCCACCGTCGGCTATATGATAAAGAACCACCGCAATAGCCGCGATCAACAAACCATCGACCCGGTCAAGCAGCCCACCGTGACCGGGTATAATATTTCCAGAATCCTTGGCTCCAAAATGCCGCTTAACCCAAGACTCAAAAAGGTCTCCAGCTTGTGACAGTGCACCAACGACGGCGCCAGAAAACCCAAGAGCAGCAAGCCGAATAGAATCAATCGACAGGTCCGGCTGGTCACTCAACAAGCCAACAACAATACCCGCCACTGCAGAACAAGCCATACCACCGATAAGACCCGCCCAGGTTTTTCCAGGACTAATCGCCGGCGCCAGCTTCGCCCCGCCAATTACCCTTCCGACAGCATATGCGCCAATATCCATGGCCCACACGACGGCAAGAAGCCAAAAGAAAGTTATGCGGCCGGCAGCACTATCGCCGCGGACCCAGATCAGCGCCACGCAAGCAAGGCCGACATAGACAATTCCTAGAGCTAACCAGCGGGCCCTTAACGCGGCCGGAATCCTATGTTCAGCCAAAAATACGGCACATCCAGCCAATACGGCACCCACCCCTAGCGCCCCAATAGCCTCACTAGGCCGGGATGCGCTCGCAAAAAATACCGCAGCCACCGTGCTGATAACCATCACCGCAACCGAAAGAAATCTCCGCCCATTCACACAAAGCCGACACCATTCAATGCTCATGACGACGGCCGCAAGAGCGATAAATATCGTAAAGTAAGGCGGGCCAGCATGAACGAGCAGGAGCACGACCGGTGCCAGGACAACTGCCGAAAGAACACGCTTGAAAAGCTCTCCGGTCGAATGATCAGCCAACTGCGGCGCCATAACGACGATCACGGCCATGGAATTCCTTCACGGCGCCCTCAAACGCCTCACTTCCAAAATCGGGCCACAACGTATCAACGAAGAGGAATTCAGTATAGGCCATCTGCCAAAGCAGAAAATTGCTGATGCGCTGTTCACCGCTGGTACGGATAAGCAAGTCAGGGTCGGGGAAATCAACTGTAAGCAAATGATTCGCCAGCATATCTTCATCAATTTTTTGCACATCGATGTCACCGGAAACGGCCTTGGAGGCCATGGCTTTTGCCGCGGCAACAATTTCACCCCGGCCGCCATAACTCAAGGCGATGATGAGGGTCATGC
>Ga0302134_10001659_pt1 | contig 10507 bp, 12 predicted proteins | sample CB9_SCM_MG_FD_203123 | JGI IMG/M metagenome (GOLD analysis project Ga0302134, IMG submission 203123) | Marine microbial communities from Western Arctic Ocean, Canada - CB9_SCM | ecosystem: Environmental > Aquatic > Marine > Oceanic | place: Canada: Western Arctic Ocean | collected 2017-09-19
TCTCCTCCCACCAGCCAGAATCTGCATCCCCAGCAGAAGAAGCCGCATGCGCAGACGGTGAGAGCCCGGTAAATATCAAAATGGCATTATCACGCTGAGAAGATAACTCTCCCCAAGTTTCATAGGCGATAGTCGGACTCAACAAGCGTCCGCCACAGTGCATCGGAAACTCGCCGTCGACTACTACTACTTTCTTTGCTCTGTTCAAAAGTACATCCAATTTCGTACCGGTCATAATCAAACCAGAGAAAGTGTACCTGCCCGTAGATAACGTGGTCTTAACTTTTCGTTATAAGGATAGTCTAAACTGTGCAGGAAAATGAGCTACTAATTAAGTGTTAGCGTCCATGTCGAATCACGCGACGCCTGCGTGCTAGCTGCCCTCTTGTCAACGAGTTACGGCGGCCAGAATAAGGATTCTCGCCACTTTTCAATTCGACACGTAAAGGGACCCCTTCCAGACGAAGTGTTTTTCGAAAAGTATTAACGAGATAACGGCGGTAATCGGCTGGTAACCGTTCCGTCCGGTTACCATGAATAATCAGAATTGGTGGACGGCGACCACCTTGATGGGCATAACGCAAGCGTATACGTCGCCCTCCAACCAGCGGTGGAGGATGGACAGTTAGAGCCCGCTCTAAAATCTGATTCAGCCGAGGCGTAGAAAATTCCCTGCCAGCCGCTTCATATGCGGTCAACGCGGCATTAATCACTGAATCGATGCCGCTACCGTGGAGCGCGGAAATGTAATTAACACGCGCGAAACCAGCGAAGACGAGTTTTCGATCCACCTCGGCCTCCACTTGTCGCCGATGCGAGGTAGCGATCCCATCCCATTTATTAACGCCAATTGTCAACGCCCGCCCACGCTCGATAATCAGACCAATCAGGCTGAGATCCTGCTCAGTTAGCCCTTCCCGAGCATCAAGTAAAAGTATGACGACACCAGAATTCTCTATAGCTTTAAGACTCTGAACGATACTGAACTTTTCGATAGTATCGTTAACTCTAGCCCGTCTACGAATACCTGCTGTATCGACCAGCACAAATTTACGATCGCCACGTTCACAGGGCACAAGAACGCTGTCCCGAGTCGTACCAGGTTGGGAAGATGTAACCATGCGATCGGCTCCCAACAAACGATTAATCAATGTTGACTTGCCCACATTGGGCCTGCCGACAACTGCCAAATGGGGCTTCTCGCTCCCCCTTATATCATCGCCAGACTCATCTAATTCTTCGTTTACCTCAAATGGGGCTAGCACTGTGCCCATCAAAGTTATAAGGCCACGGCCATGCAACGCAGCAATACCAACTGGCGAACCTAGTCCCAATCTATGAAATTCAGCTTCTGCAAGTTCAGGTGCTAACCCTTCAGACTTGTTTACAGCAATAGTTACGAGCTTGTTGGAGCTACGCAGCTGATCTGCAATATTTTGATCAGCCGCAGTGAGGCCGTCTCGGTGATCTACGACAAAAACTACTAAATCCGCTTCCTCCATAGCGATGTGAGCCTGCTCAGCCGCTAGCGACTCCAATTCTTCAGTAGAATCTCCCAAGCCACCAGTATCAATAACAATAAAAGATCGGCCTTCAAAATTTCCGAAACCGTAACGACGATCTCTCGTTAGACCCGGGTAGTCAGCAACCAGAGCATCCCGGGATCCGGTAAGTTGGTTGAATAAGGTGGACTTCCCGACGTTGGGTCGTCCCACCAATGCTATTGCAGGAAGCATGGTCTTTCACCCAGATCATTCTAGGCTGGATTGTCCTCAGGCTCGAATTCAACTTGTTCAATCTGAATCGTGTAAGCCGCAACAGTCCCATCCTCAGACTGAGCAAATAAATTAGTCCCGACAACAAGAGGGGCACCATAAATTGGTCCGTTAGCCAGTCTCTCTCGTGCCAGCAAGCTACCATCTGAGGGGTCAAGCCAATGAAGATAACCTTCAAAGTCTCCCACTACGATTGTATTTCCATAAGCGCTTGGGGCTGTAGCATCTCTTAGTCGCAAAGCATTCTGACGCCATTTAGGTGTTCCAGCGGCTCGGTCTAAAGCTACTACCTCGCTATATTCATCCGTTACATAAACACTATTCAGATCCACCCCAATGCCCGAATAACTTGAAAGTTCCTGCTGCCAAACGACGAGTCCGTTTTGCAAAGAAATAGCCAACGCCCGGCCATGATAGCCCACGGCGAAAACCTCCCCACCAACCACCTTCAACCCCGCGCTAACATCAATGAGTCGTTCTAATTCCGTTCGCCCTGAAGGGACAGCAACTACAACTTCCCATATAGAATCACCAGTGGTGAGCTCGTAAGAACCCAGTCGACCGTTGTCAAAACCGGTTACAACTGCTCCCCCTGATATGACAGGTGCCGTATTACCACGCATTGTTAGTGCTGGCACTGTCTGTTCAATTGACCACAGCTCCCTACCATCTATCGCGGAATAACCTCGCAGACGTCCATCTACACTTCTTAGCGCTAAAATATCATTAGCAATCGCCGGTGGCGCAAGCACCTCGGAACCAACCGCACGACGCCAGATCTCTTCGCCATTCTCAGCATCAAGCACAAGAAGATCGCCATCACTTGTGCCAAAAGCTAAAACACCATTTCCATAGGCAGGCCCAGCGGACAAGGGAAGGTTGGTCCGTACATCCCATACACGTCTGCCAGTTTCCGCATCAAATGCCGCTACTTGTCCCTCATGGCTACCTGCATAGATACGTGCGCCATCAGTGGCTGGCGCCAATCCTAAACGCAAACGTTCGGATGATCCGCCTACTCTAGCGCTCCAGATCCTACGCACTTCTATTTTTTCTTCAAAAGTCTGTAGTGCGGCAGGCTGCTCACCAGTCCCTTGATTCACAGCACAAGCGCTACCAAGGCTAAGCACTATCACTGCAAAAATTAGTCGACACCTCACTCCGCCACCTCATCTACTATTACATTTCCAGTTTCGAGTAAAGATTCCAGTTTCATTTGCACTAGATTGCGATCAACTTGATCAGACACTGGTGCGGTAAGCGCGGCATTGTAGGAGTTACGCGCACTGACTGGGTCGCTCAAAGCGACATATATATCACCCCGAACCTCATTGAAACGTCCAGAAAAGAATCCGGGATTTACATCAAGTGTGACTAGGGCATCAGAGTAATCTTTTTGATGCGCTAGCACTCGTGCTAAACGTAAACGGGCAATCATAGATAGTTCCGGATCACTAGTTTCGTCCATCACATAACGTAGGTCTTCCTCGGCCCCTTCCATTTGTCCTGCATCCATCCTTATAACAGCCATGAGCAACCCGCCTTGATCGGCATAAGGGCTACCGGAATAACTCTCCCGTAACTGTTCGAGATGGTTGCGAGCATCAGCCAGATCATCGTCAATAATGGCCTCACGCAACTCGACATAAACTGCAGAAGCAGCCTCCGCCTGAGAATTCTCATGTACGTTAAAGCGATTCCATCCAAAGAGCGATAATGCCCCTAGAACAAGTCCGCCAATCACATACCAACCATTATCACGCCACCATGCGCGCATTTGTTCAATCTGTTCTTTTTCAGAAAAAAATTCGTCCACGAAAAGCCTCCCGGCTCTTATCAGATAACACGTATTTTACGGCGAGCTTAACAGTACCGATACTAATTCATCTGCGGTTAGCATGACTTGAGGGGCATCTTCTCGAAGTGCTTTAACGCTGATTTTCCCCAAAGCCATCTCATCCTCACCAAGAATCAAAGCGAATCGTGCACCACTACGGTCTGCTCGACGAAGCTGCGACTTCAAGCTTCCACCCATGCAGTCCATTGATATACGAACGCTTGGGAGCCTTCCTCTTAGCTCCTCAGCAATTCTAAACCCAGCGCGGCGTGCTTGCTCTCCGCCTGCAGTCAAATATGCATTAGGCATTCGCTCACTAACCGACAGCCCCTCTGCCATAATCAATTCCACAACTCTCTCGACACCTAGAGCCCAACCAATCGCTGGAGTGTCTCTCCCGCCTAACTGCGCTACTAGAGTATCGTATCGACCACCTGAACAAACAGCACTTTGAGCTCCTAATAGGTCAGTCACCCACTCGAAAACTGTGCGTGAGTAATAATCTAGCCCCCTTACAAGCCTTGTATTAATCACGCAATCAACACCGACATCGCTTAGTAGTTGCTGCACACCATCAAAATGCGCCTTTGAATCGTCATCAAGGTATTCGCTTAAATCAGGTGCATTTGCTATCAAATCCTTAAGGTCCGAATTTTTACTGTCCAGAATCCTAAGCGGATTGCGCTCTAAACGGTGAAGACTTTCTGCATCTAAAATATCTTTAGCACCAGCAAAATAGTGTTGTAGTGCCTTACGATAAACTGCTCTAGCCTCGGGGGTTCCCAAAGAGTTTATCTCGAGCTTGGGACTCTGAAGATCCAAACGCTCCCAAAGCCGCGCTGACATTACAATAAGTTCTGCATCTATCTCCGGGCCCACGAAACCAATAGCCTCAACATCCAACTGATGAAATTGACGATAACGGCCTTTCTGAGGCTTTTCATGGCGAAACATTGGACCACTGCACCAGAGTTTCTGCTGTTTATTGTGAAAAAGACCATTACTTAACCCAGCTCTAACTATGCCAGCAGTAGCCTCAGGCCGTAGCGTAACACTTGAGCCGTTGCGGTCCTCAAATGTGTACATCTCCTTTCGAACTATGTCAGTTGTTTCTCCAATAGAGCGGCAAAAGAGTTCCGTACGTTCCAGAGCCGGTATACGAATTCTTTGGTAACCGTAGGCCTCAAAGACCTCTTCGGCAGCAGTTTCGACGACTGCCCAGACAGCACGAGCATCAGGCAACACATCATTCATACCTCGAACTGGTTGAATGCAGTCAACCATTAGCCTCAAGAGGCCTCTGTGATAACAAAACGAGCAACGTTACCACCATAGTCATTAACTGGAATTAAATAGGCATCACCATTGATACGTATCTGCACCCCACTTGCATTGCCAAGCAAAAATGACAAGGGAAAATGCGCATCAAAAATCGACATGCGTCCAGCGCGTCCAAGGTCATAATAAAAGCGCTCTCCATGAACATCAGTGATTTCAGTCCAACAGTCCTGGTCAAAGACAATCTCTACCCGTGCAGTTGGCTCAGACGGCATACTGCGCAAGTCTTCCTCATTCCCAACTTCAACGTACGATTCTAATTGAACCTTCTCAATACTCGGCACCACTAACTGATTAGCTAACGTTGGCAAAAAGTTCGCTGGAGCCGATGACACATCAATAAAATCAACTACTAATGGTTCCTTTACTGCAACACTATTAATTTCGAAATCTGAATCATTTTCAATGGAAGTGATTGCCTCTACGAATGAGGGTCCATCAAAATAGAGATGCCAAACCCAACCTCCCGCAGCCAACAAAGCCAGAAAAAGCATAAGGGAAATCCATCGAGCAAACCGTTTCCCGCTATCAAGTCGGATTGGTCTACTGGACGTCATTGGAATATCACGACTGCCAACCTGGTTGTTGTATTGTTTCAGGAGATGTTCGTATTCTAGCCCAACACGCTGAGAATATTGCCTCATATACCCCTTAGTAAAAACAGGCGCAGAGAGTGTCTCGAAGTCATCCTGTTCAAGCGCAATCAAAAACGCAGACTCAATACGCAAGTCTCTCACGAGCTGCTCTATAGATAGGCCTTTTGCCTCTCGGGCAGCCCTAAGCATTTCACCGACAGATAAAACATTCTCTTCAGAAGGGTTCCCTGGGATTTTTGCTTCAGTATTTGTCATTTCATACAGGCTGATCTATCTGAGTACTCTTGCAACAAAACCAAACCACAGTATCAGTAAAAAATTTTGGCCTAATTGTGAGACGTAACAATAAAGCAATCGACACAAATAACGTCCTAATAATCATTAACATGCTGCCCTAATTTTCTTGCTTCCTAAGCGCACTAACATCCGATCCTTCACCTGACCAGCTAACTGACCACAAGCTGCAGAAATATCGTCCCCCCGAGTGCGCCTTATTGTAGCGACAATCCCAGTAGCTCTCAGTTTCATGCAGAATCTACTAATGACATCAGGTTCTGAGCACATGTACTCTGTCCCAGGAAAGGAGTTGAAGGGTATAAGGTTCACCTTAGCTGGCTTATTTTTTAGTAATTTCATAAGCGAAATTGCGTCCTGAACTCCATCATTCACGCCCGCCAGCATCACGTACTCAAAGGTTATGTGTCGAGATGCTACGCATTCTGCGTAATTCCAGCACGACTCCAATAGTTCCCGAATCCGGTGACGCCGATTGATAGGCACTAGCTCATCTCGAAGCTTATCTGTTGGCGCATGAAGTGACACAGCTAATGCAACATTACAGTCCTGCGAAAGCTTCCGGATCTGCGGGACAAGACCGGAAGTGCTAATCGTGACACGTCGGCGTGACAGACCCATTGCATTATCATCTATCAGAAGCTTCGCCACTTGCACTACTTCGCGATAATTTGCCAAGGGTTCCCCCATGCCCATAAATACAACATTGGTAATAGATAACTCTGGTGCAAGTTGCTGATTTGCAAGAATGACCTGGCCGAGAATCTCAGCAGCATTGAGATTTCGGTTAAAACCACGCCGACCGGTCGCACAAAATGTGCAGTCCATAGCACATCCAGCCTGCGAGGAAATGCATAAAGTTGACCTGTTTGATTCAGGAATATATACAGCCTCAACCGCCTGTCCTGCGCCAACATCAAGCACCCACTTGCGTGTTCCATCGCACGCATTATCCGTGCGTATCACTTTAGGTAAGGACAGAGTAGCTACAAGATTAAGGTGGCGACGCAACTGCACACTCAGGTCAGTCATCTGATCGAATTCCAATACGCCACGCTGGTAAATCCAATGCATAAGCTGTTTAACGCGGTATGGCTTTTCGCCTAAACCAACAAAAAATTCAGCCAGCAAATCCGGTGCAAGACCAATGAGGTTTAGCTTTCCGGATTCCGCAGATATAGGGTTCAGCGCATTCTCGCGCAAATCTCTTCCCCATCAAAAAAAAAGCCAATCTCATGAGCAGCAGTCTCTGGGCCGTCGGAGCCGTGCACAATATTTTCTTCTATAGAATCAGCAAAATCTGCTCGAATCGTACCTGAATCAGCTTCTGCTGGATTCGTTGCACCCATAATTTCCCGGTTTTTTTGTATCGCATTTTCTCCTTCAAGGACTTGAACAACTACTGGACCAGACGTCATGTAGCTCACGAGATCACGGTAGAAGGGTCGTTCTTTATGAACCTCGTAGAATCCTTCGGCCTGTCTCTGCGTGAGATGCGACATCTTTGCTGCCACAATCTGTAGTCCTCGTTGTTCAAAGCGTCGGTATATCTCACCGATCAAGTTTTTTTGCACACCATCTGGTTTAATTATGGAAAGAGTTCTTTCTAACGACATTTTTCACCTTTTTTTTTAAACACTAAAACTTTCACCGCAACCACATTCGCCTTTGATGTTCGGGTTGTTAAACCTGAATGCCTCATTCATGCCTTCTTTGACAAAATCGACCCGAGTTCCATCGATCAACTTCAAACTGTCATTATTGACCACAACCTTTACACCAAAGTCGCTGAATACAATATCGTTCGAATCAATCGAATCCGCATAATCGACAACATAAGCATAACCATTGCAACCTGTTTTCTTGATTCCAAGCCTGAGACCAACGCCATGTCCACGACGTTCTAGGTAACCACGTACACGCTCAGCTGCGCTTTCAGTGAGAGATATAGCCATCTTTAATTTCCATTCTGCATATTTAATCGCTCTAGTTGTTCCTGACAAACGGCCGCAGCATCTTCGATCAACAATAATTTCCCCAGTCTATCTACAGGCACGCCTAGCTCCTCTCGGCGCTTAAGCATCCCCAAGGCCAACAATGCGTCAGTCGGACGCCCTTCTAACCATTCCGCCACCCAATCAACCGTGGCCACCGTGTAAGGGCACCCGTACACGTTAAAACGAACAGCGCATATTACACCGTCAATTGCTTGAATCTGGAAACGAATCCAAACGTTTAAAGTTCGGTCTGCCGACTCACCTGAAACAACTCCTGCAGCATCTTCTTTGAGGCCTTTAGCTCTATTTGGCGAAAGAAAGCGCTTCTTAACCTCAGACCCGTAATCCATAATTTAACCAATAGTTTAGCGCAAAGTATGCGTCCACCGCATTAACATGCCGTCCAATCTGGAGCGCCGCTGGCTAGCTCTCTAAGACGAGAGGCTTCTTGCTGCACTCGACTTAAAACATAGTCAATGTCAGCTTCTGTAGTAAATCGGCCTACGCTAAACCGCAAGCTACTTGCAGCAAGAGCGTCACTCAGTCCCATTCCACGAAGCACATGGGATGGATCTGGAACATTCGAGTTGCAGGCTGAACCAGCTGAAACAGCCACATCTGCAAGTGCAGATCGTAGACTTTCTCCTTCGATACCCGCAAACGTAACATTTAAAACATGCGGGGATCGCTTCGTGGGATGCCCATTTAGGGACGCACCCTTGATTCTGCTCAAGCCTCCCCAAAGCTGATCGCGCCTGGCCGCTAATAGCGGTCCCTCCCGGTCTGGGTCAGCCAATAAAAATGCCTTACCAAAACCAGCGATCTGATGCGTTGCTAAGGTTCCAGAACGGTATCCTCCCTCCTGCTCTCCACCATGGATCATAGGGGTAATGTTCACCCCTTTACGAATGTAAATAGCACCAATTCCCATTGGCCCATAGGCCTTATGAGCGGTTAGCGAAACAAGATCAACTGGAGAGTCCCCAACATTCAAAGAAACTTTACCAATACTTTGCGCTGCATCCGCATGAAACAATACACCTCGCTCTCGGCAAACAGCACCAAGAAGGTCAAGATCCTGCAAAACACCAGTCTCATTGTTCACGTGCATAATGGACACGAGTACGGTGTCATCTCGGATTTCTGCAGCAAGTTGATGCGGACTGATAACGCCATCTGCATCGTGATCAACAAAAGTAACATCAACACCTTGAGTTTTAAGCATGTAAGCAGTATCTAGAATCGCTTTATGCTCTAGCGTTGAAGTAATCAAATGGCGTCCACGATGTTTATTCGCATGCATAACTCCAATCAAAGCCATGTTGTCAGATTCAGTCGCGCCAGAGGTGAAATAGATACTATTGGTCTCGGCGCCAATTCGTTCGGCGATCTGAGTACGAGCCTTATCAATACGAATCTTGGCACTCCTACCAGGGCCGTGCGATGAGGATGGGTTTGCATAATCTCCATTAAATCCCAAGCACTGCGTCATCACCTCAATAACCTCCGGATCCACCGGAGTGGTAGCTGCGTAGTCTAAGTATATTTTCTTGGCTGCCATGTTGTTATTTTTTTTTCGGGAGCTTTTTATCAGTCTTAGGAGGACTGTCTTGAGAAAGAGCCGTCAACATGCCACGCAAAATATTCACCTCATTACGATCAAGACGCGCTCGATTAAAAATCCTACGGAGTCTCAATTTTAATTGCTTAGGATGGTCCGGCTTTAAAAACCCAGCATCCACTAACAATGTCTCGAGGTGCCGATGAAAACCTTCAAGCTCCTGAGCATTCGCTAAAGGGATTTCCGGCACTACAAGTTCATTCCCCAGTGATGATTCATAATCTGGGCTAGCCATGCGCAGCTCATAACATAGAATCTGAACAGCCATGGCAATGTTCAACGATGAGTAGTCGGGGTTAGCGGGGATATGCACAAGCTTATGACAATAAGCCATATCCTCATTAGTTAGCCCAGAATGTTCCGGACCAAATACCGCTGCAACCTGAGTCTGTCCAATCTTTGACCAGATCTCTTTGACTACACCTCGAGGATCAATCGCTGGCCAAGGAAGACTACGGAGACGCGCACTTGCGCCAACCACAAAACCACAATCAGCGATTGCTTCGCCCAAAGAAGCTACGACCCGTGCTTTAGCAAGCACATCATCAGCGCCGGAGGCGCGTGCTGTTGCCTCAGGACTAGGAAACTCCTTAGGCGCTACCAACGTTAAATCGTCTAACCCCATAGTCTTCATGGCCCTAGCGATTGCGCCAATGTTCCCGGGGTGAGAGGTTTCCACAAGTACGATACGCACTGGTACGCGCATAATAAATCCCAATCAAATTCTCTTTATGTCGGCGGAACGAGTATTCTACCCCCCTAATGTCGACACTCCGAATCAACCCAACTATCTGAATTCTCATGCATGCAATATTAAACATAGCGGTGCGTGCAGCTCGTGAAGCCGCCGTCATCATGATTCGCAATCTTAATCGGATTGAACGGCTCGAAGTCTTGCAAAAAGGGCATAACGAATTTGTTAGCCAAGTCGATAGGCTTGCAGAGGAAACCATTATCGGGGTAATCCGAGAATACTATCCAGAGCACGCCATACTGGCAGAGGAAAGTGGCAAGAGCGGCGATCACGAGTACGAGTGGATTATTGATCC
>Ga0302134_10001660_pt1 | contig 10507 bp, 10 predicted proteins | sample CB9_SCM_MG_FD_203123 | JGI IMG/M metagenome (GOLD analysis project Ga0302134, IMG submission 203123) | Marine microbial communities from Western Arctic Ocean, Canada - CB9_SCM | ecosystem: Environmental > Aquatic > Marine > Oceanic | place: Canada: Western Arctic Ocean | collected 2017-09-19
ATCTCATCCCAGACAGGAATAATTCTCTAGCTCGATCAGAATCAGCTGGAGTCAAAGGCCGAACAATAACTGCGTGTGAATTGGAACTACTCATAGCGATCACTGTACACACCAATTCGATCTCAATTCACTATAAATTGAGATCAATGGCTATCTCGTTACGCTGCCATACACAAGAAAACAATCATACAATTCAGCGTAAAACAACGAGGCTGAAAACAAAAAAAGACCCTGACAAATAATCGTCAGGGTCTTTAGATTTTCAATGCGTGGTGCCGAGGGGCGGACTCGAACCGCCGACACATGGATTTTCAATCCATTGCTCTACCAACTGAGCTACCTCGGCATACGACACGGGAGTCAATCGTACGCAATGTCTCATAGTGAGGCAATAGAACTTATGGCGAGCCTGAGGCAGTTCGCGTGAATCCTCACGTTGTTTGCCCTGTAAATCCCAGCGTTGTCGAGGCGCGCTGATATAATTCCGCCTGCTTAGCTCACGTCTGATCATTGAACAGATAGATGTTTGTTGTAGTCTCATAGCAAACCTATTCTGAATCGTTCTGCTCTTAGAGGATATTAATGGCGACTCTCATCATCGCTTCAATCTCGGATCGTTCTGGAAAAACTGCTGTTGCAGCCGCATTGGCATCACGGCTCGGAACGGAAAGCTCACCGGTAGCGATCGGTAAAGCAACAAGTACCGAATCTTCCAATGACGCAGATGCCGCAGTGTTTGCCAGCCTGTTGCCCGGTAGTCCTGCGGTAAGCGGATCTGTTTCCGACATTGCATCGAATATCTCAAAATCGACTGGCGCAAGCAAGATAGCGATAGTTGAAGGCTCATCTAATACGGCCGCAAATATCGAACTCGCAAATGCGACCGACGGATTAGTGCTTTTGATTGTCCGCTACGGCGAAGACGTCGCTGCGGTTGCTAAGGAATACGGGTCACGCCTCGCCGGTGTGGTCATCAATGGATTGCCTAAGTACCGTACTGAAGAAGTCGACGGCAAGATTACGACCGACATCGAAGCGGCCGGAACGAAATTGCTCGGCTCCATCCCTGACGATCGTCGAATGCTGGCCCCGAAATTGGGCCAAGTTGCCGAATTCTTAGGTGGTCAGTTCCTAACCGGCGAAGACGAATCCGATCGACTACTCGACAACTTCCTCATAGGTGGTCTTGTTCTCGACTGGGGACCGTTCTATTTCGCAAGCCGAAACAACACTGGAGTCATCGTTCGTGGCGATCGTCCCGACGTTCAACTCGCAGCGATCCAAACCGATACAACCCGTGCACTCGTGCTAACCAAGGGTGTACGACCAGTTGAGTACGTAATGTACGAAGCTGCCCAGCGCAGTATTCCGATTGTGGTAGTTCCAGGAAACACCCACGACGTGGCGGAACAGCTAGAAGGCCTCCAGCCGACGGTCGGTTTCGACCACGCTGACAAGCTTGCCCGAATGGTTGATCTCGTTTCTGAGCACGTAGACGTTTCTGCTTTGGAAGATCAATTGGCGCAGCCTGCAACACGCTAGAAATAGCTAATTTACGCCATTGAGATTCATTCAAAATGGCGCATAGTTAATCCCGTAAATTAGATATGTTGGTCCGGCTGGGTTGATCGGAAATCAACATTTCATTATCTCCAGATAGCGTGAGAGTAAATTGGGACTTCTCGAAACAATCGCACCACAGCGTGGTTCCAAAAAACAAAGATTTGGAAAGATGTTCATCGCCAAGACAAGTTTTTACTTGGCAGTTTTATTCGCCGCCATTTTTGTCTTTACTTCCTACGTATTGTTTGACGGAGACCGAGAACTAGCGGTTATCCCCGCAACACGATCCGAATCGGAAATATTTGAACCTGTCCAGGACTTTTTGAAGGCCACTAACGTAGGTAGTTTGGAAGATCAGGCGATCGTAGTTAATTGCTGGAGTGAATTCGAAGATAAAGATTTTAACGTTGTTTATCTCGATCAAGGTTCGTGGCGAATAGATGCTTACTACGAGCTCGTTAGGTACTACTGGCGAGTCGATGACGTAACCTTGGATGTGACACGAGATCCATGGAACCGTTCGACCAATCCGACTGTTATATGCTAAGTATGTTGTTCGAGAGCTAATTTGCCACTGCTGACCACGACTGTATGCGCTACCTCGATGCATAAATCGGTATCGCACGTTTGAATCGACAACGATGGACAAAATCATCGATTGCCAAATTCGCTCTCTACGCTTCAATAGTGATCGGTTTATTGGTCGTGGCGATAATATTCTCGCCATCTCGCTATTCCGGCGAAAACGAAGCCATTCCAGCGACTCGAACCAGCGTAGAAGTCATTGCAGAAGTACAGACCTACCTTCAAACATCAGTTCACCACGGACTCGATGATCTAGACGACCAGGAGTCTTCCTGCTGGACCGTGTTTCAAGGGGAAGAGTTCAAGGCCGAGTACCTAAACGCCGGCTCGTGGCAAATTCACGCTTGGTACAACCGGGTGAGGTACTTTTGGCGTGTTGACGACGTCACTTTGGACGTAACTAAAGATTTGTGGCTGAAATCTCCTAACTCTACGATTTCCTGTTAGCCGTTTTAACGCTTCAAATCTCGCATGAAATGTCAAAATTCGTGCCAATCGACAGAAGATTTCGCCGGGCTGCCGCTACCATTGCTTGATGCCTTCGATTTCGTCTACAGAAAACCTACTTACCGGACTTTCCGAGCGACAGCGTGAAGCTGTAACGCACACCGATGGTCCTCTACTCATCGTCGCCGGTCCCGGCTCGGGAAAAACTCGAGTTATGGCGCACCGTGTCGCCTACCTTGTTGGCGAAAAGAACGTTCCTGCTTGGAAAATTCTTGCCGTTACATTTACGAACAAAGCTGCTCGTGAGCTGCGCGAGCGGTGTGAACGACTTGTCGGCGTAGGTTCGAATGAATTGCAAGTTCGAACGTTCCACGGATTTTGTTCAAGAGTGCTTCGTTCAGATGGCGAACTTGTTGGTCTCAAACCAGAGTTCACTATCTACGATGCCGACGATCAAGCCCGCGTAGCAAGGCGTGTACTCGACGATTTCGATATCGACCCAAAGCAGTTCCCCCCACGTGCTCTGTTAAGCGTTATTTCCGACGCTAAAAACAACATGCGAAGCCCGGCACAACTTTCACGTCGCACCGAGACTTACCGTGACGAAGTAGCCGCCCGTGTGTATGAAGCGTACGAAGGCGCGCTGCAACGTGCGAACGCTGTCGATTTCGACGATCTTCTGCTGAAAACCTACATGCTTCTCGAAGGTCATCCAGAGATGCTTGAGAAATATCAGGGTAGATTCGAGCATCTACTGGTCGATGAGTTTCAGGATACGAACGCACTCCAATTCCAAGTAGCCAGACTGCTTGCAATGAAAAGCCAGAACATCTGTGTTGTTGGCGACCCTGATCAGTCGATCTACTCATGGCGTCATGCCGATCCCACGAACCTCACCGACTTCCAAACAACGTTCAAAAACACCAAAATCGTAACGCTTGACCAAAGCTACCGATCTACCCAGATTATTCTTGAAGCAGCCGATGCTGTGATCGGCAACAACGACGGCCGTATGGAGAAAACTCTCTGGACAGAACACGACCGTGGAACTCGTATTACGGTCGCCGAAGCGTACAACGAAGAGGAAGAGGCGAACCTCGTTCTTCAGGCTGCGAATGACCTGAAGAACAAAGACGGTATCGGTCGCAACGAAATTGCGATTATGTACCGCGTAAACGCTCAGTCACGTGCGTTCGAAGTAGCGTGCAATCGCGAAGGTATTCCGTATCGACTAGTCGGTGGTGTGAAGTTCTACGACCGAAAAGAAGTCAAAGATATATTGGCGTTCTTACGAGTCGTATCTAACCCTGCTGACGACGCCGCTTTAGAACGAATTATCAACGTACCCGCACGTGGTTTATCTGCCCGCACCGTCGCTGAACTAAGACGAGTAGCGGTAGCCAATAACGTGCCCGCACTCGATGTAATTCTGGATATAACCCGAATTCAACTCGGTGATGAAGATCCACCTGCTTACTACGCCGAACTAGCGACACGCGCTCTGAAATCGGTCGCAGCATTTGGAGACATGATCTCTCGATTTATCGAACAGTCTCTTGCACTCGATACCAACGAGCTGATCGATCTGATCGTCGAGCGCAGCGGCTACGGAGCCATGCTTCGTGAAGACAAAGAACGCGGCGAAGAGCGTATGGAAAACCTGCAGGAGCTCAAAGCATCCGCTGAACAGTTCGCTGGCTCTGAAGAACGTGGACAGCTCACCGATTTCCTTGAAAACGTAGCTCTAGTATCCGATGTCGACGGTCTTAAAGGCGGAGACGATGCCGAGTCTGAAGAAGAGGGCATAACCCTCATCACTCTTCACCAAGCTAAAGGCCTCGAATACGACGCCGTATTCCTCGTTGGACTCGAAGAAGGCATGCTGCCGCACTCTCGTAGCGTGGACGATCCGACACAAATCCAAGAAGAACGCCGCCTGCTTTATGTCGGCATAACCCGAGCACGAAAGCGCCTGTACATGTTCAGGGCGTTCCAGCGTCGATTCCGTGGTCAATCAGGATCCACAATGCCTTCGCGGTTCTTGCAGGAAATCCCCGACTCTCTCGTAACAAGGCGCGATATTCGTGGCCACGATCGAGTCGCCGATCGAATCCCTGATCCAATGTGGACCAAACGTGCCGCATCGACACCTGCACCTCGACCCGCAACACGCTCGGCTGGAGAACAATTTTCACCGGGTGATAAAGTTCGCCACGGCGCGTTTGGCGAAGGCGTAGTGGTCAGTTCAACGGGCGTTGGAAGCGATACGACAGTGACGGTCGCGTTCGCAGGGCAGGGCGTGAAACGCTTAATGCTTTCGTTTGCGCCGCTTGAGAAGGTCGTCGAAGAAGAACCGACTCAACAGTTCGATCCCGACGAAGATCAGATCGAAATCCAAGATCCCGATCTATTCGCACCGTAAAAATCTCAATCCTTCAGCTAAAGAACGTCTAATGCCACCAAGAGTTTCAGCAGTACATTCAAGTCCTGAGTACACGATGTCGAAACCTGGGCGTAGTTCGATCACGTTGATCGCAGGATTAGGCGTCGAATACGATGTACACAACGGTATGACCGTGAAGCACCGTGGCCGAATGCGTAAGGATCCTACTCAGCCAAACCTGCGCCAAGTTCACCTGATTCACGCTGAATTGTTCGACGAATTGCGAGAAGACGGATTCGATGTTCATGCGGGACTAATGGGCGAGAACATTACTACGTCAGATATCGATCTTCTCTCTCAACCCACCGGAACCCGCTTGCATATCGGCGACAGCGCAGTGGTCGAAATTACAGGGCTTAGGAATCCATGCGCACAGCTAGACGGCCTTCTGCCTGGATTAATGAAGGCAGTGCTGGATCGTGATGGAAACGGCGATCTGATTCGTAAAGCTGGCGTCATGACCATCGTCGTATCAGGCGGGGTAATTCAGCCCAACGACGCAATAGTAGTCGAGCTACCAAACGGCGAACATTCCCCACTTCAACCTGTTTAAGGAAGCGCATCAGTGCGAGTATCTGGGATCGAAATAGACGCGATCTTGTTCGATTTCGACAACACACTGGTTGATCGAGATATGGCTGTGCGTCGTCTCGGTGCAAAGTTCTACGAGCATCTAAATTTGTCTAGTGATGTTCTCGGAATTGAAAGATTTGTCGAAGAGTTCTCTCGAATTGATCGAAGCGGAACAGTACCTGACAAAAAAGAGCAAATGGCAAGTGTCATGGACTCGTTAGAACTAACAGGCGATGGTGCCAGCGAGCTTGAGTCGTGGTGGAACAGTGAGTATCCAAAATCGTTTGTGATCGATTCCGATAGCTCTGAACTACTGCAACAGTTGACTGAAAACGAAGTTCCGTGGGGAATCGTTTCGAATGGCAGTCCACTGCAAATGGACGTGGTACGGGCAGTTGGACTGGACCGAATGGCACGAACAACCGTCATCTCATCGCTCATAAACATTCGGAAACCCGATATGGCGATATTCGAACTGGCGCGGATGCAAACAGATGCGACAACTCCTGCCGAAAGATTCATGTTTGTTGGCGATAATCCAGTTGCCGATGTACGGGGCGCCAATGGGGCAGGGATGAAGACGGCATGGGTGTCCAGATCATCCGAATGGGAGCTCGTCGACTGCCATCCCGACATCTCAATCACAACCGTCGGTGACCTAAGGGCGTTAATTGAAACTGGTTAACCGCGAGATAATCCCGGTAATCACGATCAACTACCCATACAATCGTTTTCCATGAAAATGCCTCACTGGGATCGAATTTACTTCTTCACGTTCAGTGCCACTTCGTTTGCGCTTGCTGGCTTTGTTGCGCTGTTCGCACTTCCAATCGTGGAAGTAACCAACACTGAAACCGGAGAGATCGTCAACAAGACCTTTCTGGCCGATGGGCAAACTAGGCTGATACTGGTAAGTCTCTTGCCAGTCATTCTTTCCGGTAGCGCTCTACTAGTGGTGCCTAAACACGACATGCCTGACAGAGCAGCGAAGATAAATCTCTGGATTTCTACGTTCCTAATCTATGTATTCGTCGTTCTGTTTATTTTCGTAAACGGGATCTTGTTTATTCCAACCGCCGTCTTGATGACCGCAGCCGCCGTGGGTTCTCAGGTACGCCGAAGAAAACGCGAAATCTTTGCAAAATCACCTGAGGAATCTAAATCAGGACGTGGCGGCGGTAAACGAAGACGGAACAAGGGCTAAACTATCGCCAGTTTCAGCGAGCATCCAAGTTGAATTCCAACTTCATGATGCTGCACTACCGGTAAGTACGACAGATATTTAAAATGACAACGCCAGCATCCACGGGTGACACCGTAATTTCGGAAGAACTTCGATCTTTCATCGGATTGGAATCAGTTCCTGTCAGTTACGACATCGAACGTCACGCAGTCGAACGATTCGCTGCCGCAATCGGTGATTCCAACCCTTTGTATTCCGATCGTGAAGTGGCTGAATCAACTTCGCATGGCGGACTCATCGCACCTCCGACGTTCTTTCGCTCGCTCCTACCGGGCGATTACCCGAAGACGTATCCCGAACCATTCGCCCACATTCTCGACGGTGGCAGCAAGTATCGTTTCAACGAGCCAGTACGAGTTGGTGATCAGATCACAGTCGTACGAAAGATCAGCGATCTATTCGAAAAGCATGGCCGTATGGGAACGATGCTCTTCAAAATTTCTGAAATCTCTTACACGAACCAAGCAGGGCGATTAGTCGCTACCCAAACAACCACAACCATCACGTATGGCACTGGCGAAAGGGACTCTGGCGTTGGCGATCACTAATTCCGCACTGGGTACACAAATCCTGTATTTCGAAGATGTAAGCATTGGCGACCAGCTTCCAGATATCGTCAAGAATCCAGACACTCGACAGTTGGTGATGTACGCAGGAGCATCCCAAGATTTCGTGGCGATTCACTACGATCTGAACGTCGCTAAAGAAGCAGGCCATCCCACAGTCATCATCCACGGTGCCCTGAAAAGCGCATGGTTGGGCGAATTAGTAACGAGCTGGATGGGCGCAGATGGACGACTGCTTGAGCTAGATGTTTCTTACCGAGCAATCGATTTTCCGAACTCGACTGCAACTTGTGTCGGAAAAGTAACCGATACTCGAATCGAGCACGGCGTTGGAATCGTTGAACTCGAAATCGGCCTACGCAACGCTGAAGGCGATATCAGCACTCCGGGCAGAGCATTGGTCTCACTGCCCACACGTGAAATCGTCTAAATATTTACCTGATCAAATCACGACCACTAACCCTAAGTAATAGGAACTAATTCAATGAGCGGCGCGCTTGAAGGCAAAGTAGCAATCATCACCGGAGCAGGTCGTGGTATCGGTCGTGGCATCGCAGAAGAGCTCGCTGCCAATGGAGCGAAGATCGTAGTCAACGACGCAGGTCTCTCGCTGTCTGGCGAAGCTGAGTCGCTGAGTCCCGCTGATGAAGTGGTAGCCGGAATCAAAAAAGCCGGTGGCGATGCAGTGGCGATCACAGAATCGGTCTCCACATTCGAAGGCGGCGGACGAATCGTTCAAGCCGCGTTGGATACGTTCGGCAAGCTCGACATCGTTGTTACAGCAGCGGGAATTCTTCGCGATCGCATGATCTACAACATGAGCGAAGAAGAGTGGGACTCCGTCTACGAAGTTCATCTCAAAGGAACATTCAACATTGTTCGGCACGCTGCGCCGCTTTTCCGTAAGCAACGAGGCGGTCGTGTAATCACGTTTACGTCGGAATCAGGACTCGTTGGATTCCCCGGACAAGCGAACTACGGTGCCGCAAAATCGGGCATTCACGGCTTCACCAAAGTTGTAGCCAAAGATCTTGGTAAGTACGGTGTGACTGCCAACTCGATCGCACCACGTGCAGAAACTCGCATGGTGGAATCAATCCCGCAAGCAACACGCGAAAAGTTAGCAGCAAACGGATTATTCCCTGGCAAGGGCGAGGCCTCGTGGGAACCTCGGGACGTCGCACCATTTGTAGCGTTCCTTGCTTCCGACTACTCAGCCCCAGTGAACGGGCAGACGTTCCTCGTTTACGGCGGAAACGTTGTTCACATGACGCTGCCGCGTAGAGTCAAGACTATTTACAACTCGGCACCACCAGCCACATGGGAGCCAGAGCAGCTCGATGCGCAAGTAGGCCCAAGCCTGCTGGGTCACCCTTCTGTGGAAGGACCAATCGCAAGCAAACGCCTTGAAGGTAAAGTGGCTGTTGTCACTGGAGCTGGACGCGGAATAGGCAGAGGTGTCGCCAAACTGCTTGCGTCTCAAGGTGCAGCCGTCGTTGTTGCTGACGTTGGTGCCTCGTTGGACGGAGATGGCGAAGACACCACACCGGCAGCCCAAGTCGTGGAAGAGATATCAGAACTCGGCGGACGAGCCGTCGCTTCGTACCACTCAGTTGCCACGATGGAGGGCGGCGAGAACATCGTGAAGACTGCGATGGAAGAATTCGGCCGACTCGATATTGTCGTGACAGCCGCCGGAATTTTACGAGATCGAATGCTCTTCAACATGTCTGAACAGGAATGGGACGATGTGATGGGCGTGCACTTGAAAGGCACATTCTCGGTCGTTCAACCCGCATCGAAAATATTCAAAGAGCAGGGCAGCGGTCGTATCGTGACCTTTAGCTCGGTTTCAGGTTTGTACGGATATGGTGGTCAGGCGAACTACGGCGCAGCCAAAGACGCTATTGCCGGGTTCACTCGCGTTGTAGCAAAGGATCTCGCTCGACACGGCGTTACCGCCAACGCTATTTCACCGGGTGCTGCGACTCGCATGACCGACTCGATCCCTGATTCGACGAAGGACATGCGCAAGGGCGAGTTCCTACCCGCTCCAGAAGGCACGCTAACGACAGAGCCTGAACAAGTAGCTCCGATGATTGCATGGTTAGCCTCCGATCAGGCTGCTGACGTCACAGGGCGTATCTTCCACACTGTGGGCAACCGAGTCAGCCTTATGAATTCACCCGAGCAAGGGCGTTCAATTCACAAGGCAGGTCGCTGGACAGTCGAAGAGTTCGCTGGAGTGTTCCCCGAAACAATCGGCATGGACCTCGTTAATCCTGCGCCACCGCAGGATTAACGCTGTTCGGTACGCACTCCGGTCACGACTGCCATTCCTAACTTCGGAACATCGATCGTAAGTACGCCGTCCTTAAGCTGAGATACACCGGTTGTTGGAACAACGTTTTCAGGCTGTTCCCAGGTATTCGCCAGCTTTGGGTCGTCGCCGGTCATGACTTGAACAGTTCCTCTGCCGGTCACTTTTCGATCCGATAGATCGATAGTGACTCGCGAATCCTGATCAACAGAACGATTCACCAAGAACAGTGACAAGTCACCGGTTTTATCGTCGAAACTCGCCGAGGCATCGATGAAGTTAACCTCACCATGATCGCCAGCGTCGTAAGTAGGTCCGCTAACTTCGGGCGTAAGCGAAACCCCCGTAGCGTTCTTCGAATACAACGCAAACGGATAGTAAATGCTTTGTTTCAGTGAACCGTCGTGTCGAGTCAACACAGCTGCGATTACGTTCACCAACTGTGCAAGACACGCCACTTTTACAACGTCAGCGCGCCGGATGAACGAGTTCATGTATTGGGCGCAAACGAGCGCGTCTTCAAGGTTATAAACCTCTTCGAGAAGCGCCGGACTCGTGCCCCATTGACCATCCTGCGCAACACCACCACGTGCCTTGTACCAAACATTCCACTCATCGAAAGATACGTACACATTGTGATCGCTCTGTTTCATACCTTTAACGTAAGCGATGAGTCCTGCGTAGTCGTCGAGAATCGAATCGATTACAACACCCTCGGCGAGAAATTCGGGCGTATTGTCAGCCGCATTCGACGAATAACGATGAGC
>Ga0302134_10001663_pt1 | contig 10491 bp, 7 predicted proteins | sample CB9_SCM_MG_FD_203123 | JGI IMG/M metagenome (GOLD analysis project Ga0302134, IMG submission 203123) | Marine microbial communities from Western Arctic Ocean, Canada - CB9_SCM | ecosystem: Environmental > Aquatic > Marine > Oceanic | place: Canada: Western Arctic Ocean | collected 2017-09-19
AGGCCGACGGCGGAACTCTTTATAAGGAGCTCAGGATTAATGGGAAAAGGCGTTATCGTCGCAGAGCCAAAGCAGGCCGAGTAAGCAAGATAGTCGGCTGGGTAAGTTGGTGTATCTTCCCACCAAAGGAGCGGAGGGGACGGCACAGGCCATCATCAAGGCTTTAAAGAACTACAAGGTCAAAACCCTGACATACGATAACGGTTTGGAATTTGCCCGACACGCAGAAGTCAGCAAAGAACTTAAAGCCCGAGGTTATTTCTGCGCCCCCTACCATTCGTGGGAGAAGGGAGGGGTGGAAAACTTCAACGGTCTTGTACGCCAGTATTTTTCGAAAGGGTCCGACTTCAGGTTGATCAGCCGTCTTGAACTCCGACGAGTTGAGCAAGAGATCAATCAGCGTCCGAGAAAGACACTGTCCTACAAATCGCCATCAGAATTAGAAACCAAATTAGCCGCGTGAACAGCTATCCTACTTCTGCTAGAAATTATTTTTTAGAACTTTGAATTTGCGATTTTAAAAAAATAGTTAAAAAAAGTTTAATTCCTTACTTGACCAATTATATCCGTTAGGGCATGCTCTACTCTAAGTAGAGGATACGTTCGTGTTCGCATCGGTAGATTCATTTATTTGGTGCAACATTAACAACTCTAACAACAAGCATTCGATACACCTAACAGTTTACAACCGATAGGAAAACGAATTCCACACCCCAAATAAACAGACCCTAACATAACACTACATTATGGCAGCCAAAAAAAAGACCGCTAGAAAGAAAGCCGCACCGCGCAAGGCCAAAAAAGCCGCAGCGAAACGTGTGACTAAGAAACCAGCCGCTAAGAAAAAAGCAGCTCGCAAGCCAGCAGCCAAGAAAAAGGCAGCTAAAAAGCCAGCAGCTCGCAAGCCAGCAGCCAAGAAAAAAGCAGCTAAAAAGCCAGCCGCCAAGAAAAAGGCAGCTAAAAAGCCAGCCGCCAAGAAAAAGGCAGCTAAAAAGGCCAAAAAGGTAGCCAAGAAAAAAGCAGCTAAGAAGCCTGCTAAGAAAAAGGCAGCCAAGAAGCCCGCTAAGAAAAAAGCAGCTAAAAAAGCCAAAAAGGTAGCCAAGAAAAAAGCAGCTAAGAAGCCTGCTAAGAAAAAGGTCGCCAAGAAGGCCAAAAAGGTAGCCAAGAAGAAAGCAGCTAAGAAGCCAGCCAAGAAAAAGGCAGCTAAAAAGCCAGCCGCTAAGAAAAAAGCCGCTAAGAAGCCAGCTAAAAAGGCCAAGAAGAAAGCCGCTAAGAAGCGTAAGTAATCTTACCTAATCAGTATTTATCAACCCCGACTGCTCTTTAGCGGTCGGGGTTTTTTTATTGTCGGATTCCCCACCTTTAGTTAAGCAAAACGCATGGCCAAGCCCCCCTATCTTGTATTACTCTATTATCTCTACGTAGATATCGAAGATCCTGTGGCATATCGAGACCAACAGCGCGCACTTTGTGAAGAGCTCGGCCTGTTTGGTAGAATCATCGTGGCTCAAGAAGGAATTAACGGAACGGTCTCAGGCACACGAACTGCCTGTGAAACATATGTCAAAGCGATGCATGCTGATCCCCTCACCGCTGCGATGACTTTTAAAATCGACGAGTTACAGGATCACGTCTTCCCCAAGCTCTCGATCAAAGCTCGCGATGAGATTGTCACCCTCGGATTAGCGGACGACGACTTTTCACCGAATCAAACCACAGGCAATCATCTGACGCCCGTTGAGTGGAAAGCAGCCATGGAGGAATCAGACACGGTCATTCTCGATGCTCGTAATGATTACGAATTTGATCTCGGCCATTTTAAAAACGCGATCCGACCCGACATTGGCAACTTCAAAGAACTACCTGAATGGATTCGCGAACATCGTGACCAGCTAGACGGTAAAAAAATCCTCACCTACTGCACCGGAGGAATTCGTTGTGAGAAATTCAGCGGCTTTCTTGTCCGAGAAGGATTAGAAAACGTAAACCAGCTGCTCGGCGGCATTGTTGAATATGGAAAAGATACAGAAGCACGCGGAGAAAATTATGACGGAGAGTGCTACGTCTTCGATCAACGCATCGGCGTCCCCATCAACCATGTCAACGCCTCTATCGTAAGCTCATGCTGCCACTGCAATGTAAAGAGCCTCCGCTACATCAACTGCGCTTACACTCCCTGCAATGCCCAGCACTTCTGCTGTGCAGCCTGTGAGGAGAAGTCACTACGCTATTGCTGCGACGATTGCCAAGCTGCCGATGTCACACTCCAGGCTGACAAGGCCGCAGCAAAAAGCGGTGACCCTGAATAGGATCACCGCTTGTAAATTTGTTTATCTATCGCAATTACTTGCGGCGACGCATGATGAGTGCAAGGCCACCAAGTCCGAGTAAAGCTGTGGATGATGGCTCAGGGACAGGGACGACATCAGTAAACGCGGTGCCCACAAACAAGTTATCAATTGATGTAGTTTCATTGATGCTTGAACCAGATTCTCTGAGGTAAAAAGTAGTAACATCCGTAGAGTTCGTAGTCGAAGTGGCGATCGAGGTAGATCCAATATTAGCAGGGTCAAGCCAAAGTGTTGCAGTGCCTGTATCACGATCATAGCCTAAAACAGCTTTGTATGTTGTCCCGAATGTAAGGTCGCTAGCCCAAGTTGCATCAGTGCTGCTGGCATGAGACACACCTACAGTGTAGTCTCCAGAGGCGTTTGCTGCTGAGATTTCCATCCGTGAGTTAAAGTTCGAAGTCCCCGTACCAAAATGTGCAAAATACTCAAAATCAGTACCTCCTGCTGAGCTGGATGTAACTGAGAAATCAAACGCTGCATAGACCGAGCCTGAGGTAATTGTAGAACCAAATAGTCTATTAACATCCTCAGTTTGAGAATCGGTCACCGTAATTACGCCACCTGATACCTGAATTTGGCCTGCAGTACCGCTGTGAGTATCCCATGCAGCATTGCTAGAGAGTGATCCATCAGCATAGGAAAAATCTTCGGTAAATAATATCGATGCATGTGTACTCATTGCCATAGCAGAGAGTATTCCAAGTGTTGTAATTGTCTTTTTCATAGTTTGTTGTTTGTTATTTGGGATGGGCAGTAAGTTTTGTGAGCTCACTGAAATTGATTTAATGATATTTTGAAAATGTATCACTCTTCGATTGTTGACAAAATCGCCACAAACTAGAGGACACTTCAAATCATTGGTTGACAAGAGCTTGACCTTTTTCCGATTACCAATCCAGCAAAAAATGTGCTAAGTTATTAACAATGAAACAAATAAGAGCTTTTTATTACGGTTTTGGCGCTAATTCCGGTATTTTCCGCGCTGGGATCATGGTTTTAAATACCCCGACTGACCGACCGGAATTGGTTTTAGGGCTGGCGTCGTAAAGAGCAAATAGGTGGATATGTCCATCTCCATTGAGTCGGACGGCCGTGTTGTAGATGATTTTCTTCTTCGTTCCGTACTGCGCTGCGAGTCGATACAGCTCCCCTGTATTGGCGCGCTTGTAGGAAATTGTTTCCATGGGTGACACGGTTGCAACTGATTTTTCAAATGCGTGTAGTATGGGAAAATGTGAGAGATTTTTGAGGATGAACTGCTTTCCTTTCAACGTCTTCGAATCCACTGCGATCGTTCTAACGAGTGGTGGCTTTTTCCACGGTGTTGGTCCCTTGACCGAGGGCAGCAGAAAAAATATCCTGCGACTCCCCTCAATTCCGGCGGGTATCGTGATGTATTTTTCGTAGCCGCCATCATTGGGAAGTTTCTTATGAAGAGCGAGTTCCTTGCCTGGAGCAATTGCCTTCATGGCAGAGGGGCTATTAAAGGTGAGGTTGAAACTCTTCCAGCCGTCCTTCTTATCTTTCGCTGATTTTCCACGATAGAACAGCTGGGATGGAGGTACTTCTCCCGGTTTGGCAAGAAGCATGATCGGGGCTTCACCTCCCTCTGTGTGTTTGTATTTTCTCCCCGGCTTTGCTCCCAGTGCCACAACGGATATCTCCGTGGGAGGTAGAACCTCTTTATTTCCCGCTGTGGGTTTCTTTTCAGGTTCGCCACCAGCCTCCTGTGCAGCACAGGGAAAATAGGTCAGGCAGCAATAGCATGCCATGGAGTAATATAAATAGCGCATGATTATGAGTTAAATTTCTTTCGAGCCATACCAGCGAAACGACTTGATGACAAACTCCCTGCCATACTTCTTATTCACCTCGTTTAGGTTGCCATCGACAAGTTGTCCCGATGCACGCTGTAGGATCTGGCCGATATCAGCGGGGCTGTTCCCATCACCACTGGTGCTGCCCTCTGCCTTGTGATCGACATAGCGCGGGGTCCGCTCCACGGTCACCTGTAACCAGGCTCGTGCCTTGACGATACCATTTTCAGAAGATTCGCCGTAAGTCCTTATCGTAAAGGTATCTCCTCGCACCGCTATTGATGGCGCCAGAGGCTCGAGTAAATCACTCTGCGTAAGAAAACCTGGAGCGCCCCATGCTTGACTGCGAGGTTGCACTGAGGTGTATTGACCACCTGCATCGCGGTAACGGTAGCTATTCTTAAAGTCGGCGAGGTTATTATCGGGGGCATCGGTCCGAGTTCCTACGTTCACCGCGGTCGTCTGATAGAGTGGGTTGCTTTCAAACCTTGCATTCAACCTTGAAGCTCTAATTGCGGCATCGAGAGTGCCCATGTGAGATGTTTCATCGCTGGCGTCAGTCAGTCGACGATTTATAAAGTCAGACAGCGAAACAAATGGGCCACGGATTTTTACTTCTTCAACGATTTTTCCTGCTAATGTTCGTAGTTCATCGCCACTGAGTTTACGCCCACCTATCCAGGCTCCGGCCTTGTCAGGATCAGCACCCGCTGTGTCGCCGGCATCAGCTGGTCGGTGGTGGCGAGCAAAGGAAATTTCATCCTCACCAAGTTCCCCCGTTTCGAGCGGTCGCTTGAAGCCCAGAGTTCCGGACAGGAATGCTGTCCATGCCTCCACGGAGGTCGAGTTGACGTTGAATGCGGCTTTATTTTTCAGCAGTTGTGCATTTCTCCAAAATGCGCTGTCCAGGCCATCAGACCCAGAGAGCAGTGTATCCGCATCTGGCTGGCTGAGGCCACTCTGGGAGTTGTATTGGTAGCGGCGGTTCCAGAGCGGTTTGTTGTCGGGGTCCCAGGCAAACGACGCGGTATCTTGCGCCAGCGGCATGCCGGAGATGAAAAACTTGTCCCACAGGTTATGATTCACCTCGTAGGCGATGTCGTAGGCCAGCACCTCATCTCTTGATGATAACGCGGTGCCATCGACGCTACGAGTTACCGCCTGGTTTCCAATCTGGAGTAATCCTTGAGAATCAATCTGCTTGGCATACGGCCCGTGGCTAAGTCCGCTGCCTTTGGCACCACCAATGAGATAGTCCCATCGTGTGGAGGGATTCGCGCTTGTGTATGACGACACCGCCACATTGTGAGCCGTATACGTATCTGGCGCGTGCATATCACGCAGAGAGTGTCCGACGATGTAGGACGGATGCCATGAATAGGGGCTTAACATTGCATGTCTTAATCTGGCCAGAGAAAGCACGCCGTAGTCCTCCGATGGTAGATCAAACAGAGTCACCTCTTGGGTAAATGGGAATTGCACTGCGGACCCGAATGGATTTTTAATAAACCTCCCTGATCGGCTCAAACTCGGCTGGTCATTCACATTCTGGGGCGAGTGGGGTACAAACTGAAGCAGCCATGGACCCGCACTTGTCATGTACCATTTCAAAGCACACTGACTGGAAGGCGACCGAGTAGTGATCTGCGCACGGACATTCCAGTTGGCTATCGGGCTGGTGTTATAGACCATGTGATCTTTAGTCCATCGATCAACACGCAGGGGCGGGGCATTTGCCTCGGTGCCACTCTCGTCAAGCCATAGCAGCTTTGCACCCACCTGATGGGTATCAGGAGCATCCTTGAGAGGAGCCTCAGCAAAGGTCTGTAAAAATCCAAAACTATTATCCTGCTGATTGGCTGACCCCCAAGTCTGCCCGATGTAGCCAAAAAACGTTGTGGGTTTAGCGCCTCCAGCGCCATTATTAATCAGCTGGAGTGTTGGATGATTACTACTTGTATAAAGCGATGTCAGTGATGCAGCAGAACCTACTTTGAGAGCAAATGGGAAACTCTCTACCTTACCATCAGACTGCATAGACACCTCGGGCTGATAATCAAAGATGCGGGAAAAATCCATTTCATTGAGATCAGATGTCGAGAGATTTCTCCAGCTTGTCGCCTGCACCTGGTACTTCACAGACGCAGCATGGTCGAAGTAAAAGTGATCGGCTCCTTGGGGAGACGACGAGCTTAGTACGTTCGAAGAAACCGCCGTCTGTTCGTAGCGTTGAATGTTGATACCGCTCTCTGAGAGGTCCGGCGAGGAAACCTTCGGGGAGAACACATGACACTCACCCGGAGCTAAACTCGTGCCCTCAAGGCTGAACGCCAGATACCTCTGTGTGGGAAACGGATTGGTACGCATTTTGTAAACGCTTCCACCTACGTACCCGGTTTTCTTGATCCACCGAGTGAAAACATGAGATGACTCGCTGGTATGATTACTTTTTAAATCATTAACATGACTCTCCTCAGGAAAAAAATGCATACCGTGAGACAGTCCGTAATACGGGTTCGGCATTAGCACGGTGAGTGTCGGTATTTTAAGTTCCCGGTTATAAGGATTCCAGAGACAAACGCGTGGAATGATGTGAGTACGGATACGTTTGTTATGGTGGGAAAAGTAATAGTGCCAGCGGCAGTCTGTCATCACAGGGTGAATCTTGGGGGCCGATTCCGCCCACTGACTCGCATCGGCACATGCACCATCGGAGATGTTATGCGGCCAGAATGTTGTGGGTCGCATGCGGGTAGCGGACGAGTCAAAACTTGTTTCTGCATCTTTTAAATTGGTGTAGGTATGCTGCGCCCAGTTCCTGAGTGCTCCAAATGAGGGCCCTAACACCCCGTGGTTTGATCCAGGAATGATTGGGTAGGATGATGAAAACTTCCTGGTTGATGCCCCCTGACTGGAGGAAAAATCAACTATCTTGTTACCCTTGTTAGCAAGCAACAGCGGTGTCAGGTCATGGCGCAATCCCCCGCCGAGGGTATCTGTAAACAAACCGGGCGAGTAGGAGGTCAGGTTATGATAGTGTTCTCCCAATAAATCTTGTGCCGAAGCCCGATCCCCCTGCGTGAGGGGCGCCGTCAGATAGGTGATCAATTTCCCAGAATGCTTTTGTGCATCTTCTGTGAAGTTTGCAAATGGAGTAGCACCACCTGATTTCACCAGTGCCGGATTCGCCCTCGGCGAGGCTTCGAATGCTGTATCCGTCAAGTCCACGTCCGTGAGCGGGTCAATCGAGGCTTTTTGGTTATTGTCTGCTATATACCAAGCATAAGCACCGTCGCCTTCGCCTCTGACGTCCACTTTTTCAACAAGAACTTTGTTAGAACTGTAACTTAAAGCACTGATACCCTCTCCTAGCGTGCCTTTGCCCAGTATTTCAATGACGTTTTTGTCCGCTGTGTTGAGAGCTACCTCAACGTCCACTGTCGAGGATCGTTTACTGACCAGCCAGGTTTTTCTGAGTTCATTACGCCAAGCTCCACCTGATAGATTAGTCTGAGTATGGCGCAAGTCCTCATACGCTCCGGGGCGTGTATAGGGTCCACTAGCACCACTGCTGGGGGACTTGCCGATGACTGGCCAGTCCTGATTTCCCGACTCGATTGTGGTCGACCAAACACCGAGCCAGTTTCTGTTAGCTACCGAACTCCCCCCAGTTGGGTCTTCAAGAATAGCCGCACGGGCGGTCACTCGTTGGTCTGGGCCTGTGTATTTCTGTAACTCCCCTAATGCAATCATCAATGCCATACGTGCATTGCCCCGGGCAACCTCTTGGTGCTTGGTATTATTTGACTGCCTTACCTCGATCGTTGTTAACGAAAGCATGGCGAGAGCAATTAATAGAAGCAGAGCCATTACCGATATCGTCGCAATGAGAGCGAATCCTTTTGATTCTGCTCTGATAATGCTATTCTGGTATTTCTTCATTAATTAGATCTGGTATTATTTAAACAGTGTTTAAACTGAGAGTAAAACAATTTTTAGGCGCACACGTCAATGTCTCACGACAATCACAATTTGCAATGACAAAGTCTATACGCATCATGCTCCCGTCTCATCAATTTTTTCAGAGTGGCAATTCTGCCATAATCTTGTAAAACTTCGGCCATGACTCATCTGGAAGTAGCCAAGCAGGCAGCCTGCCAAGCCGGAGCGTTCTTAAAAGAGCACTTTGGTAAACCTCTCGACGTGGACGAGGCAAAACATCACGATATCAAGCTCGCACTGGACCGCGAAAGCCAGGATCTCATTACCCGGGTGCTACTGGGAGCTTTCCCTGACCATGCGATTTATGGTGAAGAGGGTGTCGCCGGCAATCTGGACAGCGATTACCAGTGGATCGTTGACCCCATCGATGGTACCGTCAATTTTTTCTACGGAATCCCCCACTACTGTGTCTCCATTGCGCTCCGCCACGTCGATGAACTGATTGTGGGTGTTATTTATGATCCTAGCATGGACGACCTCTGGGAAGTCGAAAAAGGAGGCCCTGCCCTGATGAATGGCGAGCTTATTTCGGTCAGCTCACGCACCAAACTCGAGGAAGCGGCTCTTTTCGTGGGTTGTGGTAAGGACACAGAGTCGCTAACAACGGGACTTGAGCGATTTCACCGAGCATCTCTCAGAGCACGCAAAATGCGTATGATGGGTAGCGCTGCACTTGGTATGGCATACATCGCCACAGGTCGACTTGATGCCTATGTTGAATCACGCATTTCCCTCTGGGACATCGCTGCCGGTCAGCTTCTTCTCGAAGCGGCAGGTGGAAAAACTGAGCTAACCGACATACCTGATATTAAGGATGCGTGGTCGATAGTTGCGACGAATGGGAAAATCCCGATTGAGGAAATTCTGTAGCGAAGGTTCTGTAGCGAAGGGGATGCACCCTTCGTCAGTTTAGGCTTCAGGTGACGATGGCACAGACGAAGGACGCAACCCCTTCGCTAGCTGATAGTCCGCATCACTAAGGCAGCACGGGTCTGCTGCCACCCAGTGGTCTTTTTCTATTTCCACTAGAGAAAGATCCATCCCAATGGTCTGATCATACTTGGGATGCTCGATGCGGTGCCCAAAGGCGCTACCAGCTGGAGGATTGATAGGAGATGGCACGTCGCCTTCTAAGATAACACGATCCTTTTTCACGCTAGGATCGGGAGTAGGAATGGCCGACAGGAGAGCCTTCGTGTAGGCGTGTTTTGGATTTTTATAAATAGCATCGGCATCAGCCAGCTCGACTATTTTACCAAGATACATCACTGCCACGCGATCCGAGATGTGTTTCACCACGGCGAGATCATGCGCAATAAACAGATAAGCCAGTCCCATATCTCGCTGCAGCTCCAACATGAGATTCAGCACCTGACTCTGGACGGAAACATCCAAAGCAGAAACAGGTTCATCGGCAACAACGAGTTTGGGTTTTAGCGCGATGGCCCGTGCTATGCCAATTCTCTGTCGTTGTCCTCCGGAAAATTCAAAGGGAAACTTATCAATCGCACTGCCAGGAAGGCCTACCCGGTCGAGAAGTGTCGCGACCTTTGCATAGCGCTCTTTGCGCGTCCCTATTTTATGGATTGCAAATGCCTCTTCAACAATGGCACGCACACTCATCCGAGGGTCGAGAGATTCTGCAGGGTCTTGGAAAATCATCTGCATATTGCGACGAATTTCACGCAACTTGGATGCTCCTGCTCGGGTGATGTCCTGGCCATCAAACCGAACGCTACCAGACGTCGGTCTATTAAGCCGCACCGCGCATTTGCCCAAAGTGGATTTACCACATCCGGACTCGCCTACGAGGCCAAGGGTTTCGCCGGGACGAATGAACAAGGACACGTCATCAACGGCTTTTACAGCCGCCACCTGCTTGAGCATCACCCCCCCGGTAATTGGGAAGTGCATTTTCAGTCGGTCGAGTTCGAGTAAGTTTTCAGACATGAGAAAATAGTTAAATTAACCTTCGAAACAACGAGGGCATGTTTCGACCCAGTGGCCGGGGGTGATTTCGCGGAATTCAGGTCGCTCAGCAAGTTGATCGAGAGGTACTTCCATGCGCTGACAGAATCGGCACCCCTTCACGAAATCATGAATGGAAGCGACGTTTCCTGGGATCGTATTCAGCTTTGACTTACGAGGGGTATCGAGAGTCGGAATCGAGGCTAGTAAACCTTTGGTATAGGCGTGCTGTGGGTTTGCAAAAAGCTCTTCGACCGAGGCTTTCTCAGCCAAGCGTCCAGCATACATCACGCACACTTCATCACAGGTTTGAGCTATGACACCCAGATCATGAGTAATGAGAATGATGGACA
>Ga0302134_10001665_pt1 | contig 10489 bp, 7 predicted proteins | sample CB9_SCM_MG_FD_203123 | JGI IMG/M metagenome (GOLD analysis project Ga0302134, IMG submission 203123) | Marine microbial communities from Western Arctic Ocean, Canada - CB9_SCM | ecosystem: Environmental > Aquatic > Marine > Oceanic | place: Canada: Western Arctic Ocean | collected 2017-09-19
GATGACGATCCCTGTGAGTGCTGACGGGCACCCCACCTAGACAGTGGGGCCACATCTCAGAAAATCACAGTTAACATTCGGTAGACTACAGGCAGACTAGGCGAACTTTGCACCACAAGTAGCACACTCATCAGCATCAATTGGTAAATCTGCACCACAAGACCCGCATTCTCCAACATTGGGGTCTTCTGCAACTTCTTCTGCTTCCTTCTTCTTGCGTCTAATTGCCCTCTTTTGCCTTTCTACAGCAGGTTCTAGATCATCATCTTCAAAGGAGAAATCCATCGCTTCTTCGGGTAATTCATTACCAGCGAGACGGTGATCTTGGATACCCATTCCAACCAGCACCTCTTGACCAGGTAAGACGCCATCTTCGCCTGTTAATTTGAAAATCTCGCCCCTAATTGAGGCATCACTTGCATCTAAATCTCCGCCCTCATCGCCTCCATCGACCATATGTCGACGACCTTTCTTATCTGATAGGAAAGCATCGATATCGTGGCCTGACATTGCCTCTTCAGGTGTTGTGATATTAGGAATTGCAACAACTGGACCCGCAACCTCACCATCTGCTTCTTCGGCCTCTTCAAGCAATGCCAATTCAGCAGCTTGGCGTTCTAGAACTCCTTCCATTTGAGCCTCGGCAGCCTCTAGTTTCTCATCCCACTCGCTTTCAAGGACTCCTTCTTCAATGCCGAATTCCTTTGCAGTTTCATCAAAGTTTTCTGTTCCAGTAACAATAGCATCCTCATCTTCAGCGACTTCTTCTGCATCCTCATCAGGTAAGGCAATAGTTTGCTTTTTCTGCTCCCTCTCCTTGAATTGGGTGCGCAAGTCATGAACTGCTCCACAATATGGGCAGTTTTCCAAAAGGCTTGGCATACTTTCCCCACAGGTGGTACAATCATGGAAGCGCTTTCGTGCTCGCTTCAAATTAAAGTCGCAATAAGGACACTTGTCTTCATCACCTTCTAATTCTCCATCACAGGCAGGACAATACTCAAAGATGCCACGATCGACCTCCTCTTCACGACTTCTAGTCAAGATGACGGCAATTATGAGAACTCCAATCAGGGCAAAAGCTGCAAAGCCGAATAACATCATTGAACCAAATATGCTTTCAGATACTTCTTCTTCAATTCCCTGTGCCAAATCAACGGCGAATGCTTTTTGATGGGCTTTGGAAATTGTTCCATCTTCTTCGCTTCTGATATTGAGAAGGATGATTGAACGGTCATTGGTATCAAAGGTACACTCCACACTTACCTTTTCTCCGCGTATAGCAATATTTACTTCAGTTGTTGATAATAACCTGACAACTCCTTGAGTAATATCCTCACAAAATAGGGTTGACACTCCTAAACCCGAAGATGTTAATTCAATACTATAGGTGTAGGTGCCTGGATTTAATGGTGGGGATGCTCTGATTCCAGTACTGCTAACAATGTCCTCTGTTGTTACTACAAATTGTAGGTGTAAAGTAGTAGTCGCTTCCACACTTCCTGTGGCAACACTATCATCTGAATTGGCGTCAAATGAATTACTATCTGCTATCCAAGTGGCAGTGAAATTGGCGGTATGAGCTCCAGAATATGAAGTTGCCAAAACAATTGCCCAGATGAAAGAGACGCCTGCATCGATTTCGCCTATGACTTGGTCTGAAGACCCCCCCTCCCATTCAATTCTCAATAGTCCTGAGACGGGAATGTCGCCTGTGTTTGTAATTGAGACTCTCCATGTAACTGGGTCTCCAGCCTCAACTTTCGTTGAAGAAGGCCTTGCAAATTCGTCTAAAACTACGTTTGGAGTTGGACGGATTTCGACAATGACGCTGGCTGCGTCATTATTTGTTGTGGCTTGTTCAAGGACCTCGAAGGGGTCTATTTGCACACTTAATTGGTGCTGACCGCCGCCAAGATTTTGGATTTGTCCCCAACTTAAATTGGTGCTCCAATCCACACTAACTTCATCAGAAGTTCCATTCATTGAAACGACAATCGGTTGAATCACAATAGGTGAGCCAGTATGGCCAGGGAAGCGGAATCCCACAGTGACATTGCTCTCGCCGCTGAAATGCTTGCGGAGAATTGTTCCTGAGACTTTCCAATCTCCCCGAATGGAGTTGGCAGGAGTTTCCACAACTGGGTCTGAAGAATGCAGATAATCTGGTTCTGGATCAATACTTAATGGGACTTTTACCTCTTTACCTGATTCGGCGATTTCATTGATGCTACCATTAACGTCCGGAAGAAGAATCACTTCGTATTCCCCACCCACGGGTGCAATCAGGCTATTATTTACCCAAGTCGTTTGACCTACTGCAAGGGCTTCAATGGTCAAGTATTGATCGAGCGATGGTTGACTTTCAACTCCGAGATAAAGAACGCTCTCTGCTGCATCAACTGTACCAGTATTCTGGATATTAACGGCTACTGAAATTGTGTCCCCAACCCTATTTCCTGTAGTTGGTGAAATGCTACTATCAATGATTTCTAAATTTGCCAAGCCACTTACAATGAATGACTTGTAAAATGAGACAGTTGTATCGCCGGAGTACTCAAATTCCACCCATACTTTTCGCTCCCCTTCTTCTAATGCAAACCATGTTGCATAGACCTCTTCGCTGCTGGAGGCGGCAATAGTTACCGTGTTTTCAAAAAATTTTGTTGATGAACTAATACTGTCTTTGTAAAACCGAAATTGCACATCGCTGGCGGTAACCGAATTGGTGTTTTCAAGTAATAATATAAATTCCACTGACCCCCCTCTAACTGGTTCAACTGGGACTAATCCAAGAGTGGCAGAAGAGGCTTCAACACCACCGCTTACACCAGCAGAAACTGGAATGATTGCCATCAGCGGTAATAGTAAAAACAGCATAGCGATGCTGCCTGAACAAAGTCGCGAAAGGCTTCCCATCGGTATCCACACTAGTGGTATGGCACTTGAACCCTGCCGCTACAAGCCCTGTTCAGAGGTTGCCGTGGGTAATGCTTCTGTTTGGCAAGGATTCAAGGCCGAGGCGCGGCGTGTGCGTATCGTTATCATGCATAGTCGCATCATTTCGCTGAGCCTCGCGCTACTGCTTTGTGTTGGTTTCGTGCCAATGCAAGCCTATGCCGCAAGTGGGCGTGACGCAAGTGATATTGTCATCTCATTCACTAATGGTCCAGCCGAGAATGACTCTGTTACTGGAACACATACTTTGCAATTTTCGACTTCTGGAAGCGGTACTTTGGTAAACATGACTATCGAATTAAACGATGGCTCAAACTGGGTTGAATTAACAACACTAATCGGTAGCCCGTGGGTCTATTTTTGGGATTCCACAGATGTTGATAATGGTACATACCAACTTCGAGCATGGGGGAATGATTCCTCGGCTGGAGAAAATACTTCTTACGCATATAGTGGAAATTTTACAATCGCTAATCAATTTCCAATAATCAGTAATTTCAGCCTAGCAGATGTAGTAGTTGGTGATGGCTCCTCTCCAAGTAATCGCGCTTGGACAACCACTCCAGCCAATGGAAGCCTGATTTTTTCTTGGGCTGGCTCAGACGATGACCTTTCATACGCATCTTTGGTTAATGTCCCAGGCCCTGGAACTCCAGCCAATGATGGGCCGGGCTCATTTGATTATTCATGGAATTGGACCAATGGAAACCTTGCGGAAGGCAAATGGGGCCCTCAACTCAGCCTCTACGATTCATCTGGACTTTCTGCGAGTCAAACCATGTACATTGGAATTGACCGAAGCGGACCTAGTGTTGGAACCCCGAGTGTCTCAACCAATGGCTGGGTGAATAGCAATTCGGTGGAATTAACAGGACTTTCAAGCGGTGCAAGTGATTCAGGAGGCAGTGGTATTGACCACTATGAAACGAAGGTTGGCTCCGGCGAGTGGATAACAGCAGGAAGTTCAGGCACCGCTGGTCTGAGTTTATCCGAAGGTCAACATACTATTCATGTTAGATCTGTTGACCGAGTTGGTAATGCTGGTAGTAGCAAGAGCACAGAAGTAGGCGTTGACCTGACTATACCCCTACTTGGTGGATGGAATGTGCCAGAATTGAATACCAGCCGCATTGGTGCAGTTTCAATTTCATATATCGCTGCCGACCCCTTATCAGGAATCTCTGAAAGTGATTGTCTAATTCAATATGGCTTCGATAGCGATGGACTCGGTTCAACTCCTGACATTACCGGTCGATGGTTATCGGTGACTGCTGGGCTTGAAGGTACGGTCGGGCTAACAGATTGGTCGACAAAGAGCCGCCAGTACCTGATGCTAAGGGCAACTGTCGTCGACAATGCAAGCAACAGCATCCTAACAGCAAGCGCAGGCTTCCAAGTCCTTCCCGGGCTCGACATTACATGGAATTTAAGTGCCATGAATATCGACCGAATTATGGTTAGACCAGGAACTTCTGACGTCTCAACAGTTATGCTAACAAGTCAAGTAATCACCAATGAAGAATATGGTGGTTCACTAACAATCCGCTTGGAAGCAGCACCCGCTGACCGCACAGCCGAAGTCTCATGGACGACAGTCGAAACTCTAATCCTCTTAGCAGGAGAACTCTCTGATTCAGAAGAACTTGTTTATTGGAATCATACAATCGAAGCAGCCGGGCAATGGGATCTAAGGTTGGTCATCGATCCAAATGATTTAATCGATGAGAAAGACGAAGGAGATAATGCTCATTACTTTGTGGTAACTGGTGTTAATACCAACTTCCTTGATGTTGTCCCAGGATTTATGCCGACTATTGGTTTGCTAATGGTTGCAGGGTTTGCAGTAGCATGGATATCCAGAAAGCGCTACTCTTCTTCCCAAGAAATAGATTCATCTTCTGCCAATGAAAGTGCAGATGCAATATCATCGCTGTCTTCTGGGTTAATTTGAGATGATTTCAAGCGACGGGAAGCGCGTCGCGATGATAATTCAGACAAACCTGGAACTAGGGCGACGAAGTCATCAGTAGCCTCATCCTTTGTTTCGATATATCCAAGTGAACGGGATTCCAACTTTTGACGGCGGCTTCCTCTTTCCAACCCTTTGATGACAGAGCCATGTTCGGAACCACCAGCCAATCTCTCGACTGCATCGGCGGCTAAGTCTAAGCCGGCTTCCTCTCCAACAATAACGATGGTAGAACCATAAATGGTGATTTCACAATGTGTCAACTCTTCAATTAATTTGCGTATTTTTCCTTTTGAGCCGATGATTCTGGAACGTACTCTGCGTTGTTGATTTGAACGCTTACCGACGAAATCCTTAATGTCAACGAGACGAAAGAAATACTCATCTTTTAGAAGTTTAATGGCCTTGGAAGGCGCCATCCCACGTCCAACCGCCTTGATGACCTCTGGTAATTTCATAGCCTTCACGGGGTCATATGAGCCTGGTTCACCCCACCGAACACTGACATCTCCGCTTTCCGAATCGATGAAAAGACCGCGACAACCTGCGGCTGCTTGAAGCGCCTTTCGAGTTTCACCCTTTACTCCAATCAATACCGCAATGCGGTCTTGGGGAATACGTGGCATACCCTGCATGGCCCGCCGACCAAAGGCTCCTTCTTCAAACTGCTCACAACTCCTCCATTAGGGTAGGCTTGACATAGGGGGGTCGATTCGGCCTCCTCGATAGTCATGGGGAGGCGTCGTGAAGAGAAGGTCGACGAGGAGTACCTCGCCCAATTGATGAAGACCGAAAGCGGCTCTGAGAAGATTCGCGTCAAGATGCCTAATACCAAAGTCAATGAGATGTTTGCAATCGTTCAGGCTATCCTTGGTGGGCGCCGAGTAACCGTACTTTGTGCCGATGGAGATACCCGCATGGCTCGTATCCCAGGTAAGATGCGCAGGCGCCAATGGGTTAGGGATGGAGATTTGGTTATCGTCTGGCCATGGGATTTCCAAGACTCCAAAGCAGATGTCAAACACCGCTACAACAAGACTCAGGCGTTGTACCTCTCCCGAAAGGGAGTGCTCCCCGATGCTGTTGATGTATTCGGCTTAAATGTCGAAGCAGATGATTTCGATGACGAGGATGGATTATTTTCCAATGTTCAAGATTCGGCTGCTCAGGATGAAGAGAAACCAAAGGCGCCAGAAGAAGAAATCACTGAAGATGAAGAAGACGAAGAAGATGACGAAGATGAAATCAATGACTTATTCGGTTAAGTCTACCTTAGGAATGCCTTCTTCAACCAACGACTAGCCCGAGGAATCGTGGCCCGCGGTCGTCATCGCTCTAACAATTACTCGCGCCGCCGCGATAACAAGGATGAGGACGAAGATCCTGATGAATTTGAGACTCTTGAAAAAGCAGGCGACCAATGGGCTTGGATGAAAGAGAACAAATTCAAGCGAATGTTTGAGGAAATCGAAGGTGGGCTTGAAGGAGTTCTGGGAACTGGACAATTCGAATGGGTTGACCGACGAGTTTTCGACCAAGTTTTTGACCGGCTAACCCTGCTCTCAATTTACAAATTGATGAAAGCGGGTTCCATTGACACTATTGAATATCCAATTGCTCGAGGGAAAGAAGCCCACGTTTTCTATGCAAAAAGCCTAGAAGGGCCAGTTGCGGTGAAGATTTTTCACACCTCAAATGCTGTTTTCAAGAACCTAATGCAGTATATCGAAGGCGACCCCAGATTTGGTGGACTAAAGCGGCGACATCGTGATTTGGTCACGATTTGGGTTCGGAAGGAACATCGAAATTTGATGCGATTGAGGAAATGGAATCTGAATGTACCAGAACCTTTGGCGGTTTTCAACAATGTATTAGTGATGGAATATATCGGAGTTGAAGACGGCCCAGCCCCAAAGCTTCGTGATGTTGTGGTTGAAGATTACGAAGTTGTATTTGACAAATTACTCGAATTTCTCTGCATCTCATGGCATGATGCGAAATTAGTCCACGCTGATTTTTCACCCTTCAATGTGCTAATGCAAAATGGCGAACCTGTGGTCATTGATGTTGGTCAAGCAGTTGCACTGGCTCATCCAAGTGCTAATGAATTCCTAGTTAGGGATGTTACACGTTTGGTCGAGTGGGGAAATAAGCAAGGTGTGGAGATTACTGTGCCTGAGGCCATGTACGAAGTATTGCATTATCGTCAAGAAGAAGAAGAGTGAAGGGAATTCAAGTCCATGACTTGGTGCCCATGTAGGCCCAGAATCATCTGAATTAGTCGTCCAAAGCATGTCTTTTCCGACAAATGCTTAGCCGTCATTGACTTATCATTAACGGCCTTGTTTACTGCCGTTTGTTACTACGGTTGCTCTTGCCTTTGTCGAAGCGTGACCCGCTACTGCGACGACCCCCGCCGCCACTACGGTTTCCACTATCCTTGCTCTTGCTATGGCCTTGGGCATTTCTGCCGTAGTGATTATTGCGCCTATCATGGCGATCACCTCGGTCTTCTTGCCTACCACTGCCCTTACGAGTATCTGAATCTCCATCACCTGAACGGACACCGCTACTACGACGACCTCCGCCGCCATCGTTGCTGCGCTGGGGTTTGCTAGAACCGCTGCTATTGCTACGCTTTTGGTCATACCATTTGCCGCCACCGCCGCCGCCACTGCTTCCGCCGCCACGTCGACCTCCGCCGCCTTTGTTTCCCCAACGGTTACTATTGCTGCGATCATTTCCACGGCCACCTCGGCGGCTATTTCCCTGACCGCCTCGACTACGGTCCTCGCCGCGGTCATCGGATGCGATTAATTCGAAATTATTAGTTGGAAGGTCCTCAAAGTTTGGTGGGTCAATTGAATAGCGAATTCCAACATCTCTTTGCACGCGCTGGTATTGACGGCGTTGAGGGTTCTGAACAATACTGAGAACTGTACCTGCAGTTCCAGCACGGGCAGTTCTTCCACTTCGATGCTTGTAGGCCTTACCATTCTCTGGAGGGTCATAATGAATCACACAGTGAACGCCTTCGATATCTATTCCACGGGCGGCAACATCTGTTGCGATAAGCACCTTTGCTCGACTAGTAGTGAATCTTTTCATGGCATTTTCACGTTGCTTCTGATTAAGCCCACCATGAAGGGTAGCAACCATCATCCCGAGGTCAGAGAGTTCATCGCCGACTCGGTCAACAGCAGCTCTTGTTCTGCAAAAGAGAATACTACGTCCAACTTTCTGAATAGCATCAAAAGCCACATCGGGCTTTTCTTGGCCACGTACCAACCAAAATAAATGCTTCATACTTTCTATGGAAACTTCCTTTGGTCCAACCTCAATGGTGACTGGGTCATTTTGGTATCTGTCTACCAATAATGCAACATCGTTATCCAACGTTGCGCTAAACAAAATTGTTTGGCGGTCAGGAGAACACTTGTCTAGAAGTCGACAAACTGGTTCCATGAACCCCATATCTGCCATCCTGTCAGCCTCGTCAATAACAACGATTGCCACATCCTCCAAAGTAAGGTAATCATTTTCCAATAAATCCTCAAGTCGACCTGGACAAGCTACAATTATGTCAACACCCTTCGCAAATGCTTTGCGTTGCTTCTGGTAAGAGGTACCGCCATAAACTGCAAGAACATCCAAGTCTACTGACCAAGCAAGTGGATTGAGAACCTTGCAGATTTGTTCGGCTAATTCACGAGTTGGAGTTAGGATAAGTGCCGTTGGCATCTCAATTTTAGCCTGAACTGTGCGAGAAAGTAGAGGTAATCCGAAAGCCAAAGTTTTGCCTGAGCCAGTGGGGGCACGGCAACAAACATCGCGCCCTAGCAGAGCATCTGGGATTGCTTCCCTCTGAACTTCAAAAGGTTCCTCGATACCTTGTTGACGTAAGACACGCACCAGCGAGTCCTCGATTCCAAGGTCTGAAAAACTCACCATAAGGGGTACTTCCAAGCAAAGGCGCTCATACATCCCTATTTAGCATGGGGGGGTGAAGAACTAATAAATAACGCACAAAATTAAGGGGGTTTAAATAACCTGAACGGCAGTCACTACTGATGCAACGAAACAATAAATTAGAAGACCAGTTAAACGCTGTACTGAAAGGCGGAAATTGCATTTGGGTCATAGGTGATATACATGGTCATAACCTAACCTTACAAGAACTATTATCACAGATTAAATTGGCCAAGGAAGACAAGGTCATTTTTGTCGGAGATTTAATCGATTCAGGCCCACGCTCAGCCCAAGTTATCGAGACAGTTCGCTCTGACTCGCGCTTCCATAGTATCCTTGGAAACCATGAGAAGATGATGATTGAATCTATGAAGGACCTCGATAGCGGCAGGCCTGGAATGACAACCACAACTTGGTTGATGAATGGTGGTTTGAATACCATGGATTCTTTTGACCGAGCATATGGGGAAAATGGTGATGAAAAACTGCGTGAAGTCTGTCAATGGTTCACAAGTTTACCACTTGAAATCGTCTTGGATGAGCATCGTATTGTGCACGCTGGTTATGACCCTCTTGTTGAAATGGATTCCCAAAAAGAAGATGCAATGCTCTGGTTTAGAGAACAATTCTTTGACCATTCCGAAGCACTCGATGCAAAAAAACAAATCATCTTCGGGCACTCACCAACTCAAAAAATATCCCATTTAGGAGGCAAGGAAGGTGAGGTGTTGTTTTCGCCTTTGAAAATGGTTGATGGGCGCTCATCCTGGGTTGCTATTGATACAGGAGTGAAGAAGGGAAGTGGCAGACTGACGGCTTATGCATTACATGATTCATCGGTTATTTCGGTTCCTCGGATGGACCTATTGGAACAGTAGCCTCTCGGCAATTTTTCCTACGCGTTCAACCGCTGAAGGAAGAGTAGTGACATACAATGCAGCTTGGCTAACTTGCCTTGTTCTCAATGCATCTGCCATGGGTGTATGCTCCTTGAACCAACGGTAGCGGCCGTCTTCGCCACGTACCCGGATGTCAACGTCGGCCATGCGTGGCTCGGAGAGAAGTAGTTTAACTGAAGGAACATCGATACAAACATAGCCAGTCTCGACTTTTGCTCGGCTGGCTATTTCATCTTCCAATGCCCGTCGACGAGTGCTATCTGTGGCGATTGCTAGCAGGAATTTTACCTGTTCTTCATCTAAATCTGAGCGCCGTCTTGTCATCGCTACTTTGAACATTTGGCGGTACTTGATACGACGGATTATGTCACGCTGGTAATCGCCTTGCTCGTCCAATACTTGCCAAATCTCAGCGTCAACCATTCGCTGCATGTCGAGCGGATCATAATCATCGACATTCATCCGTTCGACTGCTGATGACAACATCACTTCGGTAATTCTAGTCACTCGGTGAAAGTACACTGCACTATACATCAAAGCCCGAGCGGTTAGCATACCTTCGAGAGCAGGAAGTCCACTTTCATCGATAGCAACACTACCAGCATGCCGGTGCAGGTTGTGAATCAAATGCCGGTGGTCAATAATTCCATGACGAACCCCCGTAAAATGGGCATCACGAAGCAAGTAATCTGTT
>Ga0302134_10001666_pt1 | contig 10483 bp, 3 predicted proteins | sample CB9_SCM_MG_FD_203123 | JGI IMG/M metagenome (GOLD analysis project Ga0302134, IMG submission 203123) | Marine microbial communities from Western Arctic Ocean, Canada - CB9_SCM | ecosystem: Environmental > Aquatic > Marine > Oceanic | place: Canada: Western Arctic Ocean | collected 2017-09-19
GGGGGGGGGGGGTCGACCCTCCGGAAGTGGGACGGGAGTGGTACAACCACCTGACAACCACATGACAATGTCTATCGGGTGTACACATGTATGGGTCTGTCCGGTAGTCGTCCATGGAGCGTCCGTGGGGCGTTGGAGTCGTGTTGTCATGCACTCGTCAGTCTCTCTTGCGCTTTCTGTCTGTTGTAACCCGTTTGATCGCCTCGGAAAGAACGCGTCTGCCTTTCTCAAATTTCAAAACGGCGTCGGCATCGCCAGACAGCAAAGCCGTCGCCGTAGGGCACTCACTGACGTCCCACTCCGGCTCGTCGTCGAAGAGATTGAACGGAATTGCTACTCTGTCTGTGTGGCAATTCACGGAAAATTCACTCTTCATTAAGTGCCCATCCCGCGATGCGGCGACGTCGAGCACCGGCCAGACGATCGAAAACAGAATCAGCTTCAATCGACTGGCAAAAAACCGCGAACCGGACACCCTCTCTGTGATCACCGCCATGCACGCTTCGCCACTGGTCGTATCGATGGCGGCACGACGCGTCGACGCCGCGAGATCGATGTCAAACTTTTTTACCACCAACTTATGGTCGAACAGAATGTCCAAAAATCTGTTTCGATCACGTTGGAGTTGAAGCAGGCCTACGCCGCCTACGTCACGCCGCTTCAGGAGCTGGTGGTGCGCGACGGCGATGGCAGCCTTGGTCTCCTTCCCAAAAGACGGGTTGGTTGTGATCAGGTCGAACAATAATCTTGGATCGTGTTTGAAGGAGGGCGCCGACAGAAAAGTTAGGATTGACGCTCTAGCCTCGGTGCTCAAATCGAATGCACGCTTGTCGAGAACAGTCAAGTGGACGCCTCGTCTCCCAGAGTAGCTAAACAAGAAGTGTTTGAAACCGAAAAGCTCTCGCAGAGCAGCCCGGAGTATGTTTGCTGAAAGCAGGAGTGTTCGCATGGCAAGATCGCAAGATGGTAGGTCGTCTTTGGAAATTAAGCCAAAGATCGACTTGTCCTGCAGATCCAAATCCAGGACAAGTTCCTTTCCCACAGAAACGCACCCGCTCAGCACCGACTTCGCAAGGTTGCTGTCTTTGGAGTATATTGAACCAATATGCAGCTCTCTCATGTCGTGGCGTCTTAGTTCTTTCTTGAGTTCGTCGGTGGACCCCACAGAGACGAACCTTTTGAAGTATTCGCCAACATCCATCTTCTTTGCTCGAATGGCGAGCTCCCGCTTTCGCAAGTCCGGCATATGCAGTGACCACAACGACACCAAGTCATCCAGAGGCAATAAATCTTCCCAATAAGTCTTCTTCCTTGACATGTTCAGCGGCTGGGTGTGCTCAGTGCTCGTCCCTTGACCTCTTCTTGGCGGCGGTGCCGGCCACGTCGTGGTATGCAATCTCCTTCACGTAGCACGGGCGTCCGAAATCGGGTTCGGGAACCGGATTGGATGGATCCAAGAAGAAGCGGACGGTGTCCGCGAGCTCCTTGAGGCGTCCGTCCCACTGCTTCTGCTGCTTGGGGTCGACGGTCACCTGGCCGCTCTTCTTGCTCATCTTGAAGCACGTCGGGAAGTACTCGCCGTGCTCGTCGGTGTAGCCGTCCGGGTTCAACCGGAGGAGCACCATGGTACGTCCCAGTGACGCTGCGGCGGCGACGAAGGTCGCTTCGCGCACGCGCTCCTGGGCGCAGCTGTAGCTGGCGTGCGAGTGCTCGTCGATCTCGACGATGATCACTCGATCTGCGATCATCGTTCGCGCATCGGGGCGAACCCGCAGTCGGCCCTCGAACGCCCCGAGCTTCTTCCACTCCGAGTTGAAGGTCCAGTTGTACTCGGGGAAGGCCTTTTGGAGAAACGCGCGGACGGTATGCTCCTTGGCCATCATGTGCTTCATGGCACCCGTGGCGCGAATGTCGTCGGGTTTGGCAACGCAAAAGCACCGCACGCACATCCAATCGTACTTGTCGTTGAGAACAGTGCAGTCGAGGGGGCACCCGCCTTTGACGCCCGAAGCGCCCCAGCACCGCCGTCCACCGCCGTGGGGAGTGCAGAAAGTGGCCTTCCCGCCCCGTCCGTCGCCTTGTGCTGTACTGTCGCATTCAACGTGCTGGCACGCGGCTTTGAACCCGTCGGGTCCTTTGACCACCAGCCAAGGCCGGTCTTCGTCCTTGTAGTTCGTCGTCCAGTGCTTCTTGTGCCAGTCCGTGAGCTTTTCGTTGCTCGCGGCGAACGGAACGTCTTTGTACATCGGATCGGTGGCGACGATCTTGGCGTTGCGGTCGTCGCGAACCTCGTTGGAGTACCCGCGCTTCTCGTCGCGCAGGGCGATCGCGGCGGCAAGCTGCCACAAGTAGAAGTTTCCGTGGAACACTTGCGTGCCGTCGATGGTCGTGTCCACACTCCACTGCCATGCCGTCGCGTTCCAAGTGATGCCCGTCTCGGTCACCGCCGTCGCGACACAGTGTTCCTCGTCGAAGGCCACTGGCGCGTACACGTCCGGGAACTTGGTCTTGAGGAACGCAATCGCCGACGCCAACCGCTCGCGTTCGGTCCCCGTGCCGTTCCGCAGTCGTTTCTGGATGCGCACTTTGGCAACGTCTTCCTCTATGCCAAACTCCTTGGCCTTGACATCTCGATGCGAAATCGCCTGCTCCAAAGTCGGAAACGTCTTGTTGTACTTAGTTTGACCTTGGAACTTCACCTCGAAGCTGTTCCTGGCCTTGTAAATGTACGGTTCGTCCTTGAGTCCGTCTTGCGCAAACTCCTTGCACATCCCGCTCATCCACAAGTGCTTGTTTGGAGGTGGCGGCGGTGGCGGCGGAGGCGGCGGCAACAGCGCCCTCGCCTCCCGTTCCTTTCGACTTCGTTCGCGCCGCGCTTCCATAATCGCATTGACCTCCTCCAGGGTAGGCATCGACTCATCGTCCGAATCATCGTCGTCCTCATAAATCATTGTTCAGTGTTCTTTCCGCGGCTGGGCATGCAAGGACAACGGGTACGGATATGCACAATGGTTTGGCTCAAGAGGTGTATACGGCGCATCGAAGATGTCGTATGACATCGTCCGAAACACCTTTACGCCGCTACCTCCAATTCCGGCACAAACCGACTCCCCGACGTTGTCTTGTCGCGGACGTTTCGGCCATGCGCTGGATCCAATCCACGTTCTACGCAATGCCGTGTCTACATGGGCCATGGCACCTGCCGATCCGGTACTATACAAAGGCGTCGTGGATGCGCTTCATCTAGGAGCGTTTGGTGGAAGAGTGCTGTCGTTACTCCGAGCATTCATAAAAATGGGCGTGGAGATCGTTCAAACCAGCAACGAGTCACAGGCCGATAAATCAAAACGGGTGACTCATAACAACGCGATGAAAGTACTTCGATCTCTGCTGGCCGACGACGAGGTGCGGTGGCTCGACGATTTTATTCAGTTCTTACAGAGGAACCCAGAAATCGCGACCGGTGGGTTTTTGAAAAAGAGAGACTTAAGCAACGACGATGCCGCTCTCACTCCCGATGAGCGGAAAAGAAAACGAGAACTGAATGACAAACTGACAATCAGTTCCGTGTACAAACGCGCCGCCGAGCATCTCCAGGCCACGATCGATAAAACAGGTGCTCCATCGTTCGATGACGGAGATATTTTTTCGATCGTCACGCTTGCCAACTATGTACAACATACGCGGGACTTCTTTTCGATTTCGAACTACATGGCTAGGTCACTTCGGTTCCAGCCCGACGACTCCCGTCTGTCCGGTCTGACGAACTCACGTGAGAGGGACGATATACGGATGGACGATCGTCCGTTCGTCGACGCTGACGACGATCCGGAATACGACGCCATCGGAAGACTTCTATTCACGACGAAGAAATATCCAGGTGGATACATGCCGATGTCCGTGAACATGAAGGAACAATTTCGCCAAACTGGTGTTGCATCGAACGACGAGGCAGCGTCTATCAAATTTTTAAGAGGGCCGGGTGTTGGAGATGAAAACGATGAAATAGCAGAGGGATGGATGAGTGCAACGTTGCAACAAGATGCCGAGATCCTTGTGCATGAACGCACGATTGGTCAAATCAAGACCAAGAACAAATTCTCCATTCGTGATTCTGTCCGTGCAATTGATGGTGTTGATGAATCAACGACCGTGTATTTGAGATTTGACAAAGGCGTTGCGGAAGGCATGGGTGGATTTGACAACTTTTTCCCCGACGTGGTGGTGCGGGTGACGAAGGCGAAACAAGTATACCATAAACGCACCTTGGAAGCCGCACGCGTTGGAGATGACGAATGGGTCGATCTACCTCCGTTGGTACCTGGTGGCGTCGTCAATCCTGGCGTCGTCGAGGATGACCAGGTCGATCCACCTCCGTTGGTACCTGGTGGCGGTGGCGACGTCAATCCTGACGTCGTCGAGGATGACCAGGTCGATCTACCTCCGTTGGTACCTGGTGGCGACGACGTCAGGATTGACGACGTCGAGGATGACCAGGTCGAGGATGTGACTGGGAGAAAACGACCCTTTGTGGCTATGGGTCATCCTACGGGGGTGACGCCGTGGTGGCAAACGTTTGGCATGAGAACACCCGCGACCGACACAGCGACTCCCCGTGATGTGGACGTCAACGACGACGATCCTTACGAAGCGGAGCGGTCAACAAATTTGCAAACTCCTGTGTTGCTGCGGATGCTCTACGGCAAGGCTGAGGTTCCGAGGGATAATTTCCCTCGCTGCCTCCAACAGGTTCAGTTTGTAATTGATTCGAAGAGATACGCAAACGAGCAACTTGCTGTTAATTTCGAGGTCACCAATTACGGAGGCAAACAAGTTTTTAAGCCGGCGAGAGATGAAATGGATGCTGGTGGTCTTCCCCACTGGTGGTTAACCCGAACCAGCGGCGACCCTTACAACCCGCCGGACGTCAGCGCGAATGCGTACATGAGACAAACGACTGGGCAGAGCCCATACGTCAACTGGACGCCAGTCCAACCACGAAACACGAGCGGCATGAGTGGTGCTATGAATCCCTCGTACGCCGTGTACGCGACCGTGTTCAATGTGGAACGTGTGGACCGTGTACATGACATGATGCGCGTCAAATTACAACATCTGCATCAAGACGATCCTCTGTTTTTGCACTTTGGAGATCTCAAGGACAAACAGACACAACAGCTGAAGGAGTTTGCGTTGCCGTTTGGATGGGAGAGGGACGGCTACGGAGACGACAACGATGACACGTTTCGCCAGGGCAACTATATCGTCCCCTCTTTCCGGCGGCGTGTGCAGCCAGACGCCCGAGACGATCTCGTTGCATTTGTGGATGTCGAACATCGCCGCTGGAGGGATGCAAAAAGCATGTGCGATCTGTTCCGCCATTTGGAAAGCGATGGAGAGTTGCAGAGGGCCGGCCCCGAGCCGTTCGACATCGAGGCCTTGAAGGCTAAAGTTAGCAGCTTTGTGACGCGATTGAGGAGCGCACTCAACTTTCCTCGTTTCAAGTTTGCGTCGAGCTACATGTGGCTTTTGTGGAAGGCATCGGAACATTTCGTTCCCATACTTCCAACGGACATTGTAGAAAACCGAAGGCCACAACAACGATCTGAAATCGTGGCGGTGTCGATTCTGAAGGAGATTATGGTGGCTAAACGGTTTGTTCGTCGACTTAGAGTTGCGTCCAAGGGTGCTCATGACGTGATCGAAATCTTTAATCACTTGAATGGCACTGCTGCGACGAATGTACTGACCGATGCCGAAAAGGATGCCGTAAAGAAAAGCGTCTTCACTGATCTTCTTCAAAGCGATGAAGACCGTCGTTTTTTAGAGGATCTTGTTAGTGGCACGTTGATAGACAAGCACGTGGCGTGGTTGGAGCTTGACCAGCAGCAAAGCGGTTGGTGTCGCCGTCTTACGAGTGAGTTGCTGCAACAACTCAAGCCCGAGAATGTAACGGGAGACAGGCTGACCAATGCCCACACGGCCATTTCAAATATTGTCACACAGGACCAACGCCTTACCATCAAACAAATCGAGGCGGTGTTCAATGACTACATTGACGCGTACATCGCCAAACACTTTGTGAGCACAAAGAAGTCGTTCCCACACTTCCACGAAGTGGTTTCGTCTTTCGAAATACCAATGCTGTTGTCACTGTTGCAAAAGAAGTCTACGGGCATAGTCGCATCGTCAGTACCTGTTGCCGGCGGAAGCGGCGGTGGCGGTGGCGCAAGTGGTGGCGCAGGCGGTGGCGCAGGCGGTGGCGCAGGCGGTGGCGCAGGCGGTGGCGCAAGTGGTGGCGCAAGTGGTGGCGCAGGCGGTGGCGCAGGCGGTGGCGCAGGCGGTGGCGCAGGCGGTGGCGCAGGCGGTGGTGCAGGCGGTGGCGCAAGTGGTGGCGCAAGCGGTGGAGCAGGCGGTGGCGCAAGTGGTGGCGATGCAACTATGCACGAGATTGGAACGTTTCCATACTGGGTAACATCCGACTACGAAAACATCAAAGACAAGCCGATTTCTGTTAGAATGATTGGACTGGCATACGCGTTGTTTGGTACAACAGTTGGAAAGGGTCTAAAGTGCAAGGAAGTCAAGATCGGAACAAAAGACGAAATGTTTCCGGTGTACGTGCTCATCTTATTCTGGGTCGACGAAGCCACGAAGAAACTAAGTGCGAGACCAAAAGCGACACCGACAGCGAACCCAGAAACCTTACCGGGTGATACAGTCATGTCTGCCGACAGTGTGTACTTGGTGGACAAAACTGGTAAACAGACGAGGAGTGGCACGACGAAGTACAACAAGCTGCTTAAAAGTCTTGCAGACCACCTTCTGTATCTCTTTTGGGGTTCTACACTGACCATGATCCTGAAAAGTGGTGTCAATGTCAATGGGTCTTCAACTAAGAATACGACATACACGGCCAATGGTCTTAAGCCACCGTCAGTGCCGATCAAACTTACGTTCCACAAGTTCCAAGATCTCCTTCGAGCGGCACAGCCACAGATGGATTTTGGCAAGATTCAAAGTCGCTTCTGGAACGAGGAAGGTCTGCGTGATTTGCGCGCCGAGAAACAAGAAGGTGAAATTCCGATCAGAAACACACAGACACCAAGAGGCCTTAGTGAACCGCGACAAAAAGGAGTTGACGGCATGGCCGCTGCTGAGAACTTCTTAATCTCGGAAGACTTTGAGATCAAGATGTTTGGCAACGCGATCACCGTGGTGGCGTCGTCGTCGGCGGATGCACCCGTACCGCTACCGACACCCGGGCTAGATGCACCCATACCGCTACCGACACCCGGACTAGATGCACTGCTACCGCTACCGACACCCGGACCAGCAGCACCAACACCAGCGCCTTTACCAGTACCTGGGTTCACGATCACCGCCATCGACACAATCAACGATGTCATAGCAACGCACAACGCCATCTACCAGCTGTCTGCAGAATTCGCGTATTCCCAAGACGAAGGTATCACCGATGCTTCCAATCAAGTCGAAGCTCTTCAAACGCACCGCAAGCGCGTTCGGCGCGATTGTTTCATGACGAGCAAAGTGGTCAACAACGGCGGTATGAACTTCGACTGGATGCACGCCGAGCTCTCAAAGCTGCGCATGACTCTGGACATCGACTTGGAACGCCCGTTTGTCACCCACCACGTCTACGCGTTCCGAAACGAGTCCAAGAAAAATACCTTCTTCGAAGGTTCTATCGTTTCGGAACAGGGAACGATGGACAATACGAAAGGTATGAAAGCCCTCTTAATGTTTTCACGACACGTTGCAATGCGCAACCAACCCAATAAGTTTGCGTCTTTCAAGTCCATTTCCAACGAACCTGGCTCTACGCTTTTTATCCCTTCCAAACGCGGGCATGGTTTTCTGACATGGTCGGAGCGCCTCTTCGTTGCCGGTGGGAGCATCACCCGCGAAGAACTTGACGCAATAAGTCAAGCGTTTCCGTGGTCGAATTCCGTCGGCAACGAGCCGGACCCGTCTCGTCTCAACGTCCGAATGAGCTACGCAACGAGACGCTGGTTTGACAAGATGGCAGAGATAGGAAGAGAGATGGCAAAGGAAGATTTTCACGCCAGAGACACCCACTCCGCAAACACAGGAAGCGACGTGTTCGCACTATTGGCACTGAAGCGGAGCCAGACGGTCCACCGCAGCGACAACCCTGCCGGCGTGACTGCGAGACGCCTACGCAGTAATGGAGGAGTTAGGCCAATTGACGTGCAACAGCTAGGAGTCTCGTTTGCCGACAAGACAACGCTGAATGGCAGTATGGACTTTGGTAGACTCTTCAACCTGCTGAGTTCCGGACAGGAAGAGTTTGCCCCGTACACATTCGACGATTTGATCATTCACATCCAATGCCTATCTACTCGAAGTACAGAAATTGGTTACCGCTTTGGAACACCGGAAGAGGCATACGTTCTATACGATGCGCGGATAACGTCGATCGTAATGAAGCTTCGCCAGTGTCTCGACAAACTTGCCACCCAAATCGATGAAATACAGTTGACACGACAGCTTGTCGCTCTCGCCTCGCCGCATTGGAAGGAGAGTGTTAAACTCTGGATCGGAACGACAGCCGCTGGAGCCGCTGGAGCCGCTGGAGCCGCGGGAGCCGCAGAACCTACTACCGGCAAGACCGAGGCGTTGGGAAGCCGTGGACTGCGGAGCGCCTGGCAGACGCAAGGGCTTTTCAACGACGCCTCGGCAAATCTCCAAACCATACTGAACACCGTCGGAGTCCAAGCACGCGACGTACTTGAAAAAATGGGCAAGATTGCAGACGAACTCTCAGAGAAACGCAAAGAAGTTCGCAAAGTACTCAACGAAGCCCTCTTCGTCGAGGCGTGTGCCAAAAAGCTCTACGAAAAGGCAGGTTCCAACAAGGGACAAAAGGCCGACTGGAAAACACCAGAAGTCTCGAACTTTACCATCGGCGAATTTGAAGACTCGTCAACGAAACACGGTGCCATTTCAATGGACTACACGCCACAAAGTTTGGACAGAAGCCTCATCTTCACCGCTCAAAAGCCACACACCGTCGTCGACACGAGAGAAACGATGGAAAACCTAATCAATAGGGGACATCTCTCGCCTGATGGACAGGTTTTTCCGATGGATTTTGTGCGCAGCGCGCAATGGTTCCGGCTGGGACAAGAACACATCCAAAACTACGATCATTCGAGTCTCAAACACTGGGGCGCGTTCCTTAAAGAATTATTCGAAGAAAACCGAGACAACAACACAACCAGAGAATTCAATGGAGCAAAGAGCTTCTTTGCATGGATCGACACAAAAGGGCCCAAACTGCTTGCGAGCCCGCGAACCTTACCAAAATTTAACGCAACTTGGACGACTCATGCCCTCATGCGGCTTCCAACCGCTGCCGAGCTGAGACAGGCCATCATCACCAGCTACGACCCGGCGACAAATGATCACTACGACGACGTCTTCGATGCAATCGAAAAGAACACGTACGTCCCCCAAAACAAGATTGTGTTCATGCAGATGATCAACGAATTCGACAGAACCAGATCAACATTCCCGTTCAAAGGAATCGACGCCAACCTCTTCCTACCCTCTTTACACAAGGAGTACCTCGATTGCGCCGACAACATTGTCGACCACCGATTCCTTAGAGACGTCCCCGAGGCGCACGGCATCGTGTTTGGTCATAGAACCCAGGATTCCGACGGCCGCGCAATCTCTGGAATTGTAAGCAATCACGAGATGAATCGGGCGGCCGCGGAGGCTTTTAACATGAACAAGGGGTTCTTGTCGGAACTCGACCAAATGTTCGTGACAGAAAATACGTACTTCAAGAGCAGGCTGAACGAAATCAACGACGCGTTGAAACAAGTCGACCATGTCGACGCCTATCGCGCCCTCGTTGGGAGAAAACTAGAGCGCGAAGCGCGTGTGCGTTGACGACACACTTGCAAAGTCGTGGGGTGGTGGTGGCGGTTGTCGTGCACTTGTCCACGAGGTATACATTGTCATGTGGTTGTCAGGTGGTTGTACCACTCCCGTCCCACTTCCGGAGGGTCGACCCTATACATATGCATGCCGTAACCCGGATAAACAAATCTGGACAAATCTCGACAATGCATATCCGTAGGGTTTCGTCATGCACATGCAAGGGGGGGGGGTCGACCCTCCGGAAGTGGGACGGGAGTGGTACAACCACCTGACAACCACATGACAATGTCTATCGGGTATGCACATGTATACGTTGTGGACGATCACCCGACAACTACCCGACAACTACCCGACAGACCCATACATGTGTACATCGGATAGACATTGTCAAGTGGTTGTCAGGTGGTTGTACCACTCCCGTCCCACTTCCGGAGGGTCGACCCCCCCCCCCCTTATACATATGCATGCCGTAACCCGGATAGACATTTGGATAAATCTCGACAAATCTCGACAATGCATATCCATAGGGTTTCGTCATGCACATGCAACG
>Ga0302134_10001671_pt1 | contig 10469 bp, 6 predicted proteins | sample CB9_SCM_MG_FD_203123 | JGI IMG/M metagenome (GOLD analysis project Ga0302134, IMG submission 203123) | Marine microbial communities from Western Arctic Ocean, Canada - CB9_SCM | ecosystem: Environmental > Aquatic > Marine > Oceanic | place: Canada: Western Arctic Ocean | collected 2017-09-19
GAGAAGACTCAAACGCCAGTGGATATTTATGAAGAGAGTGATATCATCATTCGCACGATGCGTGACACAGTCAATTCTGATATGGATGCGATCTATATCGATGAAAAGGATGCCTATGAACGTGCGAAAACTTTCTTGGAAATGACGATGCCCAACTTCGTGGATCGTTTACATCTCTATGATGGCAAACAACCGATCTTCCACAAATATCAACTTGATCAAGAAATTGGTAGAATATATAAACGTGAAGTTAAGCTGAAAGAAGGCGGCTCCATTGTCATTGATCCGACCGAAGCACTTGTCGCGATCGATGTTAATAGCGGTAACTTCCGGACTGACGGTAACGCCGAAGTGTCTGCTTATAAAATGAACTTGAACGCTGCCAGAGAAATCGCTCGGCAACTTCGTTTACGCGACTTAGGTGGCGTTATTGTCAATGACTTCATTGACATGCGACAGGAAAAGCATCGCCGGGGGGTGGAGCGAGCATTACGTGATGCGATGGACCGAGATCGCGCTCGTACAAAGATCATGCGGACGAGTCCATTTGGCTTGATCGAAATGACTCGACAACGGATTCGCCCAAGCCTCAAACGCAGCGTCTATGACGATTGTCCTTGCTGCTCAGGTCGTGGGATCGTGAAAACGGCTGAAAGCATGGCGATCGAAGTTGTTCGTAAACTGATGATGGCCAGTCGCAAGGATGAAATTACGCGGGTTACGGTGCGAGTGCACGAGGGTGTTTCGGCTTACCTAAATAATAAGAAACGTCGTGAAATCATGGCCCTTGAGGAAGTAGGAGATATGGTTATCCAAGTCCTTAGTATTGAAGGGCTATTCCCAGAGCATTTGGAGTTAGATTGCCGCAATGGTAAGGGTAAACAGGTTAAAGTTTGATGGGGACCGGATTTAGGTTCTGCCTAGGCTAAACTAGTGAAAAAGAAGTTGGAATCCGTTGATTAGCCCCTCGACGAAAACGTATTTTTGGGATATTTTTAACGGTTCCTCGCATTTGTGCGAGATAGTTTTTACCGCTGATTTGTTAATGCAAATACAGCAACAGACACATTTATTTGGATAATAGAGCGTTATTATGTACGCAATCATCGCCGACGGTGGCCGTCAATATAAAGTAGAAGAAGGCCAAGAGCTTGAAATTGATCTTCGTGACGTTAATGCAGGTGACAAGATCACATTTGATCGAGTCTTGACGATTTCTGGCGATGAAGGTATCAAAGTGGGCCAGCCTGTAGTAGAAGGCGCTTCGGTTACAGCAGAAGTTATCGCCGAAACTAAGGGTGAAAAAATCTACGTCCAAAAATTCCGACGTCGTAAAAACTCAAAACGCCGCACTGGCCATCGCCAACGCTACACCAAAGTCCGCGTTTCAAGCATCACAGGCTAACGCGTCTCAGCGAAAATATAGAAGCACGTTAAGTAGGGGCAGAGTTTACTCCTACCGTTTGATTATTTGTTGGTTTTCAGACCTCAGATGGTGCCTCGACCGTTTTGTCCTGTTCAGCGTGGAGTGCTGTGTGTTGCTGTTCGTCTTGAGGGCGATTGTCGTGTCCTTTACCTGCGGTGAATTCAATGTGATCTAAGAACTTTACATTGGCACATTCATCGATTTCATCCATCTGGCAGGCGGCGTGATCGGGAATGAAAAACCGAAAAGGGCCACCCTGGTCAACACTCAAAATAGCACCTTCCAGATGATGCACAATCAAGCCTCTGTCACAGACGGCCGCTAGTGGGATGCTGGCATGGAAATCATCTAACGACCCGTGCAGGCCAATATGAGTTGCCTCGGGTGAAGGTTTACATAACTCCAAAAGACCCTGTAGCTGAACAGCGGCGCCCGTTCGCTTTGGTAATAGGGCTGCTATATCAGCGACCTGAAATGCAGCGTCGACATCTATGGCTAGTTGCTTAGCTGTAAGCTGCAATTCGGTTTGCACTAGGCCAGATATTCTAAGTGTTGGATTGGAATTGTTCATTGGCATTGAATTCTAACGCGTTGGTTTCAGGTGGACAACTTGATTTTTTTCGACGGTTATGTCAGTGGAACCAGTGGAATATCGTGTTGTGATACGACAGATCGCTATTTTCTCTTTGACGCTGACAACTTCGATCTCACATATTGGGATCAACACAACGTCGAGAACCGCTCCGGTTTGTGGATCAGTAATGGTTTTGCCTGGCCGCGAGATGACGAGTTGGTTGCCCGCCGCTAAACCAGCGTTCTGACCAGCGTTGAGGTAAACAAAATCCTCATCCACGTCAGCCACGCGAGCTTCCCAAGGATGGTCATTGAGCTTGTGTGTTGTTTTCGTGACAGCGATTGTCACCGCTTTGGAAACAGCTTTGCCGACCGATGTACCTTTGATTTTACCGAAGCTTACGTTAAATCCGTCAACTCGGTTAGGTGTATATTCTTGATATGCAAACCCAAGGTTTAAGCCGGATCCCGTTGAAACCCCAGTTACACGCTGCGAAGAGAGGATTTCCCCCGACTGAGTATCAATCACTCGTAATGCTACAGTTGCTCTGGCGGTAGTCCGAGAGGTTCCGATAACAACGTCTATCCCGTCGCCGAGTCCGAAATCACCTAAGCCAAACTGTAGCCCGCGACTGGTGCGCTGATCGACGCTTATTACGGCAACTTCGAAGATTAATTGTGCACCGACGTGCCGGACGTCGTCAAAGAGATTCGCTTCCATTTCCAACGCTTGCACGTTGAGACGTTCTACGACGGTGTATTGATTCGAATTGACGAGTTCATCGATGACAAGTTCATCAACACTAGGGAAACGAAAATCCTGTTGGTATTTGGGCCATACAGCGACCGTTTTCCGTGGACCATTGGCGACTTGCGGGGCCTCAACAGACGCGTTGTCCGCCGGCTGTTGTCGTGCTGGCTTGAGTCTTTTGTAGCGAATTCCTTTGGGGGCTGCACCGGTGGTAAGTGGACAGGTTACGGCACTGATAAAAAACAACGCGAACAAGACTAGCGAGTAGCGATGGTTGCACATGATGAGCGTGAAATCCTTTCTCTATATCGATTAGATGCGTTCGTTTTGAAGGGTTAAGCGAAAGCTGCCAACATTCTTATTCTAACCCATGCGATCCGGCAGGGGGCGTATGAATACCGGTCAGTCGGGCGATGCGTCCGTTGCCAAGGAATCGTGGTTCAATTGTAATCTGGACACCAAAATTATCACGGCTCTCGTCATAGTTAATGCCGGCGCGAACGAGTACAGATTCACCGATTCTCACCAAGGACAAGCTTTGACCGATATTGCCGGTATCACCGAGATCGAATGAAGTGCCAATAATGGCAATCCATTTTTGCGACATTTTGTAACTAGCAGCAGCATGGAGTATGTGGCTGGAAATGGGACCGTCGATCATGCGATAACCCAGAAACAGGCGTCCGTTTTCTGGGCGACTCAAGACGCCGCCCACACTGACTGTTTTTAACCCACCACTGTAAAAGTCAAAGTATCCGTCGGATAAAATGGTAAAGCGATCTCCGACGTGCCAGCGGTAATCGTAGTCAAACATGCCGGTGTGTTGACCTTCGTTGTTGTCAGCATCAGGAAACAGTAGTATTTCTGCATTGAGAACCATCCAATCGACCAAGTGCTGTTTTCCCACAATCCCGCGTTTCGTCTGCCAACGTTGTTCCGTCGCTAAGCGGAATGTCATAGCGTCATCGGCAATTTCTGTAACGGGTGAAGTGACATTACCTTGCATGTTTGCCCGATAAGCAAACATCCTCTCATCCCATTTAGAGGCGATGTTTTGACCTGCTATTCCGCCAAACGTGTCAAAAAAGAAACGGCGACGGTAATGTTCTTGAGCATCATCGTCTAAGGCATCGTAACGCGGAAATCGATCCATGTTTTCGCTAGCATCTGCCCAATAGGCGTCGAGCATCCAATTAACCTTGTGGGCCAATCCGCTTACATTGAAAAGTTTACTTTTGATATTCGGGTCAGTTCTCGACATTGGCAGACTTGAACGGATGCCGACTTGTCCATAGGTCCGAGTTACACTTTGATGCGAGATATCATCGCCCCAATAGGCAGCTTCGCCAAGCAGATAGGGGGTCACTTTGACATTACCCCATTGCATGGGGAAATCAATTTCTTGCCGACTAGCGGCACGAATTCCCGAATACTTTTGTTCTTCACCTGCCATCAGATCGAACTTAGCTTGTTCTGCGACGTCGAGCGGTGTGGTGGCAGGTTTGAGTTGTCCAAATCCGATGCTGGTATGTTCATGCCACGTGGCACGGTCAGCGAAGATGGATTCACCAAGCCAGTAATGATCAAGCTTAGGGAGCCAGTCGGTTTGCGTAAAAAAGTCGTTGACACGAATGTTCGCGGCCAGATTCCACACTCGGTTGTCGGTAATCTTTTTTAGCTCAACTCCGGTCATCGGATCTTTTTCTTGATCCCAAACTCGTTCGTAGAATTGTTCCATAAAATTTCGGTCACTGATCAGTCCCACTTCGGCACTCAATTGAATACCATCGCGCGATAATTGTCGGTGTTGCCAGAATATCCGTCCACGAAAATTATGTTCGGGAGTTACGTTGCGTCGATCTCGGCCGAGGTTGTCGGTGCCCTGGTCCTGTAGTCCCCAAGCATCGAGTTGGCCGCGGCTTAGTCCCGGCAGATCGAACATGTCATCGCGTTGGTATTCATACAAAGTTCCAAAAGCAACTCCGCGTTCACTGAGCAAATCTGTCGATAGTGACCAAGTCGTGTTTTCGGGAACTTCGGCAACATTGAAAAGTTGAAAGGCGTTCCAGTCAATGAGCAATTGTTGCCCGTAAACTCGATCGGTTTTGAGTCGGATTCGATCCAAATAGAATGAAGAGTCATCGACCCTCGAGCTCATGGAAGGCCAGTAGAAAATAGGGACTCCGTCGAAGAACAAAAAGTTATCTTTGCTGGTTGCGGTGACTTGATGATCAAAAACAGGTTCGCCAGTAACGGCGTTTTTCTTTTGTTTTCCGGTGATAGGATCGATACTGGGTTGTTGCCGATCGACAATTTCAATTTTGTCGGATTGCAACCAATAGCCTGGAATACCCATACGGCTCGATGTGATAGCCGTTCCGTATGCTCTAAATGTTTGTCGATTGACTTGCTGCAGTACATCTGCCTTGATGCGCATCAAACCGTCATATTCGTTGACGGGAGTTAAGACTTCGGCATTGAGTATCATTCCCTGTTCTTGGGTGACGTTGTAATACATTCGATCGGCGTAGATCACCCGATCGTCTTGGCGGAAAATAATGTTTCCCTCGAGGTAGACTTCGATCGGCGTGTTAGAGTCGGTAATGGATCCGCCCCGCAGTTGATCAAATGCGGGTCCCCAGAGAACCATGCTGTCCGTTTCGATAGTGATGAGTGAGGAATTACTGTCGCCAGCTTGAATTCCGTCGATGGTAACACGAACCCCCGATTTTGCGATTGCGAGTGAACCACCGCCGGTCGTGTTCTGTTCAACGTGTAGACTCCAATTAACATTGCTGCGCCCTTGTAGACGTAAACGATGCTTGCCAATACCAACACTATTGTCAGCCGCGGTCGTTGTTCGATTTAATTCCGGATTCGTATCTTGATGACTGGCAAACTGTACCGCTGTTTGCGATTGACTTGCTTTCCAGCGAGCCATTGCACGGTTGAAGACATTCGTTGGTGTGCGCGGTGCGGCTAAGGTTTGTTCGGTGGTAACTGTGATTGCGGCCGAGCTTGATAGACGGCCGAACCATTGGTTGTCGGTCAAGATACGATTGGCAGGTGTTGAGTGATTGTTTTGGACTTGGTGTAGTCCAGCGATACGTTGTTGCTCAATACGCGTGTTATCACCTTCAAAATATACAATGAGATTGTTCGGTAGCCCCGCTGTTCGGCCGGTGCGGTCGATCCACAGCACGGCGGATTGCCCTTGGGCAGAAAATGACCCCTGTCGCAATTGGCATTGGTTTAACTGCCAGACCTCATAGGCCCCTTCAGTCCAAGTAAATCCGCTGTCGCCTGTGATCGTGATGGGAGCGTTGTCTTGATTAGCGGGGAATTGAATTTCCGCTGATAAAACGATCGTTGACAGCAATCCGAGGAGTGAAATTTGCAGCGTAAACAGCAAAAAATAACGTGCCCAAATAGCATTTTGATAACGAAGGTTGTGGACGATGGCGGTCAAATTGTTGCGCGGGGAGATTTGAGCAGTTTGTATGAAAAAACGAGCGATATTATGCAAAAAATGGGTGTATAGGTCGCGAAATTATACGAATTTAAAGGAGTTAAAACAATGCTAATACCCACAGAGCGAAGGAGCGTCCGTATCCACGAATAGGGCCCGCATTGAACCTGCTAGCTACGATTCGGTTAAGTGCGCGATCAACTGCAGGAGATTTTGTGGTTGGGGGTGGGCAGTAGAGCCAACGCGGCGGCCAGGTATAATGTGGGCATTAGCGGTGCCCGCATACGCATATCAGACCAATAGACGGCGTGTACAAGTGAAAAGGCTAGGATCATGACGATTCCCAGTAGCATGGGCGTAGCGAGCCATTGGTTGCTCTGTCGTACTGAAAACCAAAGAACAACGGCAAACAATGTTAAATACCAACCTCCAATCGCCAATCGCAGGATGAATTGAGAGGTGGACTCATTGCGCGCGCCTGCATTTGGTAGTGGGCTCCACAACTTGCCGACACGACGCACGATGGATCGCGCAAACAACTGCGGCTGCTGAGAAATATGATATTTAGCAACTTCATAAGCAAACCGATCTCGTTCGATTTCATTACGTGAAATGATCTTGGGTTGCCCAAGTGCCAGTGGTCCCCAAAAGTCATAACTGGGGTCCTGTGAGATATTGAAACGTCGCACACCACGATCAAAATGCTGCGCCCCGTAGGTACCCATAGGCTGGTTTAGATGTTCATAGAACAGTGGGTTGTTGCCTAGCAAAAGTGTGTAACCACCATGAGTTGTTGCTAGGACTGGCCTGCCAAGACTGATTTGATTGCGAATGACCCAAGGAGCGATCGTGACCAACAGACAACAGCCAACGAGGAGATTAGTACGTAGTTGTTCTTTCCAAGGCACTGTTTTTGAAAACATTAATACCAACAGCCCCAACGCTGCGAAAACGAAAAACGTCGGGCGACATAGCCCAGCAACTCCTAGAGTTACTCCGGTTAAAACGATACTTAACTTGTTTGTGTTGTTGACCATTCGCACTAAGAGCCAAATCGCCAAAATCCCGAGAAGAGTGGCTGTCGTTTCGGTCATGGTTAGGGTTGCTTGATTTAACAGGATTGGATCGATACAGACTAGCGTGGCTGCCAGTAGTGCAACGGGCTTGCGGCTAATCGTCAGTGCCACGAGGTAGGTGAGAAGAACGGTGAGGCCGCCAAAAAAAATGTGGATTCCACCAACCCAAATGCCGTGGGGTATTCCCAGGTACATGCCAAGCGACAATATGAGTGGGTACACTGGCGGACGAAAAGCTGTCGGGGCGGCTCCGAGACTATAGGTACCGTCTTCAACTAGGTTCACCGCAATCGCTCGGTAACTATCCGGGTCTGTTGCGGATAGCGACTCGAATTGAAATCCAATGACTGCGAGTCTCACAAGCAATGTAGTGAGCAACACGAGTAATAGCCATTTATGTTGTTTAACGAGTGTTTTCATTTAGACTTTTGGCTAGCGGTTATTGCTGCAGGCTAAAGAGAATAATATTGGAACCGAGACGCGCAGCATCCTGACGGGAATAGCCTTTACATTCGATGGAGACTTGATTTTCGAGTGCACAACTTAAGTCATAAGGCGAAAAAGCGACTGCCAATCTGCCGTTAATGTGAAGCGCTTCAACATGGGGTGAACCACGGGTTTCGAGTATTTCAGCCAGTTGTGAGTCGGATCGTACGCTGGGTGTTCGTAAGGTAATCGTTGTCAGGTCAAAGCCATCGTATTCGTCAGTAAACATCGCGTGGTCTGGTCGTAGTCGTCGCAGTGTATCGTTTGGAAAGATAAGACTCATTTCTCGACGAAACGATTCCGTAAAAGTGCGACTGGCGCAAATCGCATCGCCGAATAGCACACCGCCGTTTTCCACAAATGTCCGCAAAGCTTGCCTTTCTTGGGCACTGAATTTGAATTTTTGTCGACCATGAATGAACACTAACGGGTATTGCTGCAGCGAATCGGTTAGCGTTAATACTCGCCGTCCAGTTGTTACACGGATATCGAGTTGGGTACTGAGCACCTGCAAGAGGTTATTGAGTGCACGAGGGGCATCGTCGTTGCCTCCATTATGCGAGATTTCGGGGATCGTAAGTGTTTTCCGCAGTACGGATGTTGTCGCGGACGTGGTTGTTGAAACGAGTGGTCGATCGAGCTTGTCACGTAATTCACGACCCGTTGCGTAGCTCAAAATATTTGTTCCAAGTGCTAGTCGTTGATTAATTTCAGCCGTGATATTCTTGGAAATCCGATCGTCGCCACGAGGGTTGTACAATTCCCAATAGCACCCTAATGGAACGCTGCTGTAAACAATACTGGTCCGGCAACAGGTTTGGACCCCATGTATCTTTCCGATCATGTCAGGGTCAATGCGAGAATCCGCAAACCAAATGGCATGATTCGGAGGTAGTGGTGCTAGCGGGCTTTGGGGGAATAGTTCTTTCATTAGTTGTTGGAATTGACTGTCAAATTTAGTGGTTTGACAGCTATTCTCTACAAACAAAAACCCACCTTGGTTTACGTATTCAACCAGCCCTTTCTTTTGCCCAGCGGTCAAGTCAAGCGAACCCTTGCCGCTGATAAACAACACGGGTGTTTCCAATAGGTCGTTAGTGGACGCCAGATTGATATCAATACTCTGCCATGTCAAATACATGTTCCACCGTCGTTCAGTATGCAGCACAATGTTTTGCATATCATGGGCGTGTTGATTCCAGGAACCATCGTTTGTTTTTCCATATTTGAGTTTGGCGATGACGACGGGGCGCCGACCTTTGGATAAATATAGCAAGGCAAATGAAGTTGCGACTGCTGGTTGGTGCTCGCCGTGGGCCAATGATCCGGTCCACGACCCCCGTAATTTATCTTGGAGGTTGACGATGTACTCGCAGCCCAAACGGTACCAATCAGTCGTGCCGATGTAACGTTTTCCAGTAAGTCGTCCGACGCGTTCGATACAGTACATGTAATAGAAATACGAAGTGTCTTTGGTGAACGCGTCGGAACCAACTCGAATGCGACGAGCCAACCAATCGAGTCCTTTTTCAATTTGATCATCGACGATGTTGCCGTCACAACACTGGACTTTTCCATCAATAATCCGTTGTTCAATATTAACTTGTTTGCCTTGAGTGATAACCATCGATGCAATACCGGCGCAGGTCATGCTGACGGATGGGGTCGGGCCGAAGGAACTGTCATAGTTCCATCCGCCGGTACCAAGTTGCCGCGACGACCAATATGCATTTGCGGCCTGCCACGTTTGAGGTGGGATTCCGATTCCCTGCCGCTCGGCTTCATGTAAAGCAAGCAATGCAAATTGGCTGTTAGAGGGATCGATGGAGGGTAGTTTCGACCCATAACCCCAACCGCCGCTTGTCGGTTCTTGAGCGTTGATGAGCCACTGGGCGTTGCGGCGGATTAGCAATTGATCGCGTTGTGGTTCCGCTTGGCAAAATACCATTAACTGCAGTGATACAACGTAGGTATGTTGTGACATCTTTGTGCTGCGTAAATACGACAGCGCTTTGGCAATACTAGGGTCCTGATGATCAAGGCCACAATTCAATAGTGCCAAAGTTGCTAAACTACTCACTCCACCTGGAAATAAGGCAACTCCGGTAGGCGCTGTGAATTGAGGAAACGAACCATCGGTGCGTTGTTGCGAGCGAAGAAATTTCACACCTCGGTCGATCGAGCTGTTGACTTGCGTGGCTGTTATTTCAGCGTGACTTGTGGATGGAAGCACCACAGTGAACAGGCATTGCAGTACTAGCAACACTAAAAGTTTTAGGGATTTTTGGCTCATAGGTTTCATTAAGAGTAAGTGTCCCCATGTGCAACGCAGCGGGACTGGTGTACGAGGGGAATTAATGGATGAATCGAATGAAAGGATCGTTTTTAGCGATACAATTAAGTGTAGCAATTGGTGGTCCTGAAATTACAGACGATTATATAACTTCTGAGATTGCGTATTAATTTAGGGATGATTGGTAAACATGGCAATGTTAATCGAGACGTGATCCCCTCACCTTTTTAATGAATGGTGCTGAATACCCTTGATTGCATAGATTGACTGCATGTGAAGCAAATGTGCAATGATAGAATACAGGACGGTGTTCAGTGAATTTTGTTTGGCTGGGAGTGCGTACCGACGAGTGGGGTCTTCAAGATCCCCTATTAACTAAAACTGTTATAGACAAA
>Ga0302134_10001674_pt1 | contig 10462 bp, 10 predicted proteins | sample CB9_SCM_MG_FD_203123 | JGI IMG/M metagenome (GOLD analysis project Ga0302134, IMG submission 203123) | Marine microbial communities from Western Arctic Ocean, Canada - CB9_SCM | ecosystem: Environmental > Aquatic > Marine > Oceanic | place: Canada: Western Arctic Ocean | collected 2017-09-19
GGCTTCCTCTAAAAAAATTGAAGATACTGAGAAAAAGGGTAATTTTACTCAGAGTCGGGAGGTAACTTCATCGTTCGTTTTATTGGCAAGTATTGTTGGTTTTTCTATGGCTGGTAAAAATGCTACAGAGACTTTAATGAAAACTTGGTATTCCATCCTGGCTGAAATGGGTTCAACCAATTTAAACGTTCATGAGCTTTTTAGTTTCATGAAATGGCATATGCAAAACTTCTTTCTTATCATTGGCCCTATTCTAGCCATTATCATGGCTGCTGGATTGCTTTCAAATATATTGCAAACGGGTGGTCTAAAATTTTCATTACAGCCGCTAAGCCCTAAGTGGAGCAAATTAAACCCGATGAAAGGGTTTGGGCGCATTTTTTCCAAAACCTCTGTTGTTGAATTATTTAAATCTATATTTAAAATTTCTGTCGTTGCTATTATCGCTTACTATGCTGTTAAAGGTCACTGGGATGAGGTCCCTACTCTTATGGGTTATGGGGTTCACCAGACGCTTCTTTTTATGGGAGAAGTCATGATTGAGATTATGGTAAAGGTGTTTCTCGTCATGCTTATTTTGGCAGCTTTAGATTTTGCCTTTCAAAAATTTACTTATTTGGAAAATCTGCGTATGACAAAACAAGAAGTAAAGGATGAGCGTAAGGACTTAGAGGGTAATCCACTGATTAAACAAAGAATTAGAACTGTGCAGATGGAAATGACGCGACGCCGTATGATGTCTGCCGTACCTGAAGCGGATGTAGTTATCACTAATCCTACTCATTTCTCAATCGCTATTAAATATGACATGAAAAATGATGCGGCACCAGTTGTGGTTGCTAAAGGGCAAAATGATATAGCACTTAGGATTCGAGAAATTGCCAAGGAAAACAATATTCCTCTTGTAGAAGATAAACCTCTCGCACGCACACTTTATAAAAACGTGGATGTGGGACAGCTCGTTCCAGCAAGTCTTTATAAAGCTGTCGCAGAAATTTTAGCCTATGTTTATAAACTAAAAAGAAAAACTTCGAATATATAAGCAAACCACAGCAGTTTTAGTTTATATGCCTTTCCTTCCTTCGATCTAAAAAAATAATAATTTAGGTACAGACCTTGCAATGTATAGATATATTAAGTTAAACAGAATTTAATCTTAATTTATAAAATGATAATTTTTAAAAAATCTCTTTATTTATATGTGTTTATGGTGTTCGGATTGATGTGTCAAAACTTTGAATGGGGTAAGAGATAGATGGAATCGGTTTCTATGTTTAAGGCATTTCTGCAAAGGCCTCAAGAATATTTGGTTGGTTTGGCGGTTGTCGTTATTCTGGCAGTCATGGTTATGCCAATTCCTGTATTTTTGTTAGACCTTCTTCTTTCTTTCAGTCTTACCTTTGCATTAATTATTTTATTGGTTTCTATCTTCATGCGCGGCCCATTAGATTTTTCAGTATTTCCATCTCTTTTACTTATCGTAACACTAATACGCTTATCTTTGAATGTTGCATCGACTCGTATTATTCTTTTGCATGGTGATGAAGGGCCGAACGCAGCGGGTCAGGTAATTCAATCTTTCGGGTCGTTTGTGGTTGGGGGTAATTTCGTGGTGGGATCTGTCATTTTTATAATTCTCGTCATGATAAATTTTATCGTTATAACCAAAGGTTCTGTAAGGACATCAGAGGTGGCCGCACGTTTTACTTTGGATGCAATTCCAGGAAAACAAATGAGTATTGATGCCGACCTAAATGCAGGCCTTATTAACGAGAAAGATGCTCGTGATAGAAGGAGAGCACTTGAACAAGAGGCCGATTTTTATGGTTCAATGGATGGTGCAATCCGATTTGTAAGAGGAGATGCTATTGCTGGAATTCTTATCACTATTGTAAATGTTATTGGTGGTTTTGGTATCGGAGTTTTTCAGCAAGATATGGATGTAGCTGAAGCGGCTCAAGTTTATACACTCTTAACGATTGGCGATGGTTTAGTTACTCAATTGCCGGCGTTAGTTGTTTCCACAGCGGCGGGTCTAGTCGTAACGCGAGCGACTGCAGATAAAAATCTTCCGCAGTTACTTATTAACCAATTGACCAATCAACCATATGCTTTCCTTATTTCTTCGATGTTGTTGTTCTTTTTTGGAATGATCCCTGGCTTGCCACATATTCCATTTTTTGTGATGTCAATTTTAGCGGGAGTAATTGGATTTAATAAATTAAAGGATACGAGTAAAAAAACTTTAATTGAGAATCGTAAAAAAGTAGATGAGTCAAAGGCTCCAATTCCTGAAAGAGTAGAATCAATTCTACCGCTTGATATAATGGAATTGGAGGTTGGATATGAGCTCATCCCTTTAGTTGATTCCGATAATAATGGAGAATTACTTGATAGGATCAAATCGGTAAGACGACAGTTTGCTCTTGAAATGGGATTTATAGTTCCTCCGCTTCATATTAGAGATAATCTACAGCTAAAATCTAATGAGTATGGGATTTTAATTAAAGGAGTAGAGATATCTCGTGGTTCAGTTATGACCGGCCACTTGCTTGCGATGAATCCGGGAACTATTGAAAAAGAAATAGAAGGTATTCACACAAAAGAACCTACATTTGGTCTCCCTGCAGTATGGATTCTAACTTCAGAAAAGCAGCGCGCCCAGATGGCTGGTTACACGGTTGTTGATCCTTCCACGGTGATTACTACACATATTAAAGAAACTATTAAACGGCATGCATCAGAACTTTTGGGAAGGCAGGAAACTCAGGCTCTTATTGATAAATTTAAAGAGAGCAATCCAAAGGTAATTGAGGAATTGATCCCCGATGTGTTATCGCTTGGGAAAGTACAAAAAGTTTTACAAAACCTATTAAAAGAAAAAGTTTCTATTCGCGATTTACGCACTATTCTTGAACAGTTAGCTGATTATGGACCAAGTACTAAGGATACAGATATTTTAACTGAGTATGTGCGTCAGGCCATGGCGCGTCCTATTACCAAGCAGTTTCAATCAGCTGATGGTTCTTTGTCAGTCATGACTCTAGACCGTCAAGTGGAAGAGCTTATTCATAATTCTATTCAGAAAACAGAGCTTAATTCATTTTTGTCATTAGAACCTACGGTAGCAGAAAAATTACTTATCAAATTGCAGGAAGCTGTTGAAATAATAAACCCAACACTCGAGTCTTCTCCTGTGTTACTGGCATCGCCAGGAATTCGGCATCATTTGAAAAAATTTGTAGAACGGTTTTTACCTGATCTTGCAGTTTTATCGCACAACGAGATTATACCATCCGTTCAAATTAAAACATTGAGAGTGGTTGACTTGAATGCGAATTAAAAAATATATTGCAGATAACTATAGCGAGGCACTAGCTTCTATAAAGAAGGAAATGGGGAGTGATGCACTTATTATGACAACACGTTCTATCCGTTCGGGTTCAGAGTGGAATGGCGGTAGTGCGTCGCAGGTTGAAATTACTGCTGCTATTGATACAGCTATAAATGACGTTGCGGATGCTCCAAAAATACTAGAGCCAAAATCCACTTTCGAGTTGTCTGACTTGGAAGATGAATTTGATCCTGATATTAAATCTTTAGTTTACTCTCTTCTTAGCAAAACTGAACGCGCACAGTCTCTTGGTTTAAAAAGTGATCAATTTGGTCTCTTTTCACACTTAACAAAAAATGGTGTGAGTGAAAAAATAATTGCAAAAATTCTTTCAAAAAATTCTCGTTGCAATGATGGTATTAATACCACTTCTTTTATGAAGACTAAGTTTGTGGAAACTATGAAGCGAGTTATTACATGCGGAGGAGGAATTAAAAGTTCTAATAAAGGTTTACCTCGAAAGGTTCTTTTTGTGGGACCAACCGGATCTGGAAAGACGACCACAATTTCTAAAATAGCGGCTGACTTAATCTATCGAGAGAAAAAAAAAGTAGCACTTGTGTCATTGGATACTTTTCGTGTTGGTGGTATTGAGCAGCTAGAAATTTATGGAAATATTATGAATGTACCCGTTGAATCTGCTCAGGATCGTATTGGGTTTGAAGAAGTTTTACGCCGCCATTCCGATAAGGATGTCATATTGATTGATACTATGGGCCGGTGCCATAAGGACCTTAATTATTCAGATGAATTAACTCAAATAATTGATGGACTTGGTGATGTGGAAAGGCATCTTGTCTTGAGCATGGTGTCTTGTGAAAAATTGTTTATTGAGTCCTATAAGCAGTTTTCTTCTCTAGGGATTAACCGAGTATTATTCACCAAGTTAGATGAGGGTTTAAACTTTGGTTCTATTTTGAATTTTTCTTTGCGTAGTCGCCTCCCATTATCTTACTTAACAACCGGCCAAAGAGTGCCTGAGGATATTGAAGTTGCTACTCAGGATAGGGTAATTCGTTTGATTTTTAACTGAAATAAGGATAAATTAAGGGGGATATAGTGGTTACTGGAAACCAAGCAACGACTTTAAAAAATATTGCATCGAATGGAATGAAATCTTCATCCTTAAGGGTCTTGGCAGTCAGTAGTGGCAAGGGTGGTGTCGGAAAAACTAACATCGTCGCAAATCTTGCATATCTGATTTCTAAACAGAACAAAAAAGTACTGGTGGTAGATGCTGACTTGGGTTTGAATAATATAGATATTCTTTTAGGACTTTACCCTAAGTTTCATATAGGGGATGTTTTGTCTGGAGAAAAAACAGTTCAAGATATTATTATTAAAGGCCCAGCAGATATCAGTTTGCTTCCAGCCGGGGGTGGTTTGCAGGAGCTAACTCAACTCGACGATGAAAAAAAAATACTTCTCATGGAAGAATTAGATCGAGTTAGTGATGGATACGATTTTTTAATATTTGATACAGGCGCAGGAATATCTACTAATGTTACCTACTTTTGTAGTGCAGCTCATGAAATTTTATTAGTTGCTACCGCTGAGCCAACATCTTTAACAGATGTTTATGCACTAATCAAAACTCTATATATTAAGCATTCTCAAAAATACTTTCGAATGATTATAAATTCGGTTGACTCAGAAAGGGAGGCTCAACTCATATTTAGGAACCTTGCTGCTGTGACTGATCGATTTTTACCAAACGTATCAATTGAATACCTTGGATATATTGTATCTGATTCGTCTGTGACTAAAGCAGTTAGGCAGCAGAAAGCTTTTTCAGAAATATATCCATACGCCAAGGTGACTCAGTGTGTTAAAAAACTGGCTCAAAAAATGATAGCGGAAAAAAGGTCTGAGGTAGATGAAGAACAGCCCTCGTTATTTTGGCGCACAGCATTTACAGCCCGATGAATGAGATTGTTAACAAGTGGGCGATGGCGCTTGCAATTTTTTCATTTGGATTTTTGTGTATTGGTAGTTTTTTGTTTGGAGCCACTGCTACTACTTCTGTCTTAAGAGGAGTTGGAGGTGGAATACTTTTTGGAGCAATATTATGGCTAGTGGGAGCACTGTTTGATGATAGTACCCCCATAGATGAGGATGTATTGGAAGGTAACATAGATACAGAAGAATCAACGGAAAAAGATAAACTAACCGACCTTTAGGGTAAATAAATCAAATGGTAGGAAAACAAATCGTAGAAGAAATTGAGATTACTACTGAAAACCGTGAGGAAGTGATTAAACGGTATAGTCCAATGATAAAGTACGTAGCTAACCGCATCGCAATGCGCCTTCCTCCTCATATAGAAGTAGATGACTTGATTAGTGTTGGTGTTTTGGGGTTGATGGACGCGATTACAAAATATGATTCCAGTCGTGGTGCTAAGTTTAAAACGTATGCCGAATTTAGAGTTCGTGGCGCCATTCTCGATGAATTACGTTCCTTAGATTGGGTACCAAGGTCGATTAGGCAGAAGGCTTCAGCCGTTGAAAAGGTAGTACGTTCACTTGAATCAAAACTCAGGCGTCTACCAGAAGATGAGGAGGTGGCAAAAGAAATGGACATGAGTCTAGATCAATTTTATCGAACACTAGATGAGACTAAGAGTGTGCCAGTTTTTAGTCTGGAGGATCTTGGCATCGCTAAGGAGTCAGGTGAACAGCAAAGCCTTCTTGATTGTATAGCTGGGAAAGCTGATGCTGATCCACAGACTCAGATTCGACTTATTGAACTTAAGGAAATTATTGCCAAGGCAATAGATACTTTGCCTGAAAAAGAACGATTGATGGTTTCTTTGTACTATTATGAAGAACTAACTATGAAAGAAATAGGTGCAGTTTTAGACATAACTGAATCTCGTGTCTCACAAATTCACTCTAAAGCGGTCCTTCATTTGAGGACAAAGCTTAAAGCAATTATTGCAGATGAGCTATAACCCCAGTTAATATATTTTACTACCTTGTTCTTCGTGTGGTCGTGTTTTCCACCTTCGATGTGCCCATGTCCATGGATCCGGGTTTTCTCGGATAGTTTTTTCGATAAAACTTTCACATGATTGTGTCCAATCAATTATATCGTTTTGTTTATGCCCCGTTTTTTTTAAGGTGAGTTCAGGTCCATATTCAACACGATAGGTTCCTTTAGTGGTCGGATAACAAAAAAAAGGAAGAATGGGAGTTCCGGTCCGGTAACTCAGGCGTGCCAATGACTGGGCAGTGGCGGCTTTTATACCAAAAAAGTCTACAAACAGACCTCCTTTTGCAGTGTTCTGGTCCATCATTACTGCCACAGCTTCATTGTTTTTTATAGCACGTACAACTTTTAAAAGAGACTCTTCTCTGCAAAGAACTTTATTGCCAGAAACGGTTCTAAGTTTCATTGCAACTTTATTAAGGTAGGGGTTATCAAGTCTGCGTATGATGGAATGAAGTTTACAGACCTTTCTATAACCATGGTCTATTCCCATGATCTCCCAATTCCCATAATGGGCTGTTAAAAAGAAAATACCTTTGCCTCGTTCAAGGCATTTCTTGAGAATATCAAGCCCTATGGGTTCGCCTTCAATCAATTGGTTAACTCTATCGGGATGATTTAGAACCCATAAAGACTGAAGTAATGATAAGGCAACTTGGGTAAAAGAATTTTTGATGGTCTGTTTTTTTTTCTTTTTAGAATTTCTATCCCCAAATGCGATGTTGAGATTAACAAGTGCAATACGTTTTCTTTTTGTTGCCAGAATGTAAGCTAAGTTACCTAGAAGACACCCCAATCTATAAATAGTTTTTGCTGATAGATTTTCTAGAAGAAAAACAACTATTAAGACAAGACCGTATTCAAAAATGTATCTAATGTTAGTTGAGATGTTAATTGTTTTGTTCATATAGGTTGGCTTGAATAAACTCTATTGGCGATAGGTAGATTTATTTTTCAGCAATGGCATGAGCCACCGCATAACTTTTATCGTGAGTGATAGAGATGTGGATATGTTTAATTTTTAGTTGGTTAAATAATTCCTTCCCCTTTCCATAAAGGTTTAGCGTTGGTTGACCAGATTTTTTGTTTTCTACTTCAACATCTTTCCATAAAATACCCCCAGTCATACCTGTACCAAAACATTTTAAAACGGCTTCTTTTACTGAAAAACGCGCTGCAAAATGTTTTGCCGGGTCGGCTTGAGAGTGACAATAGTCAATTTCTTTTTGAGTAAACACCTTATTTTTAAAACGGTCTGAATATTTTATAATAGAGTGTTTAATTCGTCCAATTTCAACAATATCAATTCCTGTCCCAACGATCATAGTGAAGTATTTTTTGAGTAGTTATTATTTATGTGCTTAGGAAACCACGTTGCATTCACTTGTGATACAAGATGCTATTTCTTTTTTAGTTATAACCCCATGCCTTAGAAAGTTTGCTGGAGAAACGGTTGTGTCAAGCAGGGTTGATACTTGACCCCCAGGTGCAGGGCCCGAGTCAATAATAAGGTCTACTCTGCTTCCAAAGGTGTTTAAAACTTCTTGAGCTGTTTTTGGATTTTCACCATTTTCTTTATTAGCACTGGTTGCTGTTAATGGAGATCCTGCAGTTTTAATCAATCGGCGTGTCCACTCATTTCCTGGTAAGCGCACTCCTACTTTTCCAGTTTTTGCTGTTAAAATATCGGGTAAAGTAGAAACTGCATTAAAAACTAAAGTCAGTGGCGCAGGCCAAAAGTGATTCATCAATTGGTTTGCTTCTCGAGAAATATTATGTGCTAATTCACCTAATTGACCTTGAACGGATATCAGTAGCAAAAGTGGTTTGCTAGATTGCCTTGATTTAATTTCAAAAATCCGACGAATAGCTTTTTTATTAAATGGATTGGCGCCCAACCCGTAATAGGTGTCTGTTTGAAAAGCAATAATCCCGCCATCATTGATAATTTCGCGAACTAACTTCTGATGACACTTTAATGAAGCATGTGGGTCTACTTTAAGAAATAGCGACATGGTCTGATTTAAGGTTCCGACTTTTACGTTCGACCTCTTTAGCTAAGTTTTTTTTATATTTTAAAAATTTTTGATGCAGACTTTTATTACTCAACGCTAGAATTTGTACTGCTAATACACCTGCATTTTTTGCACCCGCTTTCCCGATAGCCATCCCTGCAACTGAAACTCCTCCTGGCATTTGTGTTGTCGACAATAATGCATCGAGCCCATTGAGCTCTGAAGAACCAATTGGGACACCGATTACCGGTAGAGTTGTTTCCGCAGCTACCACTCCAGCCAGATGAGCGGCACTACCAGCACCAGCAATTAGAATTTTGATTCCCCGTTTAGGAGCACTTAGTACATACTTACGAGTTCGTTCAGGTGATCGATGCGCCGATGTTACAATCATTTCATGTTCTATTCCAAAATTTTCCAAAATTTTACTGGCTTCTTCCATAACGGAGAGATCGGAATCACTCCCCATTAAAATTCCAATAAGCGGTTTGCTCAAAATATTTTCTCCTTAGTTAGGTTTTATTTTTAGCTGGTTGTTAAAATTTTTATTCACGTTTGAGGGAATTTTATCTACGACTTAACTTAAACATTATAATAGGCTTGTTTAGATGTTCTTTCTGTTGCTTTATTTCTAATCATATCAAAATAATAATTTGAAAACAAAATATTGCTCTTTTTTCAGATGTTTACTATTTTTAAAATTCATTAAACTGTGATTTATTTTATATGATATCAGATTTTAGAAGCTTACCGACGTCCGTGTTTAATTTCTGGAAAAAGCATAATAGTTGCTATAAACATTAGCCCGCATGATATCCATCCAGTCGTGGTTACTCCAACCTGTGCCGCTGTCCAATAGCCTATCATTGGCCCAATCGTCCCTCTAATGCCAGTGAGGCAGACATGGACCGACATGTACGCCGATACTTTTCCTGGAGGAGCGTATTTTGTAACCCATAGTGTCCAAGCGATACTTCCTCCGGCAAATGCAAGTCCTATTAGGGCTGATCCCGTTCCAATAACTAGTAGATTTTTACTGATAAAAAATAAAGCAATTCCAACTCCAAATAAAACATTCAATATCATGCGCAGCACAACAAAGTTCATAGTGTCAAAGAGTCGAGCCCAGAAAGGAATAAACAAAAAACGCATTGTCTCTGGAATAATTGTAATTATTAGTGCAACAATTAATGGAGAAGCTTCAATTCCATAAACAGATGAAGCTATAAAGTCGACTCTCAGTGGAAGAACCCAGAGGTTGGCAAAACCCATAATAAACCAGGTAAGTAGAACGTATCCAAATGCTTTATCTTTAATTGTATACGCTAGGCTACCAAAGGGGTTGTTGTGGGAAACTTTCTCAATGGTTTGTGTGGGTATGGAACTCATTGCCCATGCTTTGGCTAGTGCAGATATTGCTACTACTGTTAGGACCCACCTATAATTAATAATATTAATTTCTAGTAATAGGGACCCGATAAGTCCAAATAATGCCGAGGTTGCGACGGTTAAAAGTAACGGCTTTGAAAAACTTTTAGCACGCGTCTCTTTGCGGTAGTTGTCGCCATAAATTGATGTTAGGTAGGGAAGTACAGCACCTCTACAAATATAAGCTATAGAAATCATTAGAACATACAATTCTAATATAGGTGTCCACGCGGCAATAATTAGGCCGATTGCGGATAATACTAAAGGAGCCGCGCCACAGTATGATTTTTTCAGTCCTTTTCCTGCGGTTAAATAAACTAAAGGAAGAGATAAAACCATTCCGATGAATGGGGCAGCAGCAATAATTGACTTCAACCGTTCACCGGCGTTGTAATGGCGAATAGCGATAAAAAGAGCAAAGGTTTGTATACCAGAGCTCATTATTCCTTCAAAAAATCCACGCCAGAGGTCATATTTATAAGTTTCTTTATGAAGTTCTGTACTTGTTAGTGAAGAGTATTCGAGAGGCATTCTTTCTTTATGCGACGTATATTTGAGAGAACTTCTTGAAGTATTTAGTGTCTGGAATTGTATTTAGGACCAAATATAATTAAGAGCGTTTGACCGTATACTA
>Ga0302134_10001675_pt1 | contig 10456 bp, 8 predicted proteins | sample CB9_SCM_MG_FD_203123 | JGI IMG/M metagenome (GOLD analysis project Ga0302134, IMG submission 203123) | Marine microbial communities from Western Arctic Ocean, Canada - CB9_SCM | ecosystem: Environmental > Aquatic > Marine > Oceanic | place: Canada: Western Arctic Ocean | collected 2017-09-19
GTGGGTCAGCCGTTGAAGGTGCGAAACCGCTGGTCGAAGTCATCTTCAATTCTGGCGCTGGTGAAGTCACTCATCTTCGCACAAGCGAAATTTCCGCTCCATCGTTTCCTTATGAACATGCAGATACAGTCGGTGAAGAAGTGCCACGCCTTGAAAAACTTGCTCATTGGATCACATCCTCGGATAACCAATACTTTGCTTCCAGTTATGCAAATCGGCTGTGGGGGTACATGTTCGGTGTCGGAATCATTGAACCGATCGACGATATCCGTGCCGGAAATCCACCAACCAACCCTAAATTATTAAACGCCCTTACGAACGACTTTGTGCAGAGCGGGTTTGATGTGCAACATATGCTACGGACGATCTGCAAATCTCGAGTGTATCAACACACTGTAACAACCAACCAATGGAATGAAGGTGATGAAATCAACTATTCCCACGCTATCGCTCGTCGCCTACCAGCTGAAGTTTTATTTGATGCCATTCATGTTGCCACGGGATCTACGCAGGGTATTCCCGGCGTACCGAAGGGATTCCGAGCAGCCGAGTTACCCGACGTTGGAGTCAAGGTCCCGTTTCTAGATGACTTTGGCAGACCGGTTCGGGAAAGTGCTTGCGAATGTGAACGCTCCACTGGACTCGTACTCGGCCCCATTATGAAACTCGTCAACGGGCCAACGATCGCTAACGCCTTGACGGATCCAAGCAATGCCCTGTTCCAGATGGAACGGGAATTCAAGGACGATGAAAGCGGGAATGAAAAGTTGATTGAAGAAATATTCCTGCGTTTCCTCGCCAGGTATCCTACGGATCAGGAAATTCAGATTGGTGAACTAGCACTCAGCGAAGCTGGATCGGACTATCTCGAATTACGATCCGAACTAGACGAACTGGAAAAAGATATTCCACGGCGCCAGCAAGAATGGGAAGCGGCACTAAACCGCGTGAACAAATGGGTTCCCACGGCATTTGTTTCCGGCCAAACGGATCAAGAAACGAAACTGGAACTAAGAGATGACGGTATCATCTGGGCAACCGGGAAAAATCAAAAAAGCACATATACCATTCAGTTAAAAACGGATCTGGCTAACGTGACCGCCATCCGACTGGAGACACTGTCTGATGACTCCCTGCCGGGTAAAGGCCCAGGTCGATCTGACAATAATGGAAATTTTGTCCTCAACGAATTCAGTATAGGTATCCAGCCGACCAATGGCGCAGGAGAGGTTCAAGCGGTCAAATTAACGGATCCATCGGCTACATTTAGTCAGGCCGGTTATGACGTTGCGATGGCCATCGATGGCAATCCAAATACAGGTTGGGCCATTGCTCCTGAACAGGGGAAGAACCACACGGCTGTCTTCCAGACCTCCGGAGAAGTCGGCTTTGAGGGTGGTTCCCTGATCACCCTCAAGATCGTCAACAACTTTACAGACAACGTCCATCAGCTCGGGAAATTTCGGATTTCAGCTTCTGATTCAATACGTCCGGTTACACTCAATACCTTGCCAGCTGATTTGGCAGCACTCTTGAGTGTTCCTGTAGCCGAACGAAACGAAAAGCAGCAAGTGGATCTCCGCACAAAGTACCTTGCCACAGACAAGCAGTATCAAGCACTATCCGCATCGGTGGCAGCGATAAAAATACAACATGACAACAAGAGACTGACTGGCCTGCAGGATTTGGCTTGGGCCTTGATCAACAACCCAGCATTTCTGTTCAACCGCTAACATCGGTTTGCGGACTTACCAAATTCACCATATTTCCACTGTGTAGAAAGACATGCTGCATGCCGCTTGTGGAGACACAAAACCTGTCAAAACAATTTGGCGCGATTACAGCGCTTAATGGCTGTTCGATTGAAATCCCACAGGGAACGATCTTTGGCCTATTAGGGCCAAATGGTGCTGGCAAGAGCACTTTCATTCGTTTGTTAATGGGGATGATAAAACCTACGTCCGGCACCGCCACCATTGCGGGACTAAACTGTCACCGTGAATCGCTACAAGTACGCGAGCAAATATCTTATTTACCTGGCGATGTACGTCTAGATCGACACTATAGGGGCCGCGAATTGTTGCGTGTCATGACCTCCATTCGCAAAGATGGCTCCTTTCAACAAGCAACCGACATTGCCGATTTCTTAGCACTCGACCTCTCCCGACGCGTGCGATCGATGTCCACTGGTATGCGACAGAAACTAGCGTTAACTCTTGCACTTGCCAATCAGGCCCCGTTGATTATTCTCGACGAGCCAACTTCCAATTTGGATCCAACAGTTCGACAACAGGTCATCGAATTGTTGCAACGGCGGAAAAAAAATGGACAGACGATTCTATTCTCGTCACACATCCTCGACGAAGTCGAAACCGTTTGTGACCAAGTTGCTATTTTGAAAGACGGCCAACTGGCAATAACGGAAAAAGTTGCCAACATCCGACAGACTCATCGATTGCATGCTCAAACCCCACAACCGCTGCCACCGCTACCCAAAAATCTCGAAAATAAAATCAGCGTTTCGTATCCCAAACTTGATGCAAACGGCGACCAAGAGCAGATCATTATTGAAATCAAAGGCGACCTGCAACCAGTCTTCGAGTGGCTCAGTCACGTTACCCTCAAGAATGTATCCATCGAACCTGTTCGTTTGCGCAGCCTCTACGAACAGATCCATGCGAATCATGAGGTGCCCAGCTCATGATTCATTTAATCAGGCATTATCTACTCAAATCACGGCTGCTATGCATCGCATGCAGTCTGGGTATTCTGTTTTTCATCTACATGCGAATCTGGGCAATTACATTGTTTGATGCCACACGATTTAAACAAGTCATTGAGTTTTTTAAAGATTTTGAGAAATTTTCCGCCGTACCATTTGCACAATTGATGACGTACACTGGCCGCGTCGCACAAGCATTCAATGAACCCGTGGTGATTACCATCATTGTTATTTGGACCATCTCACGAGGGTCTGATTGCGTCGCCGGACAACTCAATCGCGGGACACTCGAAATGCTATTAGGAAACCCTATTTCGCGACGACGAATCTATTGGGTACAAGTCCTAGTAACCACAACCGGAACTTGTCTACTCGCATGTCTCGCCTGGACTGCTATGACGCTCAGTGTTTATACCAATACGGTTACCGAAACCATCGATCCACCCGCGTTGGAGATTCCCGGGATTCCGTTTTCAATTCCACTCTCCTTCGCTGAATCTGAAACAGTCGAAAAACCGATGTCCGAGTTTGTTGACATCAATCAGTTTTGGCCAGCGATCACTATCTTATTTGCGATGGGTTTCTTTGTGGCTGGTTTTGCGATGATGATTTCTAGCTTGGACCGTTACCGCTGGCGAACCATTGGAATCTGTATCGCGTTTATCGTGATGCAGCAAATGATGCGGATATTGGCAATGGCGAAACCCGAATACAACTTTTTGTTGAATTACACATTCTTTAATCCGTTTGATCCAGAAGGTTTGGTGCACATTTATGTAAATCAACCCGAACTATACTGGGATTTCTGGTTATATCGTGACAATGAAATCTATCGACTCAGTGGCCTAGGCTGTCACCTGGTTTTAATTGGATTAGGTTTATTGATGTACATCATTGGTGACCAAGTGTTCACTCGACGCGATTTACCAGCACCCGTATAAACCCCACAACCAGATATTAGGCCTGCTATTTCGCTGAATATCTATTTTAAAGCCGTCAATTATGCGAAAATATTAATTGAAGGTAATACCCTGCGGTTAGACCCATAGAACAACCAGTTCATTCTTAGCTCTATCAGATTGTGTCCTTAAGCCTATGTTTTATTTCGGAAAGAAACCGACAGACGCGACCATTCGTAGTTACCTCAATCAATGTCAAGACATCGATTTCAACTACGCCTACGTCGGATGCACTACAGATCTGATTGACCGCGGCAACGCTCCACCCGGCTTTCGGCTCGATCGTTACAGCATTGTTCTAGGCACCGGTGAAGACATTTTTCAGTTCGGTTCACAAGCTATATCCAAATGGGAAATGTTTAACCACGCAATGACCACATTGAAATGGCACGACACTCCAATTCAAAGCGGTAACATGGTCGCCGTTCTATTTAAAGTTCTATCACAATGGACCGTAAACCCGGCGCGCATCGTGTATACATTAAACGCTGAACGTGAAGACGGAAAATATCGACAATTCGGTTTCGCTTACGGCACGGTTCCTGGGCATATGGAAAAAGGCGAAGAGTGTTTTCAGGTCGACTGGGATCAAGAGTCGGATATTGTGCGATTTCGCCTTACCGTTATTTCTCGCCCCGGAACATTGTTATCACTACTGGGAAAACCGATTGTGAATTTTCAACAGAAACGCTTTCGGAAATTAGCGGGCCAGGCGATGGTGGCCGCTGTAACGGCAACAAGTGCAGAAACTAAATAGTTCCAATGAGGCCGCCACCCAATTTTAGATAATGGCTAAAATTTGACAACTACCATGATCACACCTCTGCCATTAATGATACTGATGCTAGCCATAATGCTAGTCGTTCCTTTAGGAATTCATATCAGTTTTAGCGCGGGATTATTGACTGCTAATCAACGTATTCGACACATTACGTGGAGGCTTTGGATTTGCTGCTCCCTTCCTGCTGTTTTCGCCACCATCAGTATGCTTTTGTTTTATCCTGAGAATAATGAGACCCTTGCCTACCGCGCAGCATCCTGGGTAGGTGGAGTTTCGTGGTTTGTGTTTACATTGTGGATGTTCGTTATTGGGGGCGCGTCTCTGTGGCACTTTATCACAACCCTCGTCAAAAATAAAACCACTCAACAAACGATTCCGTGGGAGCGTTTACCTATCGCCAGCGGATGGTTACTCATCGCAGTCGGTGGACTGTGGTTTATCAGCTTAATCGTCGGGAAATCGCCAGGGGACTATGACATGCGATTCACCATGTTGACCGCTCTGCATTTTCATTTTGCGGGCTTTGCTTTACCGATCCTGACCGGTCAATTAATTCACTTTTCCCAAACAAAAAAACTAGCTGTAACCAACGTGCTCATAATCATGTGCCCAATTTTGTTAGTCAGTATTCCGTTAGTAGGAATCGGCATTGCCTACTCACCAACCATCGAGGTTGTCGCTTCGATTTCACTGTTAACATGTTGTATTCTGACGGCACTTTGCCAGATCTATTGTGCCGGCTTCATCAAATCGCATGGCGGGTGGTTACTCTCAATATCTGCAACGGCGTTGATTGCTAGTTCCATCATGGCGATTATCTACTCCGTGGGAGAATATACTGGCAGTCAATCACTCGCAATTCCAATCATGATTGTGTCTCATGGCACGCTCAATTCCCTAGGTTTCTCACTTTTAGGGCTCGTCGGTTGGACAATTTGTCCAAATAAAAAAACATGTTAACAAGGCTGCAACGGTTGCAGTTATAGGTACCAAGTATTTGTTATTACTTTGGTGTCTGGAGATCAACGATGTGGCCAACTAGTGAAAAAACGATAACGTTATTAGCCCAAAAGCAAGCCGGCGACGATGATGCTTGGAATCAACTACTTGATCGTCATCGAAAAGCGCTGTATCGCATGGTGCAGCTACGTCTCGACCGACGTATACAGCAGCGAGTCGACGTCAGCGACGTGTTACAAGATGTGATAATTGAAGCGAATCGCCGTATCGATCGCTATCTAGATAACCCCATCATGGATTTTCATCTGTGGATTCGACAGATTGCTAAAGACCGAATTATTGATGCTCATCGGCGTCATCGAGTTACCAAGCGTCGTAGCGTGGACCGTGAACAAGCGTCTATTGTTCGAGGGCGCATCGATCAATCCACCGTGAACCTCGCCGCCCAACTTCCGGATTCAGATATCACTCCGGCTGCCCAAGCTATTCGTCATGAAATGGCTCTGCAAACAGAAGCGGCTTTGGAATTGCTGCCAGAAAACGACAAAAATATCATCTTGATGCGTCACCATGAGCAGTTGTCTAATGGAGAAACTGCAGTGGCGTTAGATCTCTCCGCAGCCGCTGCGAGCATGCGGTATTTACGCGCACTAAAAAAACTACGTAGTCTAATGATCCCTGACGAAGATTACCAAGAAAGCCACTCCGACAACCGTGACTTCAGAACCTGAAAATCCGAGCGATCCTCTTCACTCTTCTGACATGGATCTACGCCTAGCCACACTGGTCGAAGAACTTCAACAAAGTCTCGAGCTAGGAGACATTCAACACGTTGAAGCATTGTGCCAAGATTATCCTGACCTAGAAACTGATTTGCGAGAACTGTGGACTGCCTTGGTCGCTGCCACGATTGCTGGTGATCGATTTCGCCTCCAAGATGAGAATTTAGAGCAACACCTATCTCCCTTTAACTCGGCAGCCACACTATCCTGGCAATTCAATTTTCCGGTGACACAAGGTGACTTCGAATTAACCGAAGAACTTGGACGAGGAGGAATGGGCGTCGTTTATAAGGCACACCAAATCAGCTTAGATCGAGAAGTCGCTCTGAAGATGATTCTGCCAGAGCGACTCAGTGAACCAGAACATGTCGAACGTTTTCAACAAGAAGCCGAAGCAGCCGCGCAACTAGATCACCCAGGTATTATTTCGGTCTACGAAGTGGGGAAATTTGCGGAGCAACCTTTTTTCTGCATGCAATTCGTTGCCGGCCAGACGATTGGTGAAATAGGACAGAAACAAGCCTTTGGGCAACGCCAATCAGCAGCCATGTTATTAGAAGTCAGCGAGGCGATTCAATATGCGCATCGGCGCGGAGTTCTACATCGTGATCTTAAGCCATCCAACATTATGGTTGGCAGGGATGGAAAAACGTATGTTACCGATTTCGGTCTCGCGAAACGCTTTACGCACGACCATGCGATCACTCAAACTGGTGCAATATTGGGTACACCAGCATACATGGCTCCGGAACAAGCTAGCGGCGGCCGTGGATCTACGGGAGTGCACACCGATATTTATGCATTAGGTGCTATCCTGTATTTTATGGTTACTGGGCGTCCACCATTTTCAGGCGCAACACCGGTGGATACTGTTTTACTTGTTTTAGACCAAGAGGTTACTCCACCGCGTGTACTCAATGCTCGAATCGATCGTGATTTAGAGATGATCATTCTTAAGTGCTTGCAAAAACCTGTTGACTTACGGTACCGATCGGCACAGCAGTTAGCCGATGACCTACGGGCTTACCTCAACAATGAGCCAGTCAGTGCAATCAAAGGGCGGTTCTCAAGTATCATCGCTGGCTGGTTCAGCGAAACACAACATGCTGTGGTGCTACAAAAATGGGGGATGCTATGGATGTGGCACAGCGTTGTATTACTCATCGCCGGTATTATGACAAATGTAATGTTTCTTAATGGATTTGATAATCGCCTGTACTATTCAACGACTTGGACATTGGGTTTAGGAACATGGGCCATCGTCTTCTGGAGAATAAGAAACCTGCGGGGAGCCGTACTGTTCGTCGAACGGCAAATTGCGCATGCTTGGGCGGCCAGCATGATAGCGATCGCATTGTTATTTCCGATCGAATCACTAATGGGGCTGAAAAGTCTGCAAGCCGCTCCCGTTCTTGGGCTCATCAGCGGAATGGTCTTCTTATTCAAGGCGGGGATTTTGACTGGAAAATTCTATCTACAAGCTTTTTCGCTGTTTCTCACGTCCCTCGTCATGGCCGCTTTTCCTAAATATGCCCTGACTCTATTTGGCTGCGTCTCAGCGTTGTGCTTCTTCATTCCCGGTTGGCACTATCATCGCTATAAAAACTAATCGACGTACTATTCATTTGTATTATTTAGTAGTTAGATTTTTTCATTTATAGCTCTCTCTAATAGCAATGCATCTGTTTGTCATTTAAAATACGAGCTACCGTTTAAACCGAGCTGGCAAATAGGCTGCCCAAAACATGACACACTATGGGTATCGTAAACCCTAGACACTCTCACAAAACACGCTACCCAAAAAACAATTCATTCGATCGCTTACCGATCACCCATAGAATCAAATTAATTTGTCCCGAAAGGATGACCTTTATTATGCGTTTCGCAAAACACTTTCTCATCGTAGCCCTCATTGGCACCACCATCAGTGCCAATGCTCAAGACACCCCCAATAATGAACTCCAAGTAGAATCTGTTGCCAAACGAGGCAGTTATGCTTTTGGCGTTTCCTTCATGAAAAACATGAAGACTGACAAAGTCCCACTAGATCTCAATGCATTTTTAAGAGGCATGCAAGATGTCTCAGATAACAAAGTGACGATGAGTGAAGAGCAACTGCAAACCGCATTTAAAGCGTTTCAACAAGTTATACAACAAGCTGCACAAAAGGAGGCATCAATGGCCGGAGAAATAAATTTGAAAGCAGGCACAGAATTTTTGGCTGCAAACGCGACGAAAGAAGGAGTGAAGACTACCAAAAGTGGGCTGCAATATAAAGTCTTGAAATCAGGGAATGGTAAAACGCCAGGACCAACATCTCAAGTAACAACGCACTATGAAGGTAAGTTAATCGACGGCACTATCTTTGACAGTTCAGTCAAACGCAAAACACCGGCTTCCTTTGGTGTAAACCAAGTCATCAAAGGCTGGACTGAAGCGTTACAACTGATGAAAGAAGGCGATGAATGGGAACTTTATATTCCGTCAAACTTGGCTTACGGACCTCAGGGACCACCAAGCATCGGCCCAAATTCAACACTGATCTTCTACATCCAATTAATCAAAGTTGACTAACACAGTAATCGTTGAGATCGACATTTTTCGATACGCTCAATTCCACAACTGGCCTGTGAGCACTCACTGTTCACGGGCCAGTTTTATTTAGACGAACTTTCTGAGATGAAAACAATGAAAAAACTAGTACTGCTGCTTGCTTGTTTGTTGCTAACAACCACTACGCAATTATTACCGGCTCAAAGCCTCAATGTTGGAATTGAACCCGCTTTCCCAAAATTGCGAATCGCCCGACCAATCGTGATTACACACGCAGGTGATCAATCGGGACGAATCTTCGTGGCTTCGCAACTCGGTACGATATACACATTTGACAATTCTAATGATGTGGAAGAAGCAACCGTCTTTTTTGATCACTCTGCTAAGGTTATGTACAAAGACAAAGAGAACGAAGAAGGGTTACTGGGCTTTGCTTTTCACCCTAATTATTCCAAAACGGGCGAATTCTTTTTGTTTTATACCGCTAAAGAAGATGATCACGTTTCAGTAATTAGTCGATTCCGAGTCAGCAAGGATGATGCCGGCAAAGCCGATGTAACGTTTGAAGAAGAGTTACTACGGGTACCTCAACCATTCTGGAATCACAATGGGGGAACGATCGAATTCGGCCCTGATGGGTATCTATACATTGCCCTCGGTGACGGTGGCAAAGGCGGAGATCCTTTTAAGAACGGGCAAAACCTCGCCACGCTTAACGGCAGTATATTACGAATTGATGTAGATAACCGTAGCGCAGACAGAAACTATGCTATTCCACAGAATAACCCCTTCATCGACGTTGCCAAAGCTCGACCCGAAATCTACGCTTACGGCTTTCGTAATGTTTGGAGATTCAGCTTCGATCGTAAAACTGGAACACTATACGCTGCTGACGTTGGTCAGAAACTGTGGGAGGAAATCAATATCGTCACTAAGGGTGGCAACTATGGCTGGAATCTTCGCGAAGGAAAGCATGCCTATGAAGATGGTTCTGGGCCCAAACCGCAACTCATCGAGCCTATTTTTGAATACCACCATGACATTGGTAAATCGATCACGGGCGGTGTCATTTACCGCGGCAAATCTGTGCCGGCTTTGAATGGCATGTATGTCTACGCGGACTATGTAAGTGGCAATATTTGGGCACTGGAACATAAAGCAGCTGGGAAAGTGATTGCCAATCACTCCATATCCAACCTCAACGACTCAGGTGAAAACCTACCGATCATTACTTTCGGTGAGGATGAAGATGGCGAAGTTTATCTCACGACGCAGATGGGTGGCGGGCAAATATTTAAGTTCAAATCAGGAACGAAAAAGTAATTTGCTCACTCGTCATCCAGAGCATCAATCACGGCACAGCCGCACGAATCACTCCAGACATTCACGCTCGTGCGACACATGTCTAAGATTCGATCCACTGCGATGATCAAACCCTGTTTTTCAACCGGCAAGTCAACGGCTTGCAGTACAATCACCATCATGACTAACCCAGCATGCGGAATGCCAGCCGCGCCGATGCTGGCCAACAATGCCGTCAGCGCCACAATCACTTGATCGGCAAGTGTTAGATCTATATCGACAAGCTGAGCGATAAACAATACAGCCACAACTTCGTACAACGCCGTTCCGTCCATGTTGATCGTCGCTCCGAGTGGCAACACAAACGAACTTGTTTGGTTACGTACTCCCGCTCGCT
>Ga0302134_10001678_pt1 | contig 10441 bp, 12 predicted proteins | sample CB9_SCM_MG_FD_203123 | JGI IMG/M metagenome (GOLD analysis project Ga0302134, IMG submission 203123) | Marine microbial communities from Western Arctic Ocean, Canada - CB9_SCM | ecosystem: Environmental > Aquatic > Marine > Oceanic | place: Canada: Western Arctic Ocean | collected 2017-09-19
TTCGGATTATCGACGTACCTGAGCACGACCTGATCATGCTCATGCAGCTCGGCCAGCGTGCGCTCATCGCAGACATAGTTGCCCTCGAAGTGATTGATCGGAATCATCAGGCGATCGCCAACCGCCATCGAGCCACCGAACGAGTGCCCGACCGAGGCCACCTCGAGCTCGACAGGCTGGCAAACAAATTTCAACCCAGCGTTCTTTTGCAGCGCTCCTGGCAACAAGCCGGCTTCGGTCAACACCTGAAAGCCGTTGCAGATCCCGAGCACAGGGCGACCCTCGGCCGCATGCCGCTGAATCTCGCCCATCACCGGGCTGAATCGTGCGATAGCTCCAGGTCGCAGATAGTCGCCATGAGCGAAACCTCCAGGAACAATGACCGCGTCGACCCCACTCAAGGTGGCCTCGCCATGCCACAACTGCACCGATTCGACACCAATCAAACGCAAGGCGTCTGCTGTATCAAACTCACAATTGGTGCCAGGGAACTGCACAACCCCAACTCGAACGTTCACCCGACCGCCTCAACAGTGCTTGCCTCAACAGTGCTTGCCTCAACAGTGCTTGCCTCAACAGTGATCCGAGCATCCTCGATCACCGGGTTGGTCAGGAAACGGTCACACATGTCGCTCACCATGCTCTCCGCGGCAGTGGCATCCGGCGCATCGACCTCGAACCTGATCGCTTTGCCGATACGCACGCCGGAAACCGACTCGAAACCAAGGGCAGGCAGCGAACGCTCGACTGTCGCCCCCTCCGGATCCGAAATCCCGGCGCGAGGAGACACTTCAACAAGAACAGACCACTTCATGACTGACCTCCTGGCCAGGTGGCGAAGTCCTCGCCGGTAATACGTTGATACGCCTCGACATACCGAGCGGTAGTGGCCTCGATGACCTCACTCGGCAACGGTGGTGCCGGCGGCTGCTTGTTCCAGCCGGTCGCAGCCGAGTAGTCGCGCACCGGCTGCTTGTCCATCGACGGCGGGGTCGAGCCTGGCACCCAATCAGCAACAGGCCAAAAGCGTGATGAGTCAGGCGTCAACATCTCGTCCGCGATCACCAACGCTCCGTCAACAATTCCGAGCTCAAACTTGGTGTCCGCAATGATGACGCCGCGTTCAGCAGCATGAGCAGCGGCCTGGCGGTAAGCACGCACACAGATTTCTCGGGCCTTCGCCGCCATATTTTCACCAACGAGGTCGACCGCCTCCTCGTAACTGATGTTCACGTCGTGCCCCTCCTCGGCCTTGGTAGACGGGGTGAACACTGGCTCCGGCAACTGCTGCGACTCCAGCATGCCCTCCGGCAACTGAGCGCCGTGCATGGTTCCCGAGGACTGGTATTCCTTCCACGCAGATCCGGTGATGTAACCGCGGACGATGCATTCGAGCGGCAACATTTCGGCTCGCCGAACAATGAGGGCCCGCCCAGCCATGTCATCCATGGGGATCCGACCAGTCAGCGAAGAGAGATCTGCAGACACCATATGAGTGGCAGAAACGTCCGCCAAGAAATCGGCCCACCACACAGTCATCGCGGTGAGGACGCGACCCTTGTTCGGTATCGGCTCGTCGAACACGACGTCGAACGCCGACATCCTGTCGCTCGCCACCATCAGCAGGTGTTGGCCGTCAATTGCGTACATTTCGCGGACCTTGCCGCTGTGCAGCAGCTCGAGTTCCACGGCTTGAGAATCGCTCACCTGTCGAAGTCTCCGGGTTGTGAGAGTGGGGAAGGGATCGTTGACCGAAGGTTCTACTAAAGAATCGGGGCAGGCTGGTATGACCCAAGCCCAGGATGTGCTGCGAGCACCTGCTCAGCCTGAGCAACAAACGCCGCCACTTGAGCTTGAGCTCGGCCAACGAACTCGACCGGACGAGCCAAAATCTCCTTGAGTTCAACAGCGTTCACCGGCAAACGGTCGTCGGCTGCCACCCGATCGAGCAGATCGTTGCGCTCGGAACCTTGCTCACGCAAACCCAACGCAGCTGCTACAGCGTGTTCTTTGATGGCCTCATGAGCGATCTCGCGACCGACGCCTTGCTTGACCGCAGCCATGAGCAGCTTGGTCGTAGCAAGGAACGGCAGATACCTGTCCAGCTCACGTTGAATCACTGCCGGGTAAGCGCCAAAGTCACCGAGCACCGTGATGGTGGTTTCGAGTGCCCCGTCGACGGCAAAGAATGCATCGGGTAACACCACTCGGCGCACAACAGAGCAACTCACGTCACCCTCGTTCCATTGATCGCCGGCCAGCCCGGCTGCCATGGTGAGATGACCGCGCAAGATGGTTGCGAAGCCCGAGATTCGTTCGGTGGACCTCGTATTCATCTTGTGCGGCATAGCCGAAGATCCGACCTGTCCAGGACGAAACCCCTCGGTCGCCAGCTCCGCGCCTGCCATCAACCGAACTGCCAAAGCAAAGTCGGCCGGTCCAGCAACGGCCTGCACCAGGGCGCTCACGACATCTAGATCGAGCGACCGCGGATAGACCTGACCCACCGAATTGAGGGTCGCCTCAAAGCCCATACGCTTCGCAACTTCTTGCTCGAGACGCAGAACTCGGTCTTCGTCTCCGTCAAACAGGTCTAACAAGTCCTGCTGGGTGCCCACCGGACCCTTGAGGCCACGCAGCGGATAACGATCCAACAGCTCCTGGACCCGTTGCAAACTCAGCAACACCTCTTCACCGACGTTAGCCAAGCGCTTACCGAGCGTTGTCGCCTGGGCCGGCACATTGTGAGAACGTCCAGTCATCACCAGATCGACATGTTCAGCTGCCTGGTGAGCTAGCCGTCCGACAATGGTGACCAGCTTGTTGCGTACCAACTCGAGCGAGCGACGCACCTGGAGCTGTTCGACGTTCTCCGTGAGGTCACGCGAAGTCATGCCCTTATGGATGTGTTCGTGTCCGGCTAGAGCGCAGAATTCTTCAATACGAGCCTTGACGTCGTGCAACGTCACCCGCTCGCGGGCTTCGATCGACGCAAGATCTACCTGAGGAAGCACCCGTCGATAGTCCGCTATGACTTCGGAGCCAACCTCGAGGCCAAGCTCTTGCTGGCCCTCGAGCACCGCGACCCAGAGCTCGCGTTCGAGCTGCACCTTGCGTTCAGATGACCAAAGACCTGCCATCTCAGCCGACGCATACCGGGCCGCAAGAACGTTCTGCACAACAGGTTTCGTCAGTTCACTCACCGGGCACCCGCAGCACGGAACGCGGCCAGCTGCTCGGCCAGGTCATCATCAGAAATCGACAACATCTCAACTGCCAAAATGCCAGCATTTGCTGAGCCGTTCACCGCCACAGATGCGACTGGAATGCCTCTGGGCATCTGCACTGTCGACAGCAGGGCATCGAGTCCGTCAGCGATACCGCCCGACAGCGGTACGCCAATAACCGGAAGCGTCGAATGGGCGGCAACAGCGCCAGCGAGGTGGGCGGCCATGCCGGCTCCACAGATCAGCGCGCCAAACCCGTTCTCTCGCGCTCCACTTGCGAACGCGGCGACCTCGGCTGGCGAACGATGCGCCGACATCACGTGCACCTCATGCTGGACACCAAAGCGCTCAAGCATGTCGCTGGCGCCCTGCATTTTTTCGTCGTCGCGCGGCGATCCCATCAAGATCGCAACCTTCTTGGCAGTTTTCCCCATGTGCTTCACTCCTCGATCGCAGCACCGATATCGGTGCGGAATTGCATACCTGGCCAGGCGATCTCGCCAACACCGAGGTATGCCTGTTCTCTTGCAGCGGCCACATCGGGACCGCGCCCGCAAACATTGAGTACCCGACCGCCAGCAGTGATCAGTTCGCCGTCGTCGTTCGCTCCGACGCCGGCGCTAAAGACCGTGACCCCATCGATTGCTTCGGCACGTTCGATCCCCGTAATCACGTCACCCGTTCTAGGTGACCCCGGGTAGCCCTCCGATGCACACACAACGCTGACCATCGCATCCGAGGAAACAACAGGCTCGTCCCTCAGTTCGCCATCAGCGACCTGGCCGAACAGCGCCGCCACGTTTCCTTCGAGACGAGGCAAGATCGCCTGCGTTTCAGGATCGCCAAACCTGATGTTGTATTCGAGAACCTTCGGTCCCTGTTCGGTCAGCATGAAACCAGCGAACAGCACGCCGCGATAATCGATACCACGACGTCGCAGCTCCTCGACGGTCGGACGTATCGCCGACTGCAACATGTCGTCGAGCGCGAGATGTGAGATGGCGGGCATAGGCGAATAAACACCCATGCCCCCAGTGTTTGGACCAAGATCACCATCGAAGATTCGTTTGTGGTCCTGAGCCAGGGTTGGAATCAGGGTGACATCCGAGCCGTCGCAGAGGGCGAACAACGAAGCCTCAGGACCAGATAGGCCCTCTTCGATCACGACCAGCGATCCCGCTTCGCCGAACGAACCACCGAGGAGTTTCGCTTTCATGTCCTCGACCGCATCGCCCAAGTCATTGGTGACAAAGACGCCCTTGCCGGCTGCGAGCCCATCCGTCTTGATCACATACGGGGGCGCCAACGACTGGAGAAAAACAACAGCGTCATCGAGGCCGTCAGCAGTGAACGCACCAAATCGGGCGGTCGGAACCCGAGCCGCAGCAAGGAGGTCCTTCATCCACAACTTGCTTCCTTCAAGCCGCGCTCCATCGGCGCCAGGGCCAAAGACCCTCTTGCCAGCTGCGCGAAGTCGATCGGCCAGACCCTCGACCAAAGGCACCTCTGGCCCAATCACAAAGAGGTCAGCATTGATCGACATTGGATCGATAGTGGCTCCGATTGATCCAGGGATGCCGGGATTGCCAGGGGCAACGACAACCTCGGCGTCTCGACCCAGCGCAAGCGCCAAAGCGTGTTCACGCCCGCCAGAGCCGACGACACAGATCAACATCACGAACGCCTACGCGGCGAACCGGAGATATTGCTCGCGGCCCGGGCCAACACACACGTACCGAATGGGGACGCCCATCTGGCGCTCGAGGAATGCGACATAGTCGACAGCCTCGCGCGGCAGTTCATGGCGCTCGGTGATCGAAGACAGATCTGTCTTCCAACCAGGCAGCTCGGCGTACACGGGTGTAGCCCGGTCGTGGTCGCGTCGTAGATGCGGTAGATACTCATAGCGCCTGCCATCGACCTCGTATGCCACGCACACCTTGATGACGTCGAGACCATCGAGCACGTCGAGTTTGGTCAGCGCAACTTCGGTGCAGGCGTTGAGGCGATTGGCCTGGCGAGCCATGACGGCATCGAACCAACCAGTGCGTCGTCTACGTCCTGTGTTCGTGCCGTACTCGCGGCCAACGTCGACCAAGTAATCGCCGACCTCGTCAAACAATTCGGTGACGAATGGGCCAGTGCCGACCCGGGTCACGTATGCCTTGGCGATACCGATGACCTGATCGACCGCACCAGGCCCAATACCCGAACCAACCATCGCGTATCCGGCAACCGGATTCGATGAGGTGACGAAGGGGTAGGTGCCATGGTCAAGATCGAGGAACGTCGCTTGAGCGCCTTCGAACAACACACGCTCGCCGGCGTGCAGCGCTTCGTGCAGCTGCCCGACGGTGTCGGCAATGTATTGCTCCATGCGAGGCGCCACGTTCTCGAGCAAATCGTCACAGAGCAGGTCAGGATCGACACCTTCGTGGTCATAGACCGCCCGCAATAACGCGTTCTTCTCCGCCAGCGCCGCATGCAGGCGCGTTCTCAGATGATCGGCGTCGAGAAGGTCTTCGATACGAATTCCGACCCGCGAAGCCTTGTCAGCATACGCCGGTCCAATACCGCGTTTGGTGGTGCCGAGCTTCGCGTCGCCGCGACCTGCCTCAGCCAGCTCGTCGAGGATCTGGTGGTACGGCAACACCAGATGCGCTTGAGGACTGACCAACAAACGACTGCAGCCGACGCCCTTCCCCTCGAGCATGTCGATCTCCGCCAGCAGCACATGGGGATCGATGACGACCCCGTTGCCAATCACCGGAGTGACGTGGTCGTACAAGACCCCGCTCGGGATCAATTGGAGCTTGAACGTCTCCCCATTAACCACAAGGGTGTGGCCAGCATTGTGGCCACCCTGGTAGCGCACGACGTGCGTGCATTCCTTCGCCACAATGTCGACGACTCGGCCTTTGCCTTCGTCGCCCCATTGGGTCCCGACGACTATTGATCCGGGCACCTGTTGCTCCAAACGTCGATGTCCACGACGTTGGGCGAGCCTAATCTGCTGGGCGCAGAATCCCGACTCCGTTCGGTCGCGATTCGCGCTGACAAGCGATAAGGCGGAGGTTTCTGTTGAAATCACTCACGTCTGACGAATAGCTCACCGATAGAACAACGTCCGAGAGTCATGTGTACATCTCTGACACCGTTGGTGAAGACCTTCTTCGTCAACATCGGTTTGTGGCAATGCAACGTAGTCGTATGGCACTGATAGGCGCACTCGCCGCGGCCGTCCTCGTGGGCGGACCGCGTTTGACCTCCGGACTCGGGGCGTCGGAGGCCTCAGCCGCGCCTGCATCTTCGGTCGCTACGGCGGTCTCGCAGGAGCAGGACAGCGCAGCCCCCGACACACAGTCGCTCAGTGAATACGTGCGCTCGCTGGTACTCGAGATCGAAGCCTCAGCTGCAGCCTCAGCAGGCGGCTGAAAGCCCCAACCCCTTCTCGTTCTCGGGGCGTTTGTGGATGCCAGGGCAACCAATGCAGCCCCCAGTTCGGCTATCTGGACCGGGCTGGTTAGATCGAGTCCTGCACGCTGATGCTCAGACTCGGCGCGTGCTCGTCCGAGGAGACGTCGACAACAACAGTGGCTCCATCCGAGGTGCCGCCGTCAAGCAGCGCAATGGCGAGTGGATCGGCTAGTTCCCGCTGGATGACTCGCTTGAGCGGGCGAGCACCAAACGCCGGCTCATAGCCGTGTTCGGCGATCAATTCGACCGCATCGTCGCTCACATGCAGTTCAATACGCCGGTCGGCGAGCCTTTGCTCGAGGCGCTCTAACTGGATGCGCACGATCGGGGCCAGCTCGGCAGCCGAGAGGGTTGCGAAATGCACGATCTCGTCGATCCGGTTGATGAACTCAGGACGGAAGAACTCGCCAAGATCGCCCGGCAGGTTCGATGTCATGATGAGCACCACGTTCGAGAAGTCGACCGTGCGACCCTGACCATCGGTCAGCCGACCATCGTCGAGCAACTGCAGCAGCACATTGAAGATGTCAGGGTGGGCCTTCTCGATCTCATCGAGCAGGAGAACTGCATAAGGACGGCGCCGCACAGCTTCCGTGAGCTGGCCACCCTGGTCGTAGCCAACGTAACCAGGGGGTGCCCCAATAAGCCTGCTCACGGAGTGCTTCTCCATGTACTCCGACATGTCGATACGAACCATGGCCCGCTCGTGGTCGAACATGACTTCGGCGAGGGTCCGTGCGAGTTCGGTCTTACCAACACCCGTGGGACCCAGGAACATGAAACTGCCGATAGGTCGATTGGGGTCAGACAGACCCGCCCGGCTACGCCGCATGGCGTTAGCCACAGCAAGCACGGCCTCGTCTTGGCCAATGACCCTGTTATGCAGCGTCCCCTCTAGATGGACAAGCTTGTGAGCCTCGCCCTCCATCAGCCGCGATACGGGCACACCAGTTCACCGAGAAACCACCTCGGCGATGTCGGTTTCCTCCACTTCTTCTTTCAGCATCCGCTGATCGACTTGCAACGTCGCCAGCTGCTCGCCGGCCGCGACGAGTCGACGATCGAGATCCGGAAGACGGCCATAACGAATCTCGGCTGCGCGCTCGAGATCTGTCTCGCGCTCAAGTTCGAGTTCCGCGTTAAGCGATTCAACCTCTTCTTTCAGCGCCCGGATTCGGTCGATCTGTTCCTTCTCGGCCTGCCAATGGGCCTTCATGACCGCTGAGCGCTCACGTTCGTTGGCGAGCTCCTCGTCGAGGGCCGAGAGGCGATCGGTGCTGACTCGATCCGTTTCCTTCGCCAGGGCGATCGCCTCGATCTCGAGCTGACGGATGCGTCGCTCAACAATGTCGATTTCGAGCGGCATCGAATCGATCTCGATACGAAGCTTGCTCGCGGCCTCATCCATCAGGTCGATGGCCTTGTCTGGCAAGAAACGATCGGCCAGGTAACGGTCGGACAACGTCGCTGCCGCAGCAAGAGCAGTGTCCTGAATTCGTACGCCATGGTGGACCTCGTAGCGCTCTTTGAGGCCCCGAAGAATGGCCACGGTGTCAATGACAGACGGCTCGCCAACGAAGACCTGCTGGAATCGTCGTTCGAGCGCAGCGTCCTTCTCGATACAGGAGCGGTACTCGTCGAGCGTCGTTGCTCCGATCATGCGCAGCTCGCCACGAGCGAGCATGGGCTTAAGCATGTTCCTGGCGTCCATTGCACCCTCGCCCTTACCGGCACCGACCAGGGTGTGGAGTTCGTCAAGGAAGGTGATGATCTGGCCGTTGCTATCGGTGATTTCCCTCAACACGGCCTTCAACCGCTCTTCGAACTCGCCGCGGTACTTGGCACCCGCCACCATCGACGCCAGGTTCGCCAATGAGCACGGGATTATTCTTGGTTCGACGCGACAAGACCTGAATCACCCGCCGGACTTCATCATCGCGACCAATAACTGGGTCGAGTTTGCCATCGCGGGCGTCCTGCGTGAGATCGCGGCCGTACTTCTCCAACGATTGATAGATCTCTTCGGGGTTCTGGTTGGTGACCCGGTGACTGCCGCGGATCTCGCCGATGGCCGCGCGAAGCCGGTCTCGATCGATGCCGAGCCGTGAGGCTGAGTCGCGATTGTCCTTGGCGTCCGCGAGCGCGAGCAGCAAATGTTCGGTGGACAAGCACTCATCCTGCATATCAACGCGAAGTTTGTCTGCCGTGCCGAACAAAGCGGTGAGCTCGCGGTTCATTCGCGGTTCATCGCCACCAAAGCTCGAAGGCAGCTTGCCTAGCGCCTCAGACGTACGATTTCGGAGCGCGAGCGGTTCGATTCCTACCCGACTCAACAAGGGCAGAACAATGCCCTCCGACTGAGCGAGTAGAGCCGCAACGAGGTGGTCGGGGGTGACCTCGGGATTGCTGGAATCACGCGTTGACTGTAGAGCGCCCGCAACAGCTTCCTGGGTTCTGAGTGTCCAACGCTTGAGGTCCAACATCATGTAGACCATGATATTAAACTCTCAAGAAACTTGATGGTCTAATTATCACGTTTTATGATCTACGTTACATGTGTTCGGCTCTTCGCGGAACGGCTCTAGAGGGCGTGCACCTCGTCCGCGACCACCCATGATCCATCGGCAACTTCGGCCAGAATCCAACCAACACGAGGGAGCTCGAGTTGTTCAGGATCCTCGGCCAACGAACGAACTACCTGGGCCCGAGCTGCGATCTCGTCGTCGACTGCTTCGCCAAGATTGCGCTGGCCGCCGTCGGCTGCGGCGACCGTCGCCTGAAACCGGCCGGTGAATGACCGACGACGAATGCGCATCCGCACCACAGAAACGGCCAGGGCCAGCAGAAACAGCAGCACTGAGCCGCCGATGATGCCTAAAACAAGATCGATACTCGACATATTGGACTAACTCCGCCGTGGGCGGTCTGGGCGTTCCCATCGCACGACAGCCTGTTGCAACGGCACCAGGTCGCGGCGGTGCTCGCGGTGGGCTTCTGCGACCGCTCCCTGAACATGGCTTTCGAGGTCGGTCACTTGGGTACGCAGCTTCCCGATTTCTTGCTCAAGCTCGAGGACACGCTTGACCCCAGCAAGATTGAGGCCCTCATTCGTGAGGTCCTGGATTCTCTGCAAGAGCGAGATGTCACGCTCGCTGTATCGACGGCTGCCGCCCGGCGTGCGCGCTGGCTCGACCAGACCTTTGCGTTCATAGATCCGCAGCGTTTGTGCATGCACCCCGGCAAGTTCGGCTGCTACCGAGATCACATAAACGGCCCTGTTCACGTCACGATTGTTCATTGCCCCGCTCCCCCTTCGGCAACCGACGCGCCCCGAGGACTCCAGTCAGTCACCTCGGCGAGAGCTTCGATCGCAGCTCGTTCCTGATCCGTGAGCGAAGTCGGAACCACTACCTCGACCGTGACCAGCAGGTCACCGGTTGATTTGATGGTCTCAACCCCACGACCCTTGACCCGGAACGTGGTACCTGACTTCGTGCCAGCTGGGACCTTCACGGTCACAGTGGACCCGTCCAAGGTCGGCACCTTCACAGCAGCGCCAAGCGCCGCTTCGGGGAAGGTGACCGGAACGGTCAGGGTCAGATGACGGCCCTTGCGCCCAAACATCTCATGCGGCGCGACCTCGACGATCACGTAAAGATCGCCTGGCGGTCCGCCGTTACGCCCAGAGCCACCCTTGCCGCGTAGACGAATTCGTTGTCCGTCGTCTACCCCGGCAG
>Ga0302134_10001679_pt1 | contig 10438 bp, 5 predicted proteins | sample CB9_SCM_MG_FD_203123 | JGI IMG/M metagenome (GOLD analysis project Ga0302134, IMG submission 203123) | Marine microbial communities from Western Arctic Ocean, Canada - CB9_SCM | ecosystem: Environmental > Aquatic > Marine > Oceanic | place: Canada: Western Arctic Ocean | collected 2017-09-19
CAAAGCCTTCGTCCCTGGGCATCCCGAAAAAAGTGCCCTTATCGAACTCATCAATTCCGATGATAAGGACAAGATCATGCCCCCGATTAAGAGCCACAAAAAGCTCAGCGCAAAAGAAAAGCAAATCTTCCACGATTGGATCAAGGCAGGGGCTGACTACGAACCGCACTGGTCATACCAGACGCCTAAACAAAACAAAGGTGACAGCATCGATAGCCTTGTAGAGAACAGCCTCAAAAAGAAAGACCTCACCCTCTCTAAGCCAGCCCCCACCAGCACCCTACTGCGCCGCCTCCACTTTGACATCACCGGACTGCCACCTACTCCCGCAGAGGTCACTGCATTTTCAGAAGCTCATCAAAAAGACTCGCAGCAAGCCATCGCTGCCGCCGCAGACAAGCTCCTCGCCTCGCCTCACTTTGGCGAAAGAATGGCCGTGAAATGGCTGGATGCCGTGCGCTACGCAGACACCGTAGGCTACCACGGCGACCAGAATACCGAAGTCTCACTCTTCCGTGACTACGTCATCAACTCCTTTAACGACGACCTACCTTATAATCAATTTATCATCGAGCAGATCGCTGGCGACCTCATCCCCAACCCGACGATCCAACAGCGAATAGCCTCATCCTATAACCGCCTCGGACAAATGTCCCAGGAAGGCGGAATTCAAGACAAAGAATACATTGCCAAATACCAAGCCGAGCGTGTCCGCACCACCTCCTCATCATTCCTAGGATCGACCATGGGGTGCGCCGAGTGTCACGACCATAAATTCGACCCCACCACCGCCAAAGACTTCTACTCTTTCGCCGCCTACTTCTCAGACATTCTCGAAAAAGGAGCATGGACAGGTGACGGCAAATACCAAGAAGACATCAAAAAATATCTAGGCCCAAACATTCTTGCATCTGTCAATTCGAGAGAAAGATACGGTCCATACCTCAAAGTCCCTATCGAAGAGGTTGTCGCCAAAACCAAACGTATCAACGGCCAGATAAAAACTCTCCAAGCAGTCTACCTAACAAAAACTCCCACTGCCGAAACCGACTTCGCCGCATGGCTCACCAATCTTCGAGCAAAAAGCGACCCCAAAACAAAAAACAAAACGAAGAATAAGGTGAAACACCCCGCTGATATCACCAAACTCATCAACACCCCCAACAGCGAAGCTAATCCAGCGAACAAGGATGCTCTCATCCGCTATTACCTCATTACCAGCCCGGCAAAAACACCTCAGCAAAAAGAAATCCAGACACTCGCGGCACAAAAACCAAAAGCATCCGAAGAATACCACGCTATCCTCACCACCATTTCAGCCAAACCCCGCGTCGTTCGCCTCCTCCCACGTGGAGACTGGACCAATCAGACCGGTCCCATCGTCCAGCCCGCACCACCAGCATTCCTCACCAAAGGTAAAAAAATAGGCCCCTCCCGACTCGACCTCGCCAATTGGATTGCTTCACCAGAAAATCCACTCACCGCACGCGTATTTGTCAACCGCGTCTGGAGCCAGCTGTTCGGCTCAGGACTCAGCAACAGCATGGGAGACTTCGGATTCCAAGGTGAATACCCCAGCAACCCAGAACTCCTCGACTGGCTCGCCGTAGAATTTACCAAAAACAACTGGAGCGTCAAACAACTCATCCGCACCATCGTCCTCTCTAAAACCTACCAGCAGACCAGCACCCCAGGCGGAGAATTCATCAAACGTGACCCGCAGAACCGCCTACTCGCTAGACAAACCCAACTCCGCCTGCCCGCCGAGCTGATCCGCGACAACGCCCTCTCAGTCTCCGGGCTTCTCAACCCCGAAATTGGAGGCAAAAGCGTCTTTCCTTACCAACCAGCGGGCTACTACCGTCACCTCAACTTCCCAAGACGCACCTACAAAGCCAGCGCAGGGAACCAACAATACCGCCGAGGCATCTACACCCACTGGCAGCGCACTTTCCTCCACCCGATGCTGAAAAGTTTCGGTGCACCCAATCGTGAAGAGTGTGCCACGGACAGAGCCAAGGCAAACACACCGCTGCAGGCACTCACGCTACTCAACGACCCAACCTTTACCGAGGCGGCCCGAGTCCTCGCTGCCAAACTGCTCAAAGACAACAAGGATAACCTTGTCCAGCGTGCCATGATGACCTGCTTGAGTCGCCACGCAACAGAGGAAGAGCATACCGCGCTCAACGGGCTCTATCAGAAGGAACTCAAGCGATTTAAGACTGACCCCGAGGCAGCCAAAAAATTCCTGACCGTAGGACTCGCTCCCCAATCCACAGACATCCCCGCGCCCGAGCTCGCTGCAGCCACCTCACTGACCCGAGCCATTCTCAATCTGCACGAAACCATTACCCGTTACTAACAGTTATGAATTCTGTCACACGCCGCACTTTCCTTAACCATGGCCTCGCCGGCCTCGGTTCTGTCGCCCTGTCCCGCCTTTTCGCTGCTGATAGCTCACTGGCAGTTCCGCATTATCAACCTAAAATCAAACGCGTCATCCACCTCTGCATGGCAGGTGGGCCGTCGCATCTTGAGTGCTTCGATTACAAACCCGAACTCGCCAAACTTAACGGACAGGCGATGCCTGAATCATTTACCAAAGGCCAGCAACTCGCCCAGCTCCAGGGCCGTGCCCTCAAATGCATGGGTCCTCAATGGAAATTTAATAAACACGGCGAGAGTCAGATGGAAATCTCGGAGATCTTCCCGCACATTGCCAAACACGCGGACGACATCGCCATCATTCGCTCCATGCACACCGAGCAAATCAACCACGATCCCGCACACACTTTTATGAACACCGGTTCAATCATTCCTGGCCGCCCGTCAATGGGCTCATGGGTGCTCTACGGTCTCGGCAGTGAGAGTCAGAACCTCCCCGGTTACGTCGTGCTCACCAGCGCTGGCGGTGGTCAAGGGCAGCCGATCTCTTCCCGACAGTGGAGCAACGGCTTTCTTCCCGGTCATCTGCAGGGCGTTGAATTCCAGTCCGCCGGTGCCCCAGTTAACTTTGTCGAGAACCCTCCTGGCATCAGCGATGCATCTCAAAATGATGTTATCAACACCATCAACCGAATGAACTCAATCAACTCCGGGCGCACCCAGCACCCGGACATTGCCACCCGTATCGAGCAATACGAACTAGCATTCCGCATGCAAACCGCCGTGCCGGAACTCATGGACACCAAGGGCGAAACACAGAAAACGCTCGATCTTTACGGCTGCACGCCCGGCGACGGCAGCTTCGCTTCGAACTGCCTGCTCGCGCGCCGCCTCGCCGAACGCGGAACCCGATTCATCCAGCTCTACCACCGCGGCTGGGACCACCACGGAGCGGTTAAGAAGGGCACGCAAAATACGGCCAAGCTCGTCGACCAAGGCACATCAGCTCTACTAACCGATCTCAAACAACGCGGTATGCTCGATGATACCCTCGTCATCTGGGGTGGTGAATTTGGCAGAACTCCCATGGCTCAGGGCTCAGGCAGAGACCACCACATTAAGGCGTTCTCAGTTTTCCTCGCTGGCGGCGGAATCAAAGGAGGCACCACCTATGGAGAGACCGACGATCTCGGTTATGGAGTCGCCAAGGATCCCGTCTCCGTTCACGATCTCCACGCCACCATGCTCCACCTCCTCGGCATGCAGCACGATGCGCTCACACACAAAGCTCAAGGCCTCGACTTCAAACTCACCGGCGTAGAGCCCTGTAAAATAATCAAAGGCATCCTTGCCTAGTAACTACTTTTTAAACCTACTCATTTTCATCCCATCCTAACAATGATGTACAAAAGATTATTCTTCGCCCTGAATCTTGCAAAGTTTCTAGTGCTCTCAATAGCTCTCATAGGCGTTGCTAACGCCTATGAGGTGAAACCATTGAGTCAAGAAATCGCTGACGAGTATAAGTTAGATAGGGCGTTTTTCAAAAAGGGGACGATGGTGCAGGATATTCTCATCGCCACTTCCGTGAAGGTGACCGACTACACACATTTAGAGGCGGCTTATCTCTTCGATAAGATGATGGCCGATCTGAAGCCCGAAATCGCCCAGCGCATACGCGACAAAAAAGTGCTGTGTATTCTTGTTGCCCATGACGAGCTAACCTCGGATGTGCCTCAGTTCAAGAGTAAGAAAACGGGTAAGGAACTCGATTTCTACAACTGGCGTCAGCGGGGGTTTCTAACCAAGGTTGATAAACGTTATGTCGTGTTCTTCGCGGAGGAGGACGTGATGGAATATAAGGGTGGTATGCAGATCGAAAGTATCCTTATCCACGAGTTCGGCCACGTGATTCATGGTGCTGGCTTTGATGAAAAACTTAAGAAACGCTGGACCGAGACATTTGAGAATGCCAAGTCCAAGGGGCTTTGGAAGGATGGCTATGCGGCCCAACGTTTCCGTCGTGTCGAGGGCGATCAACCGGTTGTCTTGCTTGATGCCTTGGTGAAAGCATTCCCTGAGCAATCGCCTGACCTGCTCCGCAAGTGCCTCGACGGGGGAGATATCCTTGTGAATGGGAAACCCACAAATTCGAAGGTGAAAGTGAACGGGGAAGACAAGGTGCGCATCGTTTTTGGCGGAGAAAAAGACTGCTACGCCTCGAAGAATCGGGCCGAGTATTTTGCCGAAGGAGTGCAGGCCTGGTATAATACCAACCGGACCATGGATCACGATCACAATCACATCGAAACCCGGGCACAACTCAAGCAATACGATCCGATGCTTGCGAAGCTCTGCGAAGATCTTCTAGGCAATGGTCAATGGCGCTTCGTCTCCCCGCGTGAACGTGCCGGTAAGGGTCATCTCAAAGGATACGATCCAACGAAGTCACCGGTGGTAAAAGACCTGGAACACATCAAGATTGCAGGCCTGGATTATTACGACAAATATTGGTCGGAATATTGGGGCCGTCTGGAGAAAAAATATCCCTCAAATTGAAGGCCACGGTCGGTTGGTGAAATTTCCTTATAGCCCTGCATAAGAGACCAAACTTACGCTTACGAAGTCGGTGGCCCGAGCGTTCTGCCGGGGACAAAACTGGACTTAACTAAGTTTTGACGCGTGTCTTCCTTATTGAGGGAGACGTTTTTCATCCAGTTTCGGAGGCGGCGCGAGATAGGGGACCAGTCCCAGTGGATGTAGGCGACTGCTTGTTCACACCAGATGAATGAGTCGATGAATTCATGGCACATCAGTGAGACGTCTTCCGGAACCCGAATCCCTCGCTCCAACAGAAACTGGAGTGTGGCAATAAAGGTCACCTTGTCATTGATGATGATGACAGTGGGGGGAGTGAGCTTGAACAGGGAGTCGAGCATGGTGTGAAGGCCTTGCTCATCCTCATCATCCCAGTCCGGCAGATTATAGGAACCGGTTGAAATACCCTCAGCCTCAAGGCTATCGAGAAAAGCACGAACGGCTCGGTTAGGCTCGGGAAGGCGAGTATAGTTAGGGGTTAGCATGACGATGCGCTGGTGGCCGAGAGCTGCCAATTGCTGCACCGTGTCGATATAGCCACTTGTCGAGTCCGGACCCGCACCGGCAATCGGCAGTTGGCTCATGAATCCGAACATGGCGAATGCTGGAAACGATTGTTGGGAGAACCATTCCAGCACCTCGCGAGAGCCAGCGTAGACGATCCAGGCATCCGCATCGATGGATTTTACATGGCGCTTGATACGCCCTAGGTCGAACTTGAGATCGGTCAGGGTCTTCGGATGGGTGACAATAGTGTAGGGCGCTTGCTCGAGGTCTTTTGTCAGCCTTGGATCCCTCGGATCTGAATCACAATCCAGCAGCGCCACCCGGATCTTCTTCGACGGAACATGATTCTTACTTAAGACGATCTTGCGCGCCCGGCCAGGCCCCTGCGCAACTAGTAACCCTTCTAGCTCGAGGTGGTTTAATGCCTGTCCTGCTGTTTTGGGATCGATACCCAGTTCCTTGGCTAACCCTGGAGTTCCCGGCATCGTCCCGATCCAGCGCCCGTTGAACAGTTCGCCGCGCAAGTACTCTGCAACCTGCTCAGAGGGACTGACAATCGTTAATTTGGACATAAGGAGAGTGTGGGATTTTAGAGGAGGGGGGCTGAAAGGAGATGGTTCCTCGCGGCGCGGCGTTTCTGGACGGGATTTATACCTATCCGATCATGGAGAGGCAACTTAATAAAAGAATCTAGACGATACCCGCCGAGCCTATTATTTACGTCATGAGTCTCAATTCACACGGCGTCTTCCATGACTTCCTACCCTGCGATCACAGGAGTGAAACGGAGATTAAGAACTACATAAACAACTACACAACACATCATGAAAACCAAAATAAACAAGACATCCATCGCCAAGCGCCTGAGCGCTTATTCAACCGTCGCCGCAGCCACCGCCGTGGCCGCCGGCTCCGCCAACGCCGCTGAGGTCATCCACAACATCGCGGACATCACCACAAATGACGGCGGGTTCAGCATAACAAAATTTAGCATGGTGGCGGGCACTGCCGCCGGGGATCTCAGCACTGTATCCAACGATGGCGAGTTCGCACTCTTCATCCGTGGTATCAGGGGCTTGACCAACGCTGGCGTTCACGCTGCAGACATGCAGGTCTTGTACTACGGCACTTCACTCACCACTTATCGCTTGGGGGTTCCGCTGTCTGCGGGTGATTCGGTCTCTTCTCTCCTGGGCTTTGATTCCTTTACCTCCCCCACCAGCACGATAGACTTGGGATACAGCGCCGGTGATGATGCCTTCAATCCGGGGGATAGGGGATTTGTGGGTCTCGAGTTCGAGATCGGCGGCCAACAGCATTACGGCTGGGCCGAAATTACACGCCCCGATAACAACAATGTCACTCTCCATGCTTTCGGCTATAACGATACGCCTGGTGCCGCCTCGTTTGCTGGTGGTGCTGCGGTTCCCGAGCCAAGCTCGCTGGCACTTCTTGCCCTAGGTGCCTCTGGACTGATGCGCCGCAGGCGTCAAAAGGCTGCCTAAGCAAGCCCCATTCTGACCTTCACGGATCGCCCTCGTTACCGAACCTCCCCCGGAGGCCGGTTTAGCGGGGGCGTTCCTCTTTTTTTACTCTACCGTTTCTCATTTTTTACTACACTCAACACATGATCGACTCTTCACGACTTGCCAAGCGCGTCCTACTCATTGGCTGGGACGCCGCCGACTGGAAACTCATCAACAAGTACATGGCCGAGGGCTCGATGCCCCACATGAAGCAGTTTCTGGAGCGTGGATCGCGTGGTAATCTCGCGACCCTCCAGCCGGTGCTCAGCCCGATGCTGTGGAACTCGATCGGCACCGGTAAGCGGTCTTACAAACACGGCATCCACGGCTTTACCGAACCGATGCCCGACGGCAAGGGCATCCGCCCGTCGTCCAGCACCACCCGCAAGTGCAAGGCACTGTGGAACATCTGCACCCAGGAGGGCATGACCTCCAACGTGGTGAGCTGGTTCGTCGGCCACCCGGCCGAGCCGATCAAGGGCGTCTGCGTCTCGGAGATGTTCCGTTCGGTTCCCGTCGATAAAAAGGACCCGCAGTCCACTGAGTTGCCCGAGCTTCCGCCGCAGAGCGTGCATCCCGAGTCGATGCGTGAGGAACTCGCCGAATTGCGTCTGCACCCAGGCGAGCTGACCGAGGCGGAGATTCTACCCTTCATTCCGAATGCCGCCAAGATCAACCAGAGTAAGGACCGCCGCTTGCGGTCGTTTGCAAAATTGTTCGTTGAGATGATCAACACCCACAACGCGGCGACGCACCTCATCGAGAATACTGACTGGGACTTCATGGGCGTCTACTTGGATGCGATCGACCACTTTGGCCACACCTTTATGGAGTACCACCCACCGCGAATGGAGCATGTCAGTGAGGCGGATTTTGAGATCTATCAGGACATCATCGCCGGTGTTTACAAATTTCACGATCTGATGCTAGGCCGCATGATGGCGCTGGCTGGTGAGGACACCACCATCGTGCTCTGCTCGGACCACGGTTACCACAGCGACCACCTGCGCCCAAAGGAAACGCCCAAAGAGCCGGCCGGACCGGCAGTGTGGCACCGGGACCAAGGCGTGATCGCCATGGCCGGACCGGGTGTCAAGCAAGGCGAAACGATCGTCGGTGCCAACCTGCTGGATATCGCCCCGACCGTGCTCAACCTGCTCGGCCTGCCCGCGGCGAAAGACATGGACGGCAAGACACTCACTCAAGCCATCGGCGCACCCGGTTGGTCGCCGCCCGAGCCGATAGAAAGCTGGGAGGACGTGCCCGGCGAATCCGGTATGCACCCCAGAGACATGCAGGAGGATCCGTTCGCCGCGCGCGAGGCACTCAAACAGCTGGTCGAGCTGGGATACATCGAGGAACCAGACAAGGACGACGAGGTGGCCGCGAAGCAGACGGCACGCGAGGCGAAGTTCAACGTCGCCCGCTCCTACATGGAAGGGGGGCTCTACGACGAGGCCGCCAAGCGGCTTGAAGAATTGTTTGAAGCGGAGCCCGATCAGCCGCGTTTCGGCGTGGCACTGATCAGGGTCTACATGCGTCAGAGCCGCTTCGATGAAGTTCGCCCGCTGGCCGAAAAACTGCTGAGCCAGATGGAGAAAATAAACGAGCTTGAGGCGGACCGGATCAACGAAACAATCAAAAAAATCGAAGAAAAACCGCAGGAGGTCATCGCCAACGCGGAGGAGTATATGGAGAGGACCTATCAACAGTGTGTTGAGGCTGAGAAGGCCGCAGCGGAGACCGCGGACAGGGAACCTGTTGAAATCGAACGTCCCACCGTGAAGTTTGGTGAAGAGGCTTTGAGCGACCGCAAACAGATGCTGCAGACCGAGATCGAACAGATCCGGGGCTTTGATGTACGCTCGGTCCCGACGGTGAACATGCTGCTCGGTCGTCTGGAAGCCATGGAGGAAAATCTTGAAAAGTCACTGGAGCATCTGGCCAAAGCCGAAAAAGCCGAGCCACGTCTGCCCGGCTTGCACCTGCAACTTGGCCAGACCTATCTCCGCATGCACCGTAATGAATCGGCGATTCGTGCCTTTCAGAAGGCACTGGAGATCGACGGTGACAATGCTTCCGCGCACGAGGGCATGGCAGCGGCACTGCAGCGTCTCAGGCGCGACGATGAAGCGCTCGATCACGCCTTGACAGCCATCGAACTCGTGCACGACATGCCCCGCGCCCACCTTCGGTTAGGGGTCACCCTCGTCCGTTTGAAGCATTACGAGCAGGCGGTCCAAGCCTTTGAAACATGTCTCAAGCTAGCTCCCATGACTGGCGCCGCTCACCGTTACCTTGCGATGATCTTCCGCAACCATCTCGATCAACCCGAACTCGCGGAGAAACACAGCGCCGAGCTTCGCCGCGTCCAACAAAAACGGAAAGAAGACAGAACGATCGCCCAACAGAAATCGTTCGCGGAAAATTCAGCACTCCAACTCGCCCCAGGACCGACGGGGATTTATCCGTCATCCAAACCCGAGGAGGTCATCACCATTGTCTCGGGTCTGCCACGCACTGGCACCTCGGTGATGATGCAGATGCTCGCTGCCGGTGGCATCGAGCCACTGAGTGACGGCAACCGCCAAGCAGACGAATCCAATCCCAAAGGATACTACGAATTTGATAAGGCCATCCAACTTGCATCGGATGCCTCATGGGTTGGGGATGCAAAAGGCAAGGTCGTCAAGATCGTGGCGCAACTGCTTCCCAAATTACCCGAATTCATCAGTGGGCAGATCGCACGCTACCGAATCGTCTTTATGGACCGCGACCTCGATGAAGTCGTAGCCTCCCAACACACCATGCTCAGCAAGCAGGGGAAAAAAGGTGCCGATCTGGAAACCGACAAACTCAAGGAGACCTACGCATCCCAGCTCGATTCCGTGCAACACATGCTCGCCGAGCGACGCATCCCATGGGTTCAAGTCAAACACGCCGATGTGATCCGCAACGCCGAAAAAGTCGCCGAAGAGCTCAACCAAGGGTTCGGCGGTCACCTCGATGTCCAATCGATGATTCAAGTGGTCGATCCTACGCTCTACCGAGAACGCCTGACTCCTGACCCCTGACCCCTGACCCCTGACCCCTGACCCCTGACCCCTGACTCCTGACTCCTGACTCCTGACTCCTGGATGTGAGAAAAAAAAGGTATTACCAAGGGGCTTTGGCTGAAAAACTCGTATTGTCTGCAACATTTTCAGCGACCTTTCAGGGCGCGACATCTGCCATGGTAAACCCGGACTGAAGTCCGGGCCTTTGTTCCTATGTGCCTTCAGCACGAGAGAGGTGTATAAAACTCAGGGCGGCACTCTAGGCTTCTCTAGTTTGCCCTTAATTAAGGGCCATGGCTGTTTCGAAAACAGCTTAGGATTCCGGGAGGACTCTTGGCTGGACGATTACCCACCCCCGTCCGT
>Ga0302134_10001682_pt1 | contig 10435 bp, 7 predicted proteins | sample CB9_SCM_MG_FD_203123 | JGI IMG/M metagenome (GOLD analysis project Ga0302134, IMG submission 203123) | Marine microbial communities from Western Arctic Ocean, Canada - CB9_SCM | ecosystem: Environmental > Aquatic > Marine > Oceanic | place: Canada: Western Arctic Ocean | collected 2017-09-19
TACTAAATGATGCGTCAGCGGTGGGATTGACAAGGTTATGGACTCAATAGCCGCAGGGCTAAAGTTGTGGTCGGCGCGAAGTTGCAGAGCAGCATCTATGACGCCATGGGTGGCGCGTCCCGATGGGTGTGGCTTATGTGCCATTTCTGTGATGCGCCACAGAGTTCCCATTTGCGCGATGGTCTCGGTCAAATCGCCGCCTGATTCTATGACTGAAAAGTAACCGAAGGGTCCCTCTAAGATATTTTTCAAGCCGGCTAGCCCTGCCTGCGCCATATCGCATGAGACCACGGCGTTGCGTGCGCTAAACCCCATTTGCATGCCCAGCAATAATGACCCTTCGCTGTGGGGCTGCATAGTGCCGCAGAGCTGCGCATAGGCAATGGAATATGCGCGCACCAAAGTTTCAGAATCAAACCTGCGCAATTTTGCAATTGCACTCACCCCGCCGAATAACCCGGCGGTCCCGGGCCGAAAAAACCGTAACCCGGATGTGGCGGCCAGACCAAGATTACAGGCCATATCAACGCCTAGAATGACCGCTGTTATGAGCTCGGCTCCAGTCACGCTTCGGCCTTCCACGGCGCCCTGTCTGTCAGCTTCAGCTAGGGCGCAGGGGAGGACGACGCTCAGAGCGTGGACTACAGCGCCCTCATGCACGCAGTCGAACTCGCTGTTGTGCATCTGATAGGCGTTGCACATGGCCGCTGCTGGGGCGGGTAGGCGGGTTTCTTGAGCCCAAACTCTCGCATCGTCGCCACTGCCCCATAAGGCCTGCGTTTTGACTAATTCTGCCGCCCATGGACCGGCAGATCCTATCAGGCCCACTCCCAGGCTATCGAGAATAAATGTCTTCGCTGTCGCTCGCGCCGGTTCCGGAATTTGATCGAAATCCGTTTTGGTCACGAAGTTGGCAAATTCCTCAATCGCGTCTCCCATCGAATTTATACACCGGCCTTATTCGTGATCACCCGGTGCCATTCTGCCTCCAATCGTATTCTTAATGCTGCCTCATCGCGATTGTTATCGATGACGATATCGGCATGTCGGCGCCGTTCATCGTTGGAAAGTTGGGAATCAATGCGCTTGCGTATTGCCGCTTCGTCGGCACCATCGCGCTCCATGGCGCGAGATAAGGCTGTTTCTACATCGACAACAGCCACCCAAATTTCGTCCACCGCGTCTTCCCATCCCGCTTCGAACAAAACGGCGGCTTCCAGCACCACATGCGTATCAGGGTTAGTGTCTCGTAATCGTATGATTTCGGCTTCGGCCATTCGGCGAATTTCTGGCCACAGGATGCTAGTTAACTGGTTCAAGGCTTCAGGGTTTCCAAAGACTTTGCCGCCCAACACCTTCCGGTCAATCGTGCCGTCCGCGCCCACAACCTCGTCGTCAAAGGTCTCAACAACTTCGCGAAAGGCCTGCGTGTGAGGTTCATAAGCGCGATGCCCTAGGACATCACAGTCGATTACTGACGCGCCTTTCGATCCTAAAAATTTAGCAGCGGTAGATTTTCCCGAGGCTATGCCGCCGGTAAGGCCGATAATCATGAGATGCGCGTTCCTTTAAAATTTTTGTCGGGTAGCAAGCATGAGGGAAGGCGTGCTTATGTTACAGTAAAAATTAAGTGACGTGAGCCGGTTCAAAACATGTTTTAAATCCAGCAAATTCTCCTAGTGCTCGGTTTAAAGTCCGAATAGGATGGAGTTGGTGGGGGCACATTTATTTCTATCACACATTGGACTCCGAAACTCTACAGGAGCTGAATGAACTGCAACAGAGCAATGGTACGCCCAGCGTTGACAGTGAGCACTACCCACATACGAGTATAGGTCTGACCCCATCGCGGTGCAGGGTTTCAGGAGACCGCCATAGTGCTTGATGAAAATCCCCTGTTAGCCATATCAAGTTTGCGTGACACTGATTGGAATTTTCGGTGCTCCGTGCCTGAATAAAGAGGCGTCCCAACATCCGTATAACTCATCCCTCGATCCAAAAACGTTAGTACGTTTCAGCATCGCGCCAGTCAAAGCTCAATCAGGACATTGCAAGTTAACCCAACGAGATTTTTCCCTTCTGGATAACTCAAAATTTCGAGTTCCATAGCAAAATTTACATCCATGCAAACGCCTGCGGAAGTGCTGATCGCGATTCATCAATAGTTCAGGGAATATCTATGGAATAATTTTCTAATTATGTAAGGCGAAGGTGTTAAAAGGAAGGAATGCTGCACTGGACTAAGAGTTTGAAGGGCGAAGTGTTTGCATCCATCAATTGAGCTTGGCACCGATTGACACAGATGGCGCTAAGTTCGTACGGTTTAGCAAAGTTGTGAACGGAACGAGATAGGTGAATAATTGTGACGATGCTTGAACAACCCTTTTCCAGCCCGATGACGTGGGATGCGAAAACGCTGCTGACGGACGAGGGGCGCGTAGACCTTGACGGGGCTTGTTTAGCGGAACTGGACCAGGCCGCAGCGGAGTTGAGGGATAACCCGCTGCCAGTCGAAGTCCTTATGCCTGACGATTTCGACTTGCCCGCCTGCCGCGCGGCGATGGCGCAGGCGCACGCGCAGATATATAACGGCATTGGTTTCGCCATTATCGACCGCGTGCCAGTGGACCGCTTGGACACTGATGTGGCGAAAAAACTGTATTGGTTGTTGATGTCGATGGTCAGCCGTCCCGTCGCTCAGAAATGGGACGGCGCGATAATTTACGATGTCATTGATACGGGCAAGAAGGCGTTGCCGGGGAGCGGTGTCCGCTCGTCCAAAACCAATGGTGGACAGAGTTATCATACCGATAACGCCTTTAATCTGCCACCGGATTTCGTCGCGCTGTTCTGTTTGCAAACCGCGCAAAAGGGCGGGGTGAGCGGACTGGTCAGTTTGGAGACGGTTTACAATATCTTGCTATCGGAATTTTCCGACGTTCTGCCGCGCCTCTACGAACCGTTTTATTTTGACCGCCAGATGGAACATGCGCCGGATGACAATCAGGTGTCGATCAAACCAGTCTTCGAGTCGGATGGGGAGCGGCTCTACGCCTGCTTTTCGCCGCGCCGCGTGGAACATGGCTTTGAATTGCAACACGAAGATATGGATGCGCCCACACGCGCGGCGATTGACGCCTTGGTGAAGGCATCGGAACGTCAAGGGCTTGGCAAGACATTCCAGTTTGAACGCGGGCAAATACAGATTGTGAACAACAAACGATTGGGACATCGCCGTACGTCATTCCGGGATTGGCCTGAACCCGAACGGCGCCGGCATCTTGTGCGGATCTGGCTGCGCGAGTCCGGGCGACCGTTTTATTTGGGATGATTTACAGAAATTGAGAGCAGTATGCTGAATCCAGAGGACAACGACTTACTTTGTAGGGTTGGGCCGGGCGCGCCAATGGGTGAACTGTTTCGTCGGTTCTGGATGCCCGCGATGGTTCCTAAAGAGTTGCCGGTGCCTGATTGCGATCCGGTTCGATTGCGTCTTTTAGGGGAGGATTTGGTTGCATTTCGGGACACAAACGGAACAATCGGGGTCCTGGAAGAACGGTGTCCGCACCGTCGGGCTTCTCTATTCTATGGCCTTAACGAAGGCTGCGGGCTTAGATGCGTGTATCACGGTTGGAAATTTGACGTTGATGGGAATTGCGTCGACATGCCAAACGAGAGGGCTGAAAACGACTTTAAGCACAAGGTTCGGATTAAATCTTACCCCGCGAAAGAGTGGGGAGGTTATATCTGGGTCTACATGGGGCCTCCTGATCGAAAGCCGCCTTTACCGGAATTTGAATGGGCGATGCTGCCTGCAGCACATCGTTGGCAGAAAAAATGGCTCTACAACGCAAATTACATGCAAGGCCTGGAAGGCGAACTCGACACGTGCCACACCACTTTCCTACATCGTAACAACGACACGTCTACGTTGTCACCGGGGCTTGCTGAAGCACACGCCAATTGGCAAAAGGACGGCATGCCAAGTCTGGACGTCCGCGTTTCCGACTACGGATATTATTACGGATCGCAACGAAAAATAGATGATGACGCTTATAACTGGCGCATCACACAATGGGTTTTGCCCAGTAATTCGATTATCCCACAGCCAATATTTCCGATCTCGTCGCGGGCGTATATTCCGGTTGATGATGAACACACAATGGTTTTTGGCACGTCTTTCAACCCGGATGCGCCAATGACGAAAAAAGATACGGATTTTCTGGAAACCGGGCTGGGTGCGTCGCCAAAAACATTTCCCGGCACGTTCATTCCTGAAACCAACAAGTCGAATGAATACATGATGGACCGGGACCTGCAACGAAGAGGCAGCGCCACCGGTATGCCGGGCGTCAACAATCAGGACAGGGCGATTGTCGAGAGTATGGGGCCCATAGTGGATCGGGAGAACGAATATCTGGGGACGTCGGATATCGCCGTTATTGCCGCAAGACGCATCCTGATAAAGCTGGCGAAAGATTTGGCGGCTGGCCAGGAGCCTGATTTGCCACACAATCCAGCATTGTTCGGTGTGCGGCCTATCGATGTGAAGACGCGGTTCGCGGATCTTGACGATGTGGTGATACAATATCGTGATGAGTTGGGACCGTAGTGATGTAATCTTCTGTTAATAAATAGTTATTTAGGATGAATTCGCTTCTCTGCCGCGTGTCGGCGGCGGGGCCGTCCCTCCCTTCGGGTTTAGGCGCAAGGTGGATGGATTTCAACAGATTTACCACCCACCTCCAGGTATCAGCCGGATCTATCGTGTCGTCGAATCTGAAATAGGAGGCTTGATTCATGGCTGTGCCGATGTCGTATAATTTAGCGACCATTCCCTCGCATTTCGCCAAGCGCTCTTCCGGGTCTTCGATGGCTGCTAGATCATTGCGATAGCGCAGCTTGACCGCCCCTTCCAGGCCCATGCCGCCGAATTGTTCGGTGGACCAAGAGGCGCAGAGATAGGCGGCCTTGTAGGCGCTGCTCGCCATGATGATCGCGACGGGCCCATAAGCTTTGCGAGGATAATGATGAAAAACGGCACGGTGAGATTGGCACCGGTGACAAACATCCGATTGGCGTGGCGGACAAGGGCCAGTTTTTAACTTCCGGCCCGACCATGATTCCCGGCGTGTCGCAGAAATGCAGGGTTGGAATGTTATGGGCGTCGCGCAACTGCATGAACCGCGAGCCCTTGTCGGCACCGTTCAAGTCGATGGCCCCGCCAAGATATTTCGGGTTATCGGCTAGGACGCGTCGGCCTTTGATGTTTGTAGAGTGGCCTCGTCGTCTTCTAAATGAATTGCGACTGTTTGAATTCTTTACTCCGCCGCCGCGCGCATCACACGGATGGAGATCTGGCCACGGTTGGCGAGTAGAATTTTTAAAATTGACATGAAATCTTCTTTGTTACCTAACGTCGGAATGCGCCGACGTCATTAAATAATGCCACCCTTTGAAAGCACGGACAGTTCGTCATCGCTCTTCTCGAGCAGGCCTTTAAAAATTTCGTCGTTGTGTTGACCGAGCTTGGGTCCGGTGGATGTAACTTTTCCGGGCGTGCCCATGAGTTTGGGAATGACGCCGGGCATCGCCATGGGGCCGTCTTCCTGGTCTTCCACAGTGATGAAGCTGTCGCGGGCCTGATAATGCGGATCAACGACGATGTCGGCGGGCGTGTAGATGCCGCCAAACGGAACGTTGCCGCCAACCAACCTTTTTTCGATGACAGCGTAATCGTGAGCGCCGATCCAGTCGGTTAAAATTTGCTCCAACTCATCAGCGTGCGCGATGCGTTCCCGGCTTACCGAGAAACGCGGATCCGTGCCCAATTCAGGCATCTCCATGGCGGCGATGAGCCGCTGGTATACATTTTGACCACCCGCGGCGATTTGCACATACCGACCATCCTTGGTCTCGAAGGTGCCGGCGGGTGAAAAAGTTGGGTTTCGATTGCCGATGCGTTCGCGAATTTCACCAGTTGCGTTGTAGTTGGCGAGAAGGTTCCCGGTGATGCGGAAGGGTGGTTCGTAGAGCGCAAGATCGATCATTTGACCTTCGCCACCGCGCATATCGCGTTCGTACAACGCCAACATTGCGGCGTAAGCACCGAAGGTGCCCGTGTTGTAATCGGCGGTGGGAAAGGCGGGCCGCACCGGGAAACGGTCTGGGAAACCTGTCGGATACATATAACCTGAAAACCCCAGCGCGATGCGGTCGTACCCGGAGCGTTTAGAATATGGGCCGGTTTGACCGTACCCGGATACGCGCACCATGATCAGATTGGGATTGATCTTATGCAGAACGTCCCAGCCGATGTTCCATTTTTCCAATGTTCCCGGGGTGAAGTTTTCAAACAAAACATCTGATTTTCGAACTAGGTCATAGAGGATTTCCTGACCTTCCTTAACACGCAAATTGAGCGTCACTGATTTTTTGTTTCGCGCATCGACGCGCCATCCCGTTGGGCGGGCCGCTTTGCCATCTACTGGTGTGCCGCGAAGAGCGTCGCCAGGCCCGGGTTGTTCAACCTTGATGATTTCAGCGCCAAAATCGCCCAGTAACGTCGCTCCAAACGGGCCCGCGATTAATGTGCCGATATCCAAGACCCGAATTCCATCCAATGGTGGCGTGCTCATAAAACCTCTCTAGCCGCGAATTAATATAATGTCCGGAAACAGTTTCCATGAACCAAGGTGTAAAGGCAAACCAAAGCAGGTTCTGTATTATTGTAAGCTTCCGCTTCCCTGCGTAGGGTGTCGTCCTGAAATTATGAAAGAAACTAGCGTGGCAAAAAAAAAATTAAAATTGGCGGTTGTCACCGACATTCATCACGGCCCAACGCGGTTTACGAAGTTGGGTGCGTTCGCCGTGCCGTTGCTCGAAGATTTCCGCGACCGAGTGTCAAAACTTGATGTCGATCTTGTGGTTGATTTAGGCGACCGGATTTCCAATGTGGATCACGATACGGATTTGGGATTGATGCGGGACGTGATGTCAGTTTTTGAAGGTATGGAAACCCGCCACGAGCATCTTTTAGGTAATCATGATCTGCATTATCTTTCTCGTGAAGAGAACGAAGTGATTCTTGGTTGCTCTCTCGCCAGCCACAGTTTTGACTTGAAGGGGTGGCATTTAATTTTTTGGCAACTCGACCTGTCGCACGGCTATGCGACAAACATCACGCCGTCTGAATCTGCGCTTGAATGGCTGAGTAAGGATTTGGAGAAGACGGCTCATCCATCGATAATTTTCACCCATATACCGTTAAATAATGGCGCCATGGTTGGAAATTACTATTTTCAAAATCACACGGCCTCTTCAACGTTACAACATACGACCGATGCCCGAGAAATAATTGAAGCGTCAGGCAATGTCGTTATGTGCGTCGCGGGGCATGTCCATTGGAATGACAGCAGCACGATTGATGGCATTCGGTATTTGACGCTGCAATCACTTACCGAAAGCTATACGACGCAGACGGAAGCATCGGGCGCTTGGGCGGAAATTGATATAGACGACCAGGTCCATTGGCGCGCCCATGGCAACGATTCTATGACGTATCAAGCGCCGGTGCGGGGGCTTAATATGCATTGGACGCCGCCGCGTCCACCATCCCCAATTCCGGGCCGCATGGAAATGCATTTGAAATTTGGGGGTGCCATAAACGGCGTCGTTTTGGATATGGACGGCGTATTGTTTCGCGGCGCGCAAGTCATTGACGGGTCGGTCGAGGCGGTGCGTGATTTTCAAACGCATGGAATTGGCGTTGTGTGTCTGACCAATAACGCACGTGGCACGCCGGATGATTACGCCGGGAAGTTGCGTGGTATGGGGTTTGACATCAACGCCTCCAACATCGTTACGTCGGGTGTTGCGACCGCTCGTTATCTTTTAACACAGGATGCTGAACCCAAAATACACGCCGTGGGTAGTGCGGTGCTTCGCCAAACCCTGCGTGACGCAGGTGCGGTAGAAAGTGAGTCGCCTGATTTCGTTGTCGTCGGCATCGAATTAGATATGAAAATTTCGGACTTAATATCAGCGGTGCGATATGTGGCCAACGGTGCGCGATTGATCGCCAGTAACGGCGACGTTGTGATCCCGACGACAGGCGGGCCGGAACCTGAAACCGGTTCCGTTATTGCGTTTCTTGAAGCTGCTACTGGCGTTCAGGCAACGGTCGTCGGAAAACCTAAGCCGGAAATTTTTAAGTATGCAATCGACCTTCTGGGGATAGCACGGGACGAAATTGTAATGATCGGCGATACGTTGGCTACCGATGTCGCTGGTGCGAACGCTGCCGGATTGTGTTCAATTCTTGTGGCGTCGGGAAATTCGACGCCTGATGAGACCGGGGGGTGCGAACCGACGGCGCGGTTCGCCAATCTTCGCGCTGCGGCAGATTTCCTTCTGCGACGATAAGGCGGCAAGGTTTAGACAAACCCCAAAATTGGTGCATGTCCTTGACCTGATTATCATGATAGAATGATCTTTAAACATATTCGCACTTGGTTTCTCAAGCGCGTAATAAATTCTATGAAAATTTAGTGGGAGCGCCGTCCGTTCAAGGGTGGTTCTGAAAAGGGAGAAGTTTGGCATGGACGGTAGCAGCATGGACAACAAATGGATTGGCAAGCGCACGATTCGCCCGGATGGTGCCGATAAGGTGACCGGACGTGCGACCTTTGGCGCGGACTTCAATCTACCGGGAATGTTGTGGGGCAAAGTGCTCCGTAGTCCACATCCGCACGCCAAGATAATATCCATCAACCTGGAGAAGGCCAAAGCGGCGCCGGGGGTCAAGTCGGTGATTTGTTCGGATGATATGGTTGAATTTCCTTTGGACACGCCAGTCATGGTCGGTCCGGCGGACATGCGTTTTGTTAGCCGCAATATTTTGGCGCGGGACAAAGTGTTGTATGCGGGGCACGCTGTGGCTGCTGTTGCGGCGACGTCGGTTAAAAATGCGCAGGACGCTTTGGCGTTGATTGAGGTTGAATATGAAGTTCTTCCCCATGTTATCGACGTAGAAGATGCGATGAAGCCGGATGCGCCCGTGTTGCATGACTTCCTGCGCACCGGTGGGGTCGACCCAAAACCGGAAAGCGCATCGAACGTCGCCAGCCGGCTTGAATTCAAACTTGGTGATTTAGACGCGGGTTTCGCGGCGGCTGATGTCATCGTGGAACGTACCTATAAAACCAAACCGGTGCATCAGGGTTATCTTGAACCGCACGCGTGCCTGGTCAGCGTCGCCAAGGATGGCCAAGCGACTATTTGGAGCAGTAGCCAGGGCCATTTCATGGTTCGCAGCGCAACCGCCATAATGACAGGGTTGAATGTTGCGGATATTCGCGCGATTCCAGCTGAAATCGGCGGTGGTTTTGGTGGGAAAACAATTGTTTATTTAGAGCCGCTGGCTTTGATCATGGCGCGTATCTCTGGATTTCCAGTCAAGATGGTCATGACGCGGGAGGAAGTTTTTTTAGCGACAGGGCCAACGTCCGGCTCGTGGAATACTGTAAAAATCGGTGCCACGAAAGAGGGGAAAATCACGGCTGCAACTGCGACATTCCGGTTTCAGGCAGGCGCTTTCCCAGGGTCGCCCGCACGCCCGGCAGCGTCTTGTGCCTTCGCGCCGTATGAAATCGAAAATGTGCAGGCGATTGGGTATGACGTGGTGATGAACCGACCCAAAAGTAATGCATATAGGGCACCTGGGGCACCCATTGCGGCCTTTTCGGTTGAAAGCGCAATAGATGAACTTGCTCGCAAATTGGGCCTAGATCCAGTGGAGTTTCGGTTAAAGAACGCCGCGAAGGAAGGTACCCGCGCCGCTTACGGGCCGACGTTTCGCAAAATTGGGTTTGTGGAAACCTTGGACGCCGCAAAGAGGCATCCGCATTACAGCGCGCCGTTGGGTCCGAACCAGGGCCGGGGCGTGGCCAGTGGATTCTGGTTTAACGTCGGCGGTGAATCCAGCGCTCAAATTCATGTCAACGAAGATGGTACGGTGACGGTTATCACCGGACATCCCGATATCGGGGGGAGCCGCGCGTCCATGGTTAACATCACCGCGGAAATGCTAGGCATTGATTACAATTTAGTGCGTGCGCAAATCGGTGACACCAACGCAATTGGCATCAGTGCGACGACCGGTGGCAGCCGAGTGACATTCGCCGCTGGTATGGCGGTGACCCAGGTTGCTGAAAAGGTGATACTGACGCTACGCGAACGTGCTGCGAAAATTTGGGACATTGATTTGGACGCGGTCGTTTGGGAAAACGGTGAGGCAAGCCCAGCTGGATCCAATGCAGGTGATTTCGAACCGTTGTCTTTGGCGGATCTAGCAGCGAAGGCGGCGGCGACCGGTGGTCCGATTGCGGGGCAAATTTCTATCAACGCCCAAGGCGCAGCCCCCGCGTTTGCGACG
>Ga0302134_10001685_pt1 | contig 10429 bp, 8 predicted proteins | sample CB9_SCM_MG_FD_203123 | JGI IMG/M metagenome (GOLD analysis project Ga0302134, IMG submission 203123) | Marine microbial communities from Western Arctic Ocean, Canada - CB9_SCM | ecosystem: Environmental > Aquatic > Marine > Oceanic | place: Canada: Western Arctic Ocean | collected 2017-09-19
CGAATCCGTGCAGCAGTACATTTCCACAAAGCCAGCCAGAAGTGGGTATACCCCCATCTGCTCATCCGTTTGCTCCTGAACTTCGACATCATTGATACCAGACATCTGGTAAAATGAGCGGATTTGTTTCCACTTCGGCCCAACAGAAGCGCCTTGGGCGGTGGGAGAAACGGCTCCATTTTTTCCAGCAGCAAAAATGCGTTCACCGATCAGGTTCCCTTTATCGGCGATTACGGAATCAAAGTCTTGTTTACTGAGAGATAAAAAGGCGGATAGGTCATATTTCAAAGCTCCCCTCTTAGTATCAATCGGCACAGTGTAGTGTTGTAGTCCTAGCCAATGCTCATGAGGGGCCAGTGCCCCCCCTCTGCCAGCTAGAATGTCAGCTGTACCTGGGGTGAGAATTTTCTCCAAAGTTTCCTCATCCCCACGGCCTGGCAACCACGAAAAATCTCCGCTTGCGCCATCAAGGACGGATTTGACATTCACCCGATCAGGAGCCAAGTGCTCGCGGGACTTCACATCTCCAATGTCAACAACTCCAATACTTGATTTACTTCCTAGGCCTTCCACCCAATAGGCGTATTTACCTGAGTTATCTTGCATGCTCACCTTGGGGACAACGACTTGAACATTGGCGTCAGCCAGTGGGGAGGTCATCCTTACCCGATTCTCGCTAGTGACATCATTGATGACGTCTGTCTGACCGTAGGAGATTTTTGCCAGATCCTCATTCGTGCCAGAGACAAGGTATTTACCGAATCCCTCGGTCTTACTCGTTTTCCAGTTCCCTTGGGCCTGATCTGTTTTGAAGGCAATTGTGTAGCGGCCTTTGCTCGGATCGACGGATATTCCTGAAAAACCGGTTGAATCGAGAATGGACGCTTGGGCTGTAATCGTCTTGTCGCCCCCCGCGTGTTTTTGCAGGTCGCCGATGGCTAACATGAGTGCCAAGCGGGCATTCGCCTTGGCCTCGTTCTGAGCATTCGCATTCCTCGAAGACCTCATTTCGATCGTGCTGAGACTCATCATAGCCAAAGCAACAAGAACGAGTAATGCCATCACAGAGATCGTCGCAATCAAGGCAAATCCTTGAGGAGAGCGACTGCACCGAGGCCGAAAAGCCTGTCGTTGGGTGCTATGAGTCGATAAATGGTGTGTTGAGTGTGTTTTCAAGAGTTCGTTGTATTTCCATTTATGATATACAAGATACATACTCTGTCACCAGAGTTCATCTGGTTTTATTGACCTACCTCTTGGTTATATGTATCGCGATAAACGGATTTATTCAATTGGTTTAAAACTATACTAGTAATAGAAGATCGCCAAAAGGGTTAGCACGACGATAGCCTACGTCCTCCCAATTAGTGACCCCATGAAAGCACCTACCCTTATACTTCTCACCAGCTTGTTGCCAATAGGAGCAGCCAGCTATGAATCCACCACCCAAACCTTGCCTATCCTGAATGACGGAGAGCCAACGGTAGTATTAAGATTCAACTTCCAAACCAAGTGGACTCGGACGCTCACAGATATCAAAATTGATATCCAAGGAACGACCGACATCTCCGACATTCAGGAACTATCTGTGATGATGGATCGCAAGGCTGGAGATCTACTGATGGGAAAAAGTGCTCCAAAAAAAGGCATCTCAACTCTCAATCAATCCACAAAGATCCCCGCTGGAAATCACACCTGCAAACTGGTGATTCGCACCAAGAAGAATGCCGACCTGCTCCATCGGATCGGATTGCAAATCAAAGAATTCACTTTTAAAGACGGCAAAAACATCACAGTTGCAGCTAACAAAAATTACGCACCCTCCCGCCTAGCCTACAACATTAACAACCGCGGACAGGACAAATGTCATGCTTTCCGTATCCCAGCCATCGCACGTGCTAATAATGGTAATTTGTTAGCAGTTTATGACATGCGCTATAATTCGCGCCGAGATCTTCAAGAGCACATGGACATTGGTCTATCGGTTTCCAAAGACGGTGGTCAAACTTGGTCTGCAGCCCGCCCTATCATGGATATGGGTACTTACGGAGGAAAACCACAGAAGGAAAATGGTTGTTCGGACCCAGGCATCATCGTGGACGCGACCACTTGTGAGATCTTCGTTACCGCCTGCTGGACCCATGGCAAACCTAACACCCATCAATGGAGTGGTAAGGGATCAGGGCCAGGACTTGGCATCCACCAGTCTACTCAATTTATGGCCGTCAAATCTGTCGATCATGGAGAGTCATGGTCAGCTCCAGATAACTGGACCAAGGCGCTCAAAGATCCAAGCTGCCATCTATTCGCTCCGGCTCCAGGCAATGGCATCACCATGGCAGATGGCACTCACGTCATGCCCACACAAGGACGGGACTCCAAAGGACGTCCGTTTTCAAACCTAACATGGAGTAAGGACCACGGGAAAACCTGGCACGTCTCCAGCCATGCTCGCGACAACACTACCGAGTGTGCAATTGCTGAACTATCCGATGGCTCGCTCATGCTTAACATGCGCGACAACAGAAACCGAGATGGCAAAGGCGCCACCAATGGCCGAGCCGTCTCCACCACCAAAGACCTCGGAAAAACATGGAGCAAACACAGCTCCGACCACGGGGCCTTGCCCGAGCCCACCTGCATGGCATCACTCATTAGTTTGAAACATACCCATGGAAAACACGTGCTCTTTTTTTCCAACCCAAACAGCAAGAAAGGCCGTTCCAAGATGACTATCCAGATGAGTCTCGACGATGGAAAAAACTGGCCAACGAAACATCACATCCTGCTCGACACCAAAGGTGGTGCCTATTCGTCTCTCGTCGAAGTCGATGATCAAACCATCGGTATTCTCTATGAATCATCAGCCGCTGACATGATTTTCCAAAAAATCCAGTTGAAGGATTTCATCAAATAATCATGAGTCGGAGACCATTATTTTAATCGTTTGCTGCGGTAGTTCACCACGATACAGCCACCACCGATGTGAGGAGCTTGGAAGCGGGTTTGCCAGGTTGTTTCTGGAAACTCAAAGGTGTATTTTCTCTTTCGGAGCATTCGAATTAGCCCGCATGAAATCAAAAGAAAAAGAAGGAGGGCAACAGCCGCTACGACTAGTATGATTTCATTTCGTTTTTTGTCCTCAACCATCCCAGTGCGCATCTGTTTTTTCACCTCGACGACTCGCTCGTTGTGTAGCTCCCCTGAGGCATGGACAAAGCGGAGCCCCTCCGAACATTCTTTCCAAGCCGCCATGACACGGTCTTTCTCCGTACTTTCCCTTCGGGCTCTCTTGCATGCTTCCTCGACAGCTCTGTCGACTTTTTCTCGATTGATCTCAACGCCACCGGCTTCAACGTGGAAGCCTAAGGGGTCACCTGGCACATAAAAACACCACGCACCACACTGGGGCTTTGAACCACGTTTCACCCAGTATTCTTGCGTAGGTTTGAGCTCCTTGCGGAGGCTGTGTTGCACGAGTCACTGGGAAGACGTCAATCTGGTTCTCCTGAAATAATCGACAAAGTTCTATCTGAGTCGCTTCTTTTTCGGTGAGGGAAAGCCAGCGCGCCAAATCAAGAATTTGATTGTAGGGACGCTTCGAAACCGAAGAATCATCGAGTTCGACGCTACAGAAGTACATTCCCACCTGAGGAAACCGCACGTTGAATTTATCCACGGCGGAATTGATATCCTTGATTAGCTTTTCATCCGCAATACCTGCCTTGTCGATAATACGCTCCAAAACGGGAGGGGTAAAGGGGAACTACTGGACTGCCCGGTGGGCGTCAAAGCCACAGCGCTGACACTGAGTATCAGCCTTCTCGAAACGCTGAAGGCAGGATGGACAAACAACCGTCGCTCGATTAAACATCCGGGCGGGGTATTCCTTTCGTTTATCCAATGACTCAGTCACTTGTTAAAATTATTTTTCCTCAGGCGGATCTGAATCGGGATCGGGTGCAGGAGCTTCCTTCGGCGAAACCACTGCAGCTTTTTCAGCCTTCGGTGCCTCATCCTTGGAAGCTGCCTCGTTGGGCTCTTCAGCGGGCTGATCATCAACCTCTTTCTTAATCTCTTCTTTAGCCTCAGTCGTTTTCTTAGCTGCCTTCTTCTTAGATTTTTTCTTTGCCGGCTTCTTCGCTGGCTTTTTTTCCAGTTCCTTAGCCGCGTAGAGTGTTCCATCAGAGAATAGGAGAACAAGGCCTTCGTTAATCAACCAGTGAAGATCATGATACCAGAGATGTTTGACATCGTCATCGACATCCGCCGGCATGCAGTCCTTCCACATGGTATCGATCTTGCCTCCAGGATGGGAAATCACCCAATGGAATAATGCGGAGGGGCGGTCTGCCATCACCATGTCATCGGAGACACGCTTAGGACGTGCCGGCCCGCAGTGGAGACGTTTCTTCCACTTGTAGACGGCAAGGTGACGACCACTCATCTGTCGGCAGAGAATGGATGCCAGATTACCGGGATATCGTTTTTCCTCAGCCACGGTGTTCTTGAGCAAGCTCATTAAACCTGGGCTGATCATGTGGGGCGGAATGTTAGCAAGCGCAGACGTGATTTTGCCACTTTCAAATTCCTGTTCAAATCCATGGGATAGGAAATGTTGTTCTACCTCACGGTGATTATTTAAAATGACCTCTGTTTCTTCAATGACCGGCTCTTCAATGACTGGATCTTCAATAATCGGAGTCGCGGGAGTCTCAGTTTGAACCTCAGCATCAGCAACGACTGTCTCTGGAGTTTCCACCTCGGCAGGTTCACTAGCTTCAGCAGGTTCGGGAGACTTTTCTTCAGGTTCTGCTACTGGCCCTTCTACTGGCATTTCAGCCTTGGGGCGCCAGCGTTTATGTTTACGCATCGAATCCATCCACTTCTGCACGGCCTCCTCTGTGTGTTCCATGACGATCTTGCTCTTGTAGCGATCGAGCGCCATGTTGGAAAAATTTTCACGATGTATATCGAGCAATGTCTGCTGATAAGCATGGTGGTTTGGTGGGCCTATAAGCTGCCCACTAAAGCCGCATCGTGCGACAGATTGGAAGTTCCCTTTGGGAGCCTCAATCTCGGTAATTTCTTCATCGTAATATTTACTGATGAGATTTGATGACCACAGATGTGCCAGACATTCTTTTTGATAGATCCAAACTGAGTGATCGCTATTACTGCGATACAAGGGTTGCTCTTCACTTTCAAATACGCAATGGAATCGCTCCAAACCACCTAAGACAACCCAGGCTAATTCAAACACGGAATGGGTTCTGCCGGTGGCGGTAATTTGCTTCGCCATGGCATCCATTCCCTCCTCGATAGGCATGATTCGTGATTTGACCCCCTCTGCTGGCGGAGCCATTGGTTTGCGATCTCGATCTCTACCGTCCTTTTTAATATCTCGGCGTTCATTGCCTCTTTTAGGATCGCCTCTACGATCATCACGTCGACTATCGCGACTATCACGTCGGCCATCACGTCCTTGTGGAGATTGTCTTCGACCACCTTGGGGCGCACGCTTTTCTCCAGATTCACCACCATGAGATGGCTTTCCCTGTTCGGGTCGCCGCGGCTTCTTGGATTGATCTTTACGAGCCCATGCAGGGCCGAAATCTAAAGCGCTCAAGTCTGGCGCCTTGTCGTCTTTTTTGGGAGATGATTCCTTTTTACTCATTGTCGGGTTCTAGTTTTACACGTTCCGCTATCTAACGGAAGCATTCAAATGGAGAAGTTCGATAGTTTTTTCGACTGCGTTTTCGTGGCTTTCAAGCACTTTTCTGGCTCTTTCACACATATTGGAGGAGAGATCAGGTTCGTTAAGCAGCTCATTGATTGTATCTCCGAGCTTCTCGGCCGATGTTAACATCCTGATTCCATCAACCTTTTTCAGCATACTTACCAGGGGTTCGAAGTTTCCCATATTGGGTCCGGTAATCACTGGCACTGCTGCTGCGATCGCCTCAGCCGGGTTCTGGCCACCTTCTCCTAACCAGCTCTTACCAATGATCACAAGATCTGCGTGCGCCGTCCAGCCGCGTAGCTCGCCAGTGGTATCGACTACTAAACAGGCTTTTTTTGAATCTTTGGGAGCGTGATAATCGCTGCGTAAGACAACCTCAAAGCCACATGATTTGAGGTCGGCTTTCACATCAGCTCTCCGTTCGGCATGGCGTGGCACAACCACATACAGAGCGTTAGTTCCAGCTTCAAGATGGGCAGAGCCGAGAAGCTTTTCCTCACCTGCATGGGTACTGGCAGCGAGGACAACTTGACGACCGCCATCCTGGGTCGCACCAAAGTCATCGAGTATCTCTTGAAAACTATCGCGTTTCTGAGGGGCGGTTCCTCCAGATGGATCAAACTTGATACTTCCGGTAACGTGAATTTTTTCTGAACCAATTCCGAGAGATTTAAACCTCTCGGCATCTTCGACATTCTGCACGCACACCTGATTGATCATCGTAAAGAGCGGCTTCACCAGGGCTCCGAATTTATGGAACCTCGCTTCGGATCGACTTGATAGACGTGCGTTCACCATCGAGACCGGTATTCCCTTCTTGCGTGCGATGTTGAGTAAATTCGGCCATGCCTCGGCTTCGATCAGCACGATTTGTTGAGGTTTGAATCTACGGAAAACAGCTCTGACGATCCAGCCGAAGTCCAGAGGGCTGTAGATTACGCGGACGCTATCAGGCGATTTCTCACGCGCTACTTCGTGTCCGGTCGAGGTTGTCGCTGCGAGCACGATTTCCACCTCGGGATGTTTTGCGATCCACGCTTCGATCAGCTTCAGAGCGATGAGAACTTCCCCCACTGAGACGGCATGCACGTAAACGGTATCCTTTGGCTCCTCGGACAAAGGAGTCTTAAACTTTGCGAAACGCTCTAGCAGTCCTGTACCATAGCCGCCACGTTTCCACATCTTGATCAACCATGCTGGGAATGCGACGATGAAAAACATCGGCAGCACGAGGTTATAGAAAATGAGGACTAGAGAACGAGACATCGTGACAAATGTTATGCTGTTACTTGGCGTTGGTAAAACAGAATCCCGCAGCCACCGTATTTCCGCTGATCGAGTAATTTCCAGCCTTCATACTCTCTCCTTCGATTTCTGGGCGGATCCTCCACGATAAGCAGGCCATCCACCGACAGCCTTTCACCCAATCCCTCGTGGGTGAGTAGCTGCTCGATAAAATCCACATCTCCCAGAGCTTTAAAATACGGAGGGTCAGCAAAAATCAGGTCATACTCTCCTCGATCGCCTTGCAGCATACGGAACACCTCTCCACCATTCACTCGACCTCCTGTCAAGCTGAGTTCGCTGAGGTTTTTTTTCATCACCTCCTGAGCCTCTCTGCTATCGTCTACAAACACACATGACGCTGCTCCACGGCTCAGGCATTCCAACCCTAGAGCACCTGAACCAGCAAAAAGATCAAGAACTCTTGAGCCCTCTACACGTTCTCGTAAGATGGAGAACAGAGCCTCGCGCAATCGGTCTGTGCTGGGGCGTGCGACGGAGCCCGGAACTCGAATATTCCGCCTTCCGGCTGTTCCACTAATGATTCTCATGTTTTTTTTTGTTTAATAAGTCTTTGTTAGGGAGCGGAGCCAGCTCCTTACCCTCTTCTTTCATTTCTTCCCGTATGAAGTTCAATGTCGATACCACGATTTGCCAAACTGGCAAGTTGGCATTTAGATGGCCAGCGTCCACAACTGGATCGGTCAAATTTCCGCTTACAAATAGATCACGGAATTTCCGATCAGGTGTATCAAGATTCTCCCACCAGCGTGATTTATAATCCGCCAGACCTGAACCGCGTAAACCGCGAGTAAGCATCTGTGCCACTTCGGGCGACGCAACAAGCCGGATCACACAAAGCACTCCATCTGCGACAGAAACCCGGCCATTTCCCAATACAGAAATATCCTCACCGATGAAGCGAATACCATTCCAGCGTAACTGTCCCTGACGGAAAACTGCCGGGATGTAGACCTCATCAAAAACGACATCATGGCTACCATGAATCTCTTTGACGCCAAGATTTACAGCCTCAACCATCATATCGGTTCGCCAAGACATCGGGCTCGATAATGAGCCGTTAACCCTGAATCGCCCAGTCAGCTTTTCGGCACTCACGTCTAAGGCCAGTCGCTCGAACCACTTCACTGATTCAAGTTTCTGAGAATCGATAGCAAGATCAAATAGAAACGGTAATCTCCTCATGGCATCTCTTCCCACACCTAACTGACCGATGTAATGCATTTTCAAACCATCGACATCGACCGTTTGTTCTTCAAGTTCAAGGTAGGGTCTTTTCCACACGATTCTCTGCTCTAAATCTACTAGCTCAGGCAAGCCGGGTATTTTGATTACCGCTACTTTGATAACACCCGTGGCATCCTCCCCAAAGACTGGCATATCGAGTGTAAGTCTTTCAGCTCTCAGTAACTCAATGTCCTTGCTCACAGAAACGATTCGGATCGTTGCGTTATTCACCTTCAACCACATTGGAAGCCCCGCTGCAGGTCGATCTTTTTCCACAGGTGCGGTCGGTTGAGTTTGACCAATTTTCGGATTATTGGTTTTTTTGATGGCTTCTCTAGGAGTCGGCTGGTCGGGTGTTTTCGGCACAGGCTGCGGTGCCAGTTTAGCAGGAGGAGGAACAACCTTCGAGGGAGATATCTGCGATGCCAGAGCCGCAAGCATTTCTACTGAGATGGTTAGCTCAGGGGAATCGACCGATACCTCTTTAGGGCGTGTTCGCCCGCGGAGAAGCTGCGTCCAGTATGGTTTCACCCTGATTCGATCGACTAATACCACCGGCTCTGGCAACTCTGCGCGAAGTTCTTCGGGCTGAAGCATCCGAACATCATTGATCGTGAAGCCATTCCAAGGGGACCAAGTCATTGAGCCCACTTCGCAATCGAGGCCGGTGCGCTCTTTGAGTTTATTCTCAGCCAGTCCCGTTCCCCATCCAGAAGATAGCCAAAGATTCGATGCTCCGTAGAGGATAACGACGAGTAGAACCAGCCAGCCAAGTGATCTACGAAGACGGCCCAGCGAGAATCGCTTGTTAGCCCCCGACGATTCACTGGATCCTGACGGATTGGCCATCGTCTACTTTTTCGGCGGACTAAAACGGATCACTAGGCTCTTGTCTGCAAGCTGGTGTCCGGATGTGCTTTCCTGCAAGCGATAAATGAGCAGGCAATGCTTCCCGTCTTTAAATTTACCTAGGGCTATATTTTCCTTGGTATTGATGAACTCGGTGTTCTTTTCGTAACGCCATTCCTGACCCGCCCAAGCACCTAGAATACTACGTGCCTCGGCATCGATATCCTCGATACGCTTAAGCTCACCGTTGGGTGATTTGAAAGTGCCTTTCTCTGGATTATAACGTAACAGAGAAATCGACATCCCCACGCCACTGACGCGGATCATCCACTCGCCAGCTTTCGGCTCCTCGAGGCGGACGACTACCTGCTGCACAGCCTTGAACTGTCGCTGATCCCATAACTTGAGGTAGTCAGCATATTCCTCTTTGGTCAGGCCAAGTTTTTCGTGCCATGGCAGAGGAATTCCAGGTTTGGCATTTTTAGCATACTCAGCGTGCCAGACTTTGTCTTTTTTGGCAGCTGCCTGCACCTTAGCGATGTATTTGTTAATCTCCTTAGGTGGGATAATGGCCCCTACTTCGCCAGTAACTGCTTTATCTTTGGTAAGATAGGCAGCTAAGACCTTGGGTGTCTTCGACGCTGCCGAAGCGGATGAAATTAAAGCCATCATGGCAAACAAACAGAGTGATACCCCCAGCTTTCCTGCTGAAGGCGTAGTACGATAAATCGTTGGCATTCTCATAAATACGGAGCGCGTGTAGCGGATCGCAATCTACCCAGCCCAACTGCAAGTGCAAGTGCCAATCTCTATCTGAGCTCTGTCTACGCTCTAACTAAGAAAAGGCAGCAAAAAGGAGAATCACCTGGACGATCACCCTAGTTTTCACCACGCCCAGCACTTCTTCCTATAGCAAAGGCCCTGAGTGCCATGCCGGCACCAGCCGGCACCATACAAAGAATCATCAGCAAGTGGGTGGTTTTCATTTCCAATACGAAGCGGATGCTGCTCAGAATTCCGATCACAATCACGGCCAATCCGAGAGCTGAAAACCACCATGCCCACTTTTTGGAAGAATCAAAAAACAACACTCCCACACCGATAAGGAATGGAACAAAGACAGTCCCCATAGAGGTTGTTTCCATACCTTGACGACCACGACCAATCATGCCGGACATCCATCAAAAATGAGCCAGTTCCTCCTTCGGTCCCGCCAGGTTTCATGGTTGAAGTCTAGTGGATAAATCCCAAGTTTAAAACTCCAAATACCAAGCTCTAGCTGTTATCGTTCGATGCGAAAGATGT
>Ga0302134_10001686_pt1 | contig 10429 bp, 13 predicted proteins | sample CB9_SCM_MG_FD_203123 | JGI IMG/M metagenome (GOLD analysis project Ga0302134, IMG submission 203123) | Marine microbial communities from Western Arctic Ocean, Canada - CB9_SCM | ecosystem: Environmental > Aquatic > Marine > Oceanic | place: Canada: Western Arctic Ocean | collected 2017-09-19
CGAATGCGGTCAATTCCATCAATTTCTGCAACGATGCGAATAAGATAGGCAAGGTCAGCATATTGACCGGAGGCTAGAAGCCCGCGATACGCATTGACATTTTGACCCAGCAGATTGACCTCACGCACCCCCTTATCAGCAAGACTGAGTATCTCGCGCAGCACATCCTCAACCGGTCGGCTAACTTCTTCTCCCCGGGTATAGGGCACGACACAAAATGTGCAGTATTTGCTGCAACCTTCCATCACAGACACAAAGGCCGAAGGGCCATCAGCTGACGGTTCAGGCAGTCGATCAAATTTCTCAATTTCCGGAAAGCTAACATCGACAACAGGACCGGATATCCCCTTTTGCGCAAGCATTGCCGGTAAGCGATGTAGTGTTTGCGGGCCAAAAATAATGTCAACGTAGGGAGCCCGTCCTGTAATTGCCTCGCCTTCCTGGCTTGCGACACAGCCACCAACACCTATCGTCAGATCCGGGTTCAGTGCCTTCAGCTTTTTCCACCGTCCTAGTTGATGAAATACCTTTTCCTGGGCATTTTCTCTAATCGAGCAGGTGTTGAGCAGGAGTAAATCCGCCTCCGACTCGTTATCCGTCTGCTGATATCCATGGCTGTGCTCCAGCAGATCCACCATTCGCGCTGAATCATACTCATTCATCTGGCAGCCATGGGTCTTGATAAATACTTTTGGCAACGTCGTTCAACCTTGAAAAGAGCGCCTATTATAGGCAGCTTGACCTCTTTTCGGTAGCACCCTTGAAATTCGGCGCATTTAACCGTATATCGTGGTACAACATTGACAACAACTGTAATAAAACGAACACTGCAAATGCAGCGATGATCATTTAACGGAAGGATAGATGTCCGACACACCAATCTACAAAATCATTTTCTTCAGCATGGGGCAGATCTACGAAGTCTATGCCCGACAGATCTATCAGTCAGACCTGTATGGCTTTATTGAAATAGAAGAACTGGTGTTTGGAGAACGCTCTCAAATGCTGGTAGACCCGAGTGAGGAGCGCTTAAAAAGCGAATTTGAAGGCGTGAACCGAAGCTATATTCCTATGCACTCTGTAGCAAGAATTGATGAGGTCGCCAAGGAAGGGGTAGGAAAAATATCCGAAGCCAAAGGCAATAACATCGCACCCTTTCCGATGCCAGCATTTCCTAAGCGCACAGATTAACCCTACAGCAAAGTTGTTTTGACGACCTCCAACCCAGGCGCTTGTGCGATTAGGGTTGTCAGACTCTCGCCGCCTCCCGGAAAACTAAAATCCGGAGCTATCTCCGCCAGTGGCAACAATACAAACAGCCGTTGACTGGCCCTTGGATGCGGTATCGTCAGATCCACCGAGGAGATAACCTCATCACCATAGCCAATAATATCCAGGTCTAATGTCCTCGGTCTGTTGATCCCATGATCGATTGGTCGACCGCACTGCCGCTCAATGTCTTTTAATGCACCCAGCAGTTCTATTGCTGAGAGCGAAGTGCTAAAGCTCACCACAGCGTTGCTGAACCAGTCAGACTCCTGCATCTCAAAGGGTTCTGTTTGCCACAGAGAGGAGCAGGCTATAGTTCCACTGGCGATGGTCTCGAGTAGTTTCACGGCCTGACGCAATTGCGCCGCACCGTCACCAATACTTGAGCCCAGGGCTATGAAGGTAGTCTTTAGTCTGTGATCCACTATCTAATCATGCTACTTTACGAACTCTAAATTTGCCATCGACCTGAGCATAGGCAGCTCGATTATTAAGCGAGGATATAGTGAGTAAAGTTGAAGTAACGTCTGACGTCACCGGTAATGTCTGGAAGATTGAAACCAAAGTGGGGGATCATGTGAACGAGGAAGATGTCCTCATGATCATGGAATCAATGAAAATGGAGATTCCGATAGAGGCCGAATGTACTGGCACCGTCACCGAGATCCTTGTTAAGGAAGAGGACGCTGTGGAAGAGGACCAGATTGTGGCGATTATCGAGTCTGACGGGTAACGATGGTCAATTAGGGTTCTCGCAGGTAGGCACGGTGTGCTTGCTCCTCCAACTCGGCACGCCGACATGATGCTTACGCAAACAAGCACACCGTGCCTACCTGCTGGGGCAGCATGTACCATCATAGTTTGGAGGGAGCGATGGTATCAGGTTCTTCCGTTTTTTGTTCTGCTAAGAGGTCTTCAAGGGATTTGACGAAATCATCGAAGATATAGGATGAGACGCGATAGTCCCAGACAGAGAGGTCTGGTACCGCGGTGGTTATAGCTACGACAGCCTCTGCATAACCCGAATCTGTATCACTAGTCTCTTCACTGGTCTGGGTTTCAGCAGTCTCTGGCACAGGGCCTACGTTGAAGTTCAACCAATGGCCTTCGCCGTACTTGGCAGCCTGTACCCGTATCTCTCTGCCATCCTGAAGCGTGAAGTTGGCGCTTGCAGCATCCTCCCAGCGCTTAACTTCGTGGGCAGCAACATCCTCCAGCCTGACATTAACGAGCGCCCGCGCCGGCTCTCCGGTGATGGAGGGATACTTGAGTTCTCTGTCCGGGGGGAGCTGTCCAAGATCAAACTCGCCCTCTGCATTGCGCTCGAAAATAAGCTCACCGGCCTGGTCATCCAGGACAACACGCGCGACGTCTGCTGACTCCACGTTGATGATCACTGGCTCAAGCCAGGCTGCAGGCAGTTTTTCGACGTCGATGGCATCCGTCAGCCAGGTCTGTTCGCCATCCCGTGCATATCGGCCGGTTCTACCCGATGCGTTATTACCGAGTAATGTTGTGAACTCGGTTTCCCCGGCACGCAGGCTAAGCTGGACCACCTCGCTCGCCGGATCTTCAAGATCGACGAGCCCAAGACGGGCATAATTCTCTGCTCTGGATGTTTTCCGTTCCAGCAACTTCGCCTTCGCCACCTGGTTCACCATCGCCGACAGGGTTTCTCGCTTCGCGGGATAATTATCCCGTTCGACGACGGACCACTGCGCGTCAATTACTACGAGTGTCACGGTGTCATCTCGGGTCACGATCTCGATCTGATCAAGGCCTGCCAGTGCCGCTTTGAGACCCGGCAATAACATTTTCATTTCATCGTTATTGCTTTCGTCCGTCGAGAGCAGGACCGCCGCACCAATCATCACCAGCACAGCAAAAGTTAGGGCCAATACAATCTTCTGAGTCATCAGTGATCCCCACGCCGCAAACGCAACACATTCATCGCCAGCAATAGCAGCGTCATCAGAATAGGAATGAGCGCAATGTTAATAAACTTGAGGGTTGAACCCAGGAGTTCAATATCGCTATCAAGCCGATGTCGCACATCGCGCAATTGTTTGCGAATTTTCAGCTTCTCTTGCTGAAACTGTACCAGCGCCTGCTCCTGTTCTGGAGACAGCCCAAATAGGTTTCCCTCTGACTGTGCTGATTGCAGTTCCGTCAACTGCTGCTCGGTTTCCGCGAGTTGGGCCTGTAGATCGTCCGCACTTTCCTGGTAACTCGCTTCTGCCTCCCGCCGCAGATCCTGAACCACGTCGAAAGGTCTGGTAAACCTGCCACGGGACCGAATACTAATAAGTGAAGCGCCACCACTTAAATTATCCAGCGCATTGATAACCATCTCGCCATTGTTGGCCCACGGACTGGCTATCCGCTGTCCAAAAAAGTTTTGCACCTGCACCCATAACCGGTCAGCTAACATATCGGTATCGGCGACCAGGATGACGTTGATATCCTGAGTTTGGGTCAGGTGTTCGCCTTCACTGTTCTCGATGCCATCAGGAAACGCACTGGGTGCGCTGCCGGAAATTCGGGCCGCCACAACATACTGCTCGCCAGTTGGACTGAACGCCCGCATAAGATCCTGCGGATCACTCATGAACTGAAACTGGAACGAATCGAGCGGCATGGAATAGGCGCTGGACGTAATCAAGGGCTCGATGGTGCCTGGAGGGGCGTCAGAGATATCCAAAATACCCGCAGTCGCGAGGTTAATACTCTCTAAGGAAGAAGTCACAATGTCATCGCTGGAAAAGTTTTCACTCTCCATGCCGACAATAGCGAGGTGTCGCACGGGCGTGCCCGTGCCACTGTCAACTGCGAGCGCCGCCTGGGAATCTCCTAATACGACATTGCCCCGGAGAGTCACACCCCATGCCTCAGTAAGACGATTAAGGTTGGAGGATTGCTCAGTCGGTGGTGCCGGCATCATCGGGGATGCCTGCTGAGGTCGATCGGACTCCGCAAGAGGGTCCACGAATGCCAGTAACTTCCCACCTGCCATGACAAACTGATCAATGGCAAACAGCAAGGTTTCCGATAGTTGTTTAGGATGAATGACTAATAGAATATCCACGTCTACAGGTAACGAGTCGATATCTGTGGATAACGATTCAACATTAAATAGTTGCTCTAACTGTTCTATCACCATCCATGCAGGTGTCATCTGAAATGTCTGCTGATTCATACTGGCCTGTACGTCGATACTCGACAAAACCCCAATGGTTAGCTTCTCTGCCACGCTTAAGCTTTGCACCAATTTACTGATTTCGTACTCGAGAAACTCTTCTTTGTCTGGCTGAAAGAATGAAATGATCTCCATGTCGTCTAATGCGTTGGTTGCCGCTAGTCCGAAATATAATTCATCACCGGCGGCATTAATCGGCACACTTTGCAGACCAAACTCGGCAGCCTGGTCCTCCTCTTCCGAGAATGGTTCCGGGTCGATCACGCTGAGGTTAATTTTGCCATCGCCGATCAGGGCATATTCATCAAGCAATTCCTCAACACGTGTTGCATAACTTCTAAGCTGTGTGAGATCTTCGCTGCTTTTTTTAGAAAAGAAAAAGTACAGATTAATAGGTTCATCAATGGCGCTAATGATTTCCTCACTACCTTCTGAGAGCGTGTACAGATTATTTTCAGTCAGATCCAGGCGCCAGCTGTTAAATATCAGATTATTCAGCAGCGTAAAAACCAGGAACCCAATCCCGAGAACCACTAGACCTACACCAGAATAGTATTTTTTATTCATCACTATTCTCCCTGCTTCAGATCGACAACAACCATCGTAGCGAGCAGCCAAACGATGATCATTGATAGGAAATAGCACACGTCCTTAAGGCTCAACACCCCCTTGGATATCGCCGAGAAATGCGTCAAGAAACTAAGGCTGGCAAGGGTGTCCACAAAAATGGTCGGTAGCCAGCCCTTGAATGCACCGAGCACCATCGGGAACCCGGCAAGTATAAATAGCAGACAGACCAGTCCGCACAGGATAAACGCAATAACCTGGCTTTTACTCATCGCTGAAGTGCAGGAACCTATCGCCAGAAAACCACCCGCCATCAACCAACTCCCGATGTAACTCGCCGCTACAACCCCATTGTCGGGGTCTCCGAGGTAATTGACGGTAATCCATAATGGAAAGGTCAGCACAAGCGCAATACCTGTGAAAAACCACGCTGCTAGAAATTTTCCAACGACCACATCGCGGCGTGTGATGGGTAGCGTCATCAACAATTCAATAGAGCCGGATTTTCTTTCTTCCGACCACAGGCGCATGGACACGGCTGGCACCAAAAATAGGTATAGCCATGGATGAAAGCTAAAAAACGGTGTCAGATCTGCCTGGCCGCGCTCATAGAAATTGCCGATATAAAAAGTAAATACACCGGACAACATCAGAAATATCAGAATAAACACGTAAGCGATCGGCGTTGCAAAATAACTGCCGAACTCGCGTTTTACGATAATGTTCAACATCTCCAGGTTACTCGCTGACATTATCCACCTCCACGGTTATGTCCCTAAACACCTCATCCAGCCGGCCTTTTTGCTGAAACAGGCTTGTAATTTGCCAACCCTTTTCGCGAATACCAGATAGCACCAGGGGCATTAGATTAACCTCGCCAGCACTCGGTATCAGGAGTAACCCTTCGTCCTCCCTTTGAACAGCAGACACGCCATCGAGGTTTTCCATATAGCTGCCAATGGCATCATGGTCAGCCGGGTCCGATGCCTGTAATGTTATGGCATGATGGTATTTTGATTTAGCCGCCAGTTCTTCCGGGGAGCAATCCGCAACGATTTTACCTTTCGCAATGATGACTGCACGGCTACAAACCGCAGTGACTTCCTCAAGAATGTGGGTCGAGATAATAACTATCTTGTCTTTTGAGAGCCCGCGAATCATTTCTCGTACTTGGTGCTTCTGATTGGGATCAAGACCGTCAGTAGGCTCATCCAGTATCAGTACCGAAGGGTCGTGAATAATGGCCTGGGCCAGCCCTACGCGGCGTTTGAAACCCTTTGACAGGGTTTCTATTCGCTGGTCCAAAACAGACTGCAGGGACAGCGTCTGCGCTACATCCTGCACACGGGAAAGACGTTCATCGCCAGTAAACCCGCGCACCTCTGCAATAAACTTTAAAAACGAACGGGGTGTCATCTCTTCGTAGCAGGGCGCACCCTCCGGCAAATAACCAATGTGCCGCTGCGCAGCCAGGGTATCAGTTTCGATGCTACTGCCATAAATCGTCACAGAACCAGCGCTGGGGGGTAAGAACCCGGTAATAACCTTCATGGTGGTCGATTTCCCGGCGCCGTTAGGGCCAAGAAAACCGAGAATTTCACCGGGCGCTACTGAAAAGGAAATATCATCTACTGCAACCAGTTCACCAAACTGTTTCTTCAGGTGTTTTATTTCAATCATCAATTCTCTCAGTCCTACTGTTGAGTACTACGACCTTGGTACGCTTTTAGGTTAGCATAGGTGCGCAAATCTTGTGCCATCCCAGGAAATCGACCACTAAGCGAAACCAAGCGGCCGAAAGCCAGAACCGCGCATATTGGTGAATCTTCTGAGACAACACAACGACGAATTTTCTCCATCGGAAATTGCTTTTTTTGAACCTTTTCTAGCATCACCGATACAAACACTACTTGAAACCCTAATTGGTTTTCAAGTTCCAGTAAGGGGAACTCGTGGGGGGAAGAAGTCTGCAGCGAACGTCTACTCCACTTGGCGATGACTGTTGGGGAAGATCAGCTTTGATCGGGAAACAGTATCGCTGCAGACTTCACTTTCCTTGGGGCCGCAAGCATTGCTAACATAGGGCTCAATACCACCTCACCGTCATCCAGCACATGGCAAAATCAAGAATCACACCTCAGGAAGCACTGTCTTTCCTTATTACCCACCTCGTCGTGGAGCAATCCCGAGAAATTACCCTGGATAAAGTATCCCTTTTCAGGCTAACGAGACTCGCCCAGGACGCCGCTAATAAAATTAATGCAGAAGAAGGTCTAATACCACACGAGATCATCGAATTGGTGGCCGCAGAGTTTCCTGAGGATGAGTAGCCCCGATACAGACCTTATATTCTCTGACTACGCTGAATTCCTCGACTATACAACCAGCTGGCAGCCCATTAATTAGGACCATACTATTGACGTTTACTATGCCAATAGTATAATCCCGTTCGAGAGCACTTAAACGCTGTTAACGTAAATAATATATACATAAAAAATATATATTGGCGTTCTATGTGCCACTAGTTGTAATCTTATAGGCGTTCGTCAGCAGGCACTTAGGTGACTTGTTGAACCCGGGGTCTCTAGCCCACCCCCCTCTTCAAGGGCTAGGGATCCCATCTATTTCACTGCATTTTGTTTCATTGCTATGATGGCCCATCACACCGTTAAGGGACGATGCAATGCGCGGAACCGTACTCATCACAGGCGCTACTTCCGGTATCGGGGTCAGCCTGGCTCAGGAATTCGCAAATCACGATTACAGGCTGGTCATTACATCGCGAAGCGAAGCAGACCTGCTTGCGTTAAAAACATCGCCGGATTCAAAAATAGAGACAGTAGTCGCTGACCTGTCGACGCCTGATGGCGTCCAACGTTTAATTGACAGCCAGCAGGGCCAAGACATCGATATTCTGGTGAACAATGCAGCGCAGCTACTTTGGGGCAACTTTCAGGAGCATGACGCCCAGGCCATCAAGGATTTACTGGCAGTCAACATCCAGGCACTGACCACCCTAAGCGGGCACTTTATCAAAGGCATGCTGCGGCGAGGCACCGGAAAAATACTCAATGTTGCTTCAGTGGCTGGCTTCCAGGCCGTGCCGGCCATGGGCCTGTATGCTGCGAGCAAGGCCTACGTTATCTCGCTCTCCGAATCTATGTCTGAACAACTACGCGGCACTGGCGTATCCGTAACCGTGCTATGCCCCGGCATCACTGATACAGCTTCAACCGCACAATTGGTATCGGAATTACCCAATGTACTCGTTTCATCACCCGATGATGTAGCCCGGGAAGCCTTCGATGCGCTCATGGCGGGAGAACCTGTCTGCATTCCCGGAATCGCCAACAAAACTGCGGTTACCCTGGCGCAGCTGCAACCAAGGTCCGTCATACGGCGCATCGGCGGTATGGTGGCGAGGCTGCGTTTTGTGTAAGGTATTGCACCCGAAATAGGAGTCCTCATGTTTCGCAATCTCAGCCTAATTGTGATTTCACTTACCTGCTTCAATGTTGCAGCAGATTGCAATGATGACGCCAATGCCGCGCGGCTGGATAACCGCCTTGATGAGGCCGGGGCGCTGTTGGCAGATTGTCTGGATGCAGAACTCGGGCGCCTCGCCAGAACCTACATGCTCTTGGGTCTCACCCATTACGACAACGGGGACCACAAAAAGGCCATCACCCAGTACAACAAAGCACTTGAAACCGTACCTACCTATGTCACCGCACTGACCAACCGCGGCCTAAGCTATATGCTCTAGCACGGAACATGAAAGCCGCTTACAGAGATTTCTCGGCCGCTATCGAGTCCAACCCTGAGTACATGCGAGCACACTACCACCTCGCGTTCGCCCTTGCCAAAGATGGGCGAAAACAAGATGCCATCAACGAATATTCTGTTGCCCTACAGGTCGCGGCTAACGACACAGACCGCAAACGGGTGCTCTCCCAGCGTGGCATTCTGTATCGTGAGCATGATAGTGCCATGGAAGGTTTTGGTGCTGCGATAGTACTTGATCCGAATTACGTCGATGTCTACTTCTCCAGAGCACTCGCCCTACAACAGGGCGATCAAACAGAAGCAGCGATGGCAGATTATTCCAAAGTCATCGAGCTTGATACGGAGCATGCGGAGGCACACCACAACAGAGGACTGCTGCACAAGAAAGCAGGTGCGCATCACCTGGCCATCCGTGATTACAGTAAGGCACTGGATATCAAGCCGGGCTATGGACCTGCCCAGGTCAATCGTGGGTGCGCCTTCATGTTGCCGATCACCCCACTACTCGTATTGTTATTCCTTGGATAACGAGCTGCGTTGAAACTCAGCATCGGCATCATCAGCTATCAAGCAGATGACGCGCTTTTACAAACCTTAGAAAGCCTGGGTCCTATTCCCGACGACTGCGAGGTCGTTCTACAAGTCAGCACCGATACCAATATCGATCGCCTGGTCCCAACTGCCAATGTGTGCGTATTGCCAACTGGGGACAACGGCATCTACCACGCAATGAATAAAATCCGCAGCGCCGCCAGTGGTGACTATCTGTGGTATCTCAACGCCGGTGATGCCAGGCACCCCAATCTGTCCCTGACAGAAACATTAAATCTGCTCACGGAAGCTACTTGCTATGGTTTCCAGTCAGAACAGATATTTGGCCAGGACGTGTACCTCCGGCCCTCGGCAACCGAAAACCGGCCACCGTTCTATCGCATAGGGCACCAGAGCTCCGTCTATCATCGGGATGCCTATCAGCACATCAGCTTCGATGAGCGCACTCCCGTATCCGCTGATGTGAAATTCAATACTGCCTGCCTTTCTATGATTGGCATGCACTACCGCCCCCAAATACTGAGTCAATTTCACCTCGGGGGACTAACTAATCGCTATCGCATGAGCGACCTCAAACACTATCGCGGCGAAAGCCTTGTCCTGCGGACTAAATTCATTATCAAAGCCTGCCTTCGGCTAATTATCGGGCAACGACTACTGTATCGAGTTCTGGCTTTTAGGAAATACGATCACTACTCGTTTACCGCTCAGTAGACTTCCAGCCGCGACTTTCAATACCTAGGAGAAAGACTAAAAAACTATGCATCAGGGCAATGTTCATCGACAACCAGAAACCGAGCAGACGTAGTATTCGCCAACGCTGTAATTGAACCGCAGCGAACGACAGCAAACAGACTAGCACCGCGCTCGCACAGATAATTTCATACAGCGTTGAATCAAGCGCCAACATAAGCAACATGCAGCCCGCAACCAACAGCAGGTGAGGTGTAAACCAGCGCAGTACTTTGTGGGAAATATAGGTAAACGCCAGCGCGCCTTGCCGGGGTGAAAGGGCATTACGCAGGCGCACGAACGCCTGATAGTTACCGGCACCGATTC
>Ga0302134_10001687_pt1 | contig 10428 bp, 12 predicted proteins | sample CB9_SCM_MG_FD_203123 | JGI IMG/M metagenome (GOLD analysis project Ga0302134, IMG submission 203123) | Marine microbial communities from Western Arctic Ocean, Canada - CB9_SCM | ecosystem: Environmental > Aquatic > Marine > Oceanic | place: Canada: Western Arctic Ocean | collected 2017-09-19
ATTCATGATCCATGTAGGTGAACACCGGTAGGCGTTCATCTACCCATCGAATCACCGGGTTTTTCCATTGCGGCGCAGAACTCATCGACGACCCCCCTAACCAATACGTATGGATTTATCGTCGAGGAATTTGTACTTCGGCACCTCGAGATTTAATGGTGCCGGGCCCTTACGAATTCGTCCTGACGTATCATAATGCGATCCATGGCAGGGACAGAACCATCCCCCATATTCGCCTTTTGTTTCAACTGCTTTTTGACCAAGGGGAATACAGCCCAGATGGGTGCAGATGCCAATCATCACAAGCCATTCAGGCTTTTGCGTGCGATCCGCATCCTTTTCCTTTTGCCGAAGGTCGGCGCCGTCATCCTTGACCGCGGCCGAAATCTCTACCTTTGTACGTCGCCGGATGAACACAGGTTTTCCCTGCCAGACAACGGTAATGCTCTGTCCTTCTTCAATGGGCCCCAAATCAACTTCGATCTTGGAGAGTGCCAAGACTTCCGCCGACGGGTTCATTGAATCCACCAAAGGCCACACGAAAGACGCAGCGCCAACCGCTCCCACCGCCGCTGTTGCTAAAACCAGGAAATCCCGGCGGTCTACGTCATCTTCCGTGGACTCCGGCGACTGGGTCGCTTCCGACATTCCTACCCCCTCAATCTCGTTCACCATCGCTTCAGCGCGACGTTCGAGTATTATAATCTGGTCAAACCGAAATATAACACTCCATACCCCGAACTCATGTCAACACAGAGTACCCATTACGATTCCATCGGTCAATTCACCGACACAATTCGCTGACGGTAATAATGCAAATATATCCCGTTGGAAAGACGTAACATTCTTTAACGTACATACTTGTGCATTGTATTATACATTCTCAATCGCACGACTAAAGGCCGCTGCCTCACAATCAAACACATCGAAAGTCAACCATGCGCATCGCACTCTACCAACCCGATATTCCACAAAACACCGGTGCCATATTGCGCCTCGCCGCTTGTTTAAGCGTCGGCGTCGATGTCATCGAACCCTGCGGCTTTGTTTGGTCCGACCGCCGGTTACGGCGCGCCGGTATGGATTATCTGGATCAGGCATCGGTTGTTCACCATCAATCCTGGAGCCAGTTTCAAAGCAACGCCCCTAACAGGTTAATCCTTTTGACGACACGCGCCGACACGGTCTATACCGAATTTCAATTCACCGACTCCGACACGCTTATTGTTGGGCGGGAAAGCGCTGGCGCACCACCGGAAGTTCACGATGCGATGGACGCTAGATTGCATATTCCCATGCATCCGCAGGCGCGTTCCTTGAATGTTGCGCTTGCCCTCTCCATGGTATTGGGTGAAGCCATTCGGCAAACCAATCTTTAGGGTCCAACGTAAAACCAATGAACGAATCACATAAAACAACGGCGCAGACTTGGTTCAATGATTTACGCGAGCAAATTTGCACAGCATTCGAATCTATTGAAGACGATTTGACCGGTGATTATTCCAACCGTGAGCCGGGACGATTCGAACGAACCCCTTGGAAGCGACCGACGAACGAAGACGGCAGTGACGGCGGCGGTGGCGTCATGTCGGTCATGAAGGGGCGCGTGTTCGAAAAAGTCGGCGTTAACATCTCAACAGTTCATGGCGTCTTTTCCGAAGATTTTCGCAAAGAGATTTCAGGCGCTGCCGACGATGGTCAATTCTGGGCGTCGGGCATATCCTTGGTCGCACATATGCAATCTCCCCTGGTTCCCGCGGTCCATATGAATACCCGTCATATCGTCACGTCCAAACACTGGTTTGGCGGTGGCGCAGATTTGACGCCGATGACCCCCAACGATGCGGATACGGACCAATTTCACACCGCGTTTCGCGAAGCTTGCGGCCGTCATGGGGATGATTATTACAATCGTTTCAAGAAATGGTGCGATGAATATTTCCATTTGAAACACCGGAACGAACCACGTGGCGTCGGCGGCATCTTTTACGACCAGATAAATTCAGGCGATTGGGACGCAGATTTCGCCTTCACGAAGGATGTAGGACTGGCCTTTTTGAACACCTATCCTGAAATCGTACGTCGCCATATGAACGACCCCTGGACAGCGGCGCAACGGGACCACCAACTAATACGCCGGGGACGCTATGTCGAATTCAATTTGCTTTATGACCGAGGTACGAAATTCGGCCTTATGACCGGCGGCAACACCGACGCCATATTAATGTCCCTGCCGCCAGAAGTGCGCTGGCCGTAGGTTTTTAGAGGAACCAACCATGATCGTAAAATTCATCCTAAGTCCTCTCACAATCCTGATGTTATGCTTGGCTGGAACATCTGCGAAAGCCGCTGACCTTTCCATCACTGCGTTTTTCGGTGCCTTTCAAGGCAGTGGCGTCGCTGAAAACGCAGATAGCCTTTATTTTGGCACAACCGCTCGCGACCTCGACATTGTTATCGGCGCCGACAATACCGGCGGCGCGTTTTTTGTCCGCTGGACGACCATAGTTCGTGGCGGCGGCGACCCTAACAATCCCAACACCCGCCGTAAAACTCAAAATATCGTATTTAACAATACCGATCAGTTTGGTGTGTTTCGCGGCGTTGGATCCGGTGACCTGTTAACCGGCAAGCCTTACATCTGGGCGCAAATTACCGACCAAACTCTAACGGTCTATATAATGACGATAGACAAATCCGGTCGATATAGCATGCAAAGCTACGCACGTACGCTGAACGCATTCGGTATGGATCTTGTCTTTAGGCGACTACGCGATGGGGACCTTGTTCGGGAAGTCAGCGCCAAACTCACCAAGCGTTAGTAGTCTGATCGAAGCGCTTGGCTCTCGAACCTTTCGTGGATCAGAACACTACTTAATTCACTTGACCACTAGGCTTCGTCCTGGACCCTAACTTCAGGGTCGCCCAACGCCACCCGCAACATGACGCCCTCGACGTCGGTGACTGTCACTTTGGCGCCTTCCGGCAGGTCAGGTCCGATAATGCGCCACATCGTGTCATCAACGTGAAGGTGGCCGCGACCATCAATCACCGGCGTCTCCAACGTAAAGCGCTGGCCAATATATTGCGTGCCGCGACGGTTTAAGGTCGGGCGGTCAGTGGCGATGGGGTGACGCCGAAAATACCGCCGGGCGATGAAGACGCTCGCGACCGACAATGCAGCGAAAACAAGCAACTGATGGCGCCATTCCAAGTCCGGCCAGATGAAGACGCCCAGCCCGACGACAAACGCGGCGGCGCCCATCCAAAGGAAGATGGCGCCAGGTGCTAGGATTTCCAGCACGACCATCGCCACGCCAAAAACACCCCATCCCCAATGATTGGCGTTTTCCAGCCAGAGCAGAAATTCAGTCATTGTTCCAGGGTCCGTCGCTCTGGGTAGACCTCGGCGGGGGCGCATTGCGGTTTTGGTCCTTGAGCGCGTCTTTTACCAACGCGCCGATCCCGCCAATAGCACCAAGAATTCCGGACGCCTCCAGGGGCATAAACACCAGTTTTTCATTTGGCGAATCCGCAAATTTGCTTAACGCGTCGATGTATTTTTGCGCGACGAAATAATTAATCGCCTGAACATTCCCTTGGGAAATTGCAGACGACACCATTTCCGTCGCTTTGGCTTCCGCTTCGGCCAAGCGTTCGCGCGCTTCGGCATCGCGCAAGGCCGACTCCTTGCGCCCTTCCGCATCTAGGATCGTAGATTGTTTTTCACCTTCGGCGCGCAGAATTTCCGCGGCGCGCTGGCCTTCCGCTTCCAGGATATTCGCCCGCTTATCGCGTTCGGCCTTCATCTGGCGCGCCATCGAATCAACCAAGTCCCGTGGCGGCGCGATATCCTTGATTTCAATCCGTGTTATCTTAACACCCCAGGGCGATGTGGCCTCATCCACCACGGACAATAATCGACTGTTGATTTCATCCCGTTTTGACAGCAATTCATCTAAATCCATCGACCCCATGACCGTCCGAATATTGGTCATGGTGAGATTGAGCGTCGCGATTTCGAGCTGCCGAACTTCGTAGCTTGCCTTCGCCGCATCGAGAATTTGAAAAAACACGACGCCATCAACCGCCACCATCGCATTGTCCCGCGTGATGATCTCCTGTGTCGGGACATCCATGACTTGCTCCATCATGTTCATCCGATGCCCGACCCGGTCGATGATGGGAATGATGAAATGCAGTCCCGGCATCAATGTTTTTGTATACCGCCCAAACCGTTCCACCGTGGCTTCCGTGCCTTGAGGGATGACTTTGACCCCGGCGAACACCAAAATCGCCGCAAGAATGACAATGGCGAATACGAATATTGTGAAATCACTAATCATCATTTGTTCTAAACCTCATAAAGCACGACCCAACGCGACACATTACCATCTTTTTACGCGTAACGCGGGCTTTTAATCACTAGAAACCTGCCCATCATCACTTGATACGATACGCGCCAATTCGGCAAGGCAAGACTCCCTGTCTGCTTTGAAATCGCCCACCATCCACCAATCTTCGACTTCGTGTAAAAACACGCCAACGGACGCCCCAGATTCGACGCCAATCCGCAACACATCAGCGCCCGAAACCGGCATGGCGACGGGCGTCCAATCGTTAATCACGCTCAGCGCCGCCCGCCAATCAGCTTCATTATCGTCATCATCCGCCCAGGCCACAAGCGCCAGATCACGGACTGCCGCGGGACCCAACCTATATATATGGCGGCGCAGCTCTCCAGATCCCATATGAGCGTGAAGTTGTCCCGCGCCGTCGGCCAACCGTAAAAGGCCATCCAATTCCGAATTTGAAAGCCGCAAGCGCCGCGCTATGCGCCGCAATTCGCCGGACTCCACCGACAACAAGGCGAATAAACGCCGGATCAGATCTGATGTATGGTCTTTAATTTCAACCGCCACAAGGCGTGCGAGGCGTTCGATATTTCCATCACCCTGAATGATCCGGCGCAGCACACCGTCCTCACGCATCATGTCCAAGGTAGGGACGGGATCCAGCGCCGCCAATAGTTTGAACAGTTCCGCACGAACACGTTCTCCGGACAACTGCGCAAGCCCCGGTGCCAACGCGCGACAGGCGGTTCGAGCATCCAAATCCGCCGGCAGACGTCCAAAATAGGCGAAAAATCGGTAATATCGCAGAAGGCGAAGGAAATCTTCCCGAATCCTTGTCGTCGCATCTCCGACAAACCGCACGCGACCCGCCTCCAAATCTTCAACACCGTTAAAGGGATCATAAATGTTGCCGTCGATATCGAGCGACAGGGCGTTAAACGTCAGGTCTCGGCGAGCTGCATCCGCCTCCCAATCATCAGTGAATTCAACCTTGGCGTGGCGGCCATCGGTTTCAATATCCTGTCTCAATGTCGTGATTTCAAACGATTCGACACCAACCACGACCATCACGGTGCCATGTTCCAGACCCAGTGGAATGGTTTTAAATCCGGCCGCCTGCATTAAGGCAATCACCTGCATCGGTTCGGCGTCTGTCGCGATATCCAAGTCATTCACCGGACGCTCGGCTAACGCATCGCGCACACACCCACCTACAAAGCGCACCTGCGCGCCGCTAGCAGCCAAGGTATTGAAAACCGCTGTCGTTTCCGACGCCGTCATCCAGGGACGCGGCTGCATACGCAGCGGCATCACGGATTACTCCAAACGGCCAGGTATGATTTTTCCATCCCGGAATTGTGGCGGAACGTAATCACGATCAGCCCCTTCAATGCCCAGTGTCGCCAATGAAATCAATGTAATAGCCAGCAACCCACAACTGGATATGATTAACCACGCCCACGGAAGCTCCTGCCACGCCGGCAGTTTTCGGCCATCGATATCCGCCAATGTTTTACGCTTGGCAGCCCACCACCAAATCAAATAAATGATAAAGGGTGCCGCTAAAGGAAGGCCAATTGTTAACAGTTTTCGAATCATGAGACGTTCAACACCGTTGATAAATTAATCAGCATTCCCGCTGTAGCGCCCCAAATATGAAACCCATTGTAGGGCATTTCATAGTACGAACGTTCCTCGCCCTTTTCCGTATGAGTAGCCAGACGATGATTTTCCGTGTCCATCAAAAAGGACAATGGCACCTCGAACACGTCCGCCACTTCAAAGGGGTCCGGTTTGATTTCGAAGGGCGGTTGAACGAAACCAACGACGGGCGTCACTTTGTACCCTGAACGCACAATATAATAGTCCAATCGCCCAACCAATTCGACCCGATCCGGTTTCAGCCCAACTTCTTCTTCCGTTTCCCGTAACGCCGCCGCCTCGTGGCTTACATCATCAAGCTCAACCCGCCCGCCAGGAAAACTGACCTGCCCAGCGTGATCGTGCAAATGGTCGGTGCGCTGCGTCAGTAGAACTGTCATGCCTTCGGGACGGTCCACCAGCGGAACCAGGACGGCGGCTGGAATTAGATCTGCGCCAGGCGTCATGGATGGGTTTAAGCTATGGTCCCCGCCCAATGAAGCTGGTCGAGGGACAACCCCGTCCCGCGCGCGACGGACCTCGTCTTCCCTAATTCTCGTCGATATAAGTTGCCGGTCCAAAACGCCTCCTACTCCACAGATCCTAGCCGATAAAATGCGCCTTGGCTCCAAACGCCTAAAACGCCGTCGCATTCTTCCGCCAATTCTACAAGTTCATAAAACACCGCCCGCAGAATCAGCGCATTAAGGTTATCGCGTACTGTAACATATGGGGAGGGTTCATCGGTTTTCGAGTCAAATGTCACAAAAATAGGGTGGTCATCGTCAACCGCCACCATAACATCCAAATTCGTGCGAAAGGTCACCACCTGATCCTTACCGGTGCCTACAACATTCACCTCCACCGCTGTAAACGGCGCGTCTTCGACAATGATTCGCCCCCGCTCCACCGGGGTTTGCAGCCAGAATACGCCATCACTGTCACACCGAAGAACCGTTGAAAACAACTTTACGAGTGGTTTTCGGTTTATTGGTGTTCCACGATAAAACCACGCGCCATCCCGGGCGATTCGAATGTCAAAATCGGTCGCTCCAGGCGCGCCGACGCCCGCAGCGCGCGCTGTCGAAATTTGATCAATCGATGTCAGGTCATTTTCGTTCATTTTTTCGAGATTAACACCATTCCAGGCTTGCGTGGAATACCTCACGCCACCATCCTTACAATTAGCATCGGGTTATGCAAGATTCGGGAGGAAAGGATTGGGCACATTGGAGAACGATCCAGCAACCGCACCAGACGATTCGGGTATTCTGAACGAAATCGAACAGCTTGGTCATCTGTTAGCGCGCGCGCGTGAAAGCGTCGGACGTGTCATCTTCGGGCAAGCTCATATTGTCGACCTCAGCCTCATCACCTTGTTGTCAGGCGGACACGCACTGCTGATTGGCGTTCCCGGTCTTGGTAAGACCCGGCTGGTTGAAACACTAGGACAGGTTTTGGGCTTGGACGACGGTCGCGTCCAATTCACACCGGATTTAATGCCCGCCGACATTTTAGGGTCCGAAGTTCTGGAAGAGTCTGACGATGGTGCCCGATCGTTTCGCTTTCTAAAAGGTCCGGTGTTCTGTCAACTCTTAATGGCTGATGAAATAAATCGCGCCAGTCCCCGAACCCAATCGGCGTTGTTGCAGGCCATGCAGGAAGGACGGGTCTCGGTCGCGGGCACGTATCATCCCTTGCCGAAACCATTCCACGTCTTGGCGACGCAGAATCCTTTGGAGCAAGAAGGCACTTATCCACTTCCTGAAGCGCAGCTTGACCGGTTCCTGATGCAAATTGACGTGGGCTACCCTGATGACACGGCCGAACGTCAAATGATGCTGGCGACGACAGGCGTCAACGAAGATCATGTGGAAACAGTGTTCAACGACGCCAAATTGATCGCAGCCCAAAAATTAGTGCGTAAAATTCCGGTCGGCGAAAGCGTTGTGGACGCCATACTCCACATCGTGCGCGCCGGGCGCCCGGAAACCAGCAAAATCAGCGCTGTCATCGAAAACGTCTCCTGGGGACCTGGCCCGCGCGCCAGTCAGGCGCTTATGTTAGCCAGCCGCGCGCGCGCCTTGTTGGAAGGTCGACTATCCCCATCCGTCGATGATGTTTTAGCGCTGGCGAAACCCGTTTTGCGACATCGTATGGCGCTGAATTTTATCGCCCGGACCGAAGGGACAACAATAGATATGATCATCGACAGTCTTTGCGACCCCCTACGGTGACGCGCCTATGATGACCCAGCGCCGCGGCCCCTATAAACAACCCGTAATCCAAGATGACTGACGATCCGGCGTTGGACATAAAGATCCATGCCGAAACCATCGCCGCCCAGTTGCCGGCATTGTTAATTGACGCACAGAGAGTGGCGTCAACGGTGTCACAGGGCGTGCACGGTCGACGCCGAGTCGGTCAGGGAGAAACTTTTTGGCAATTCCGGCGCTATGAAACGGGCGACACCGCATCCGCCATCGATTGGCGCCAATCAGCAAAATCCCGCCGTCTTTATGTCCGCGAATCGGAATGGGAAGCGGCGCAAACCACCTGGTTATGGTGTGACGCCTCCCCCTCCATGCATTACGTATCCACGCCGGGCCTTCCCACCAAAGCATCCCGCGCCGCACTCTTGCTGCTGGCCACCGCATATTTATTAGTGCATGCGGGTGAACGCTTTACGTTACTGGGCAGCGGCGTCTCCGCACGATCCGGTCGAAGCGCCTATGACCGCCTGGCGGAATCATTGTTAGAGCAGGAAAACACGGATAAAAGCCTACCCGCGTTCCAACCCTTGCCGCGTTACGCACAAATACTAATCTTTACGGACTGCCTGTCGCCTTTAGAGGAAATTAACGACACAATTACACAATTCGCCACGCGCGGCGCATCGGGTCAGGTTGTGCAAATACTCGACCCGGCGGAAGAATCGCTGCCGTTCGCCGGGCGGGTCCGCTTTCAGGGTATGGAAGCGGAAGGCGAGCATCTGCTGGGGCGCGCCCAATCAGCGCGCGCCGCCTATCGGAATCGATTGGCCGATCATCGCGACACTTTGCGTGATATCACCCGGCGCGCCGGGTGGGGGTTTTTAGCCCACCGCACCGACAATTCACCCGAATCTGTTCTCCTGGCGCTTTATGCAGCGCTTTCACCGCAAACCAAACGCCAATAGCCATGTTGAACCTCGGTCTCCTGGGCTTTACGTCTCCCTGGGTTCTGGGAGTACTTTTGATTCTGCCCATACTTTGGTGGCTCCTGCGCATAACACCGCCAGCAGCCAAACTAATTCCATTTCCAGCGATCCGGATTTTAATGGGCGTTCGCGTCCCTGAAGAAACACCCGCCGCATCGCCCTTGTGGCTGGTGCTGCTTCGATTGCTCGCCGCCGCCTTACTGATTGTCGCACTGGCCCACCCCTTATTGACCCCAAACAAGGAATTGAGGGGCCAGGGCCCGTTGATTCTGATTGTTGATGACGGTTGGGCGGCGGCGCATCACTGGTCCACGCGACAGGAGGTGTTGCAGCAATTCATAAATCAGGCAGACCGCGAAAACCGCCCGGTTGTCCTAATTCCCACCGCGCCTCAATTGGATGGACGGCTACCGGCAGCCACCGGCCAATTGCGTGCATCCGAAGCGCGCATTATCGCAGGTGCCATGACGCCAAAGCCGTGGCCAACCCATCGCGCGGCGGCGTTGACAGCTGTTCAAGGCCTGAGCTTCCAGGGACCGGCAGCCACGATTTGGCTGAACGATGGCCTGGGCGATGAATTCGTCAACCCCATCATCAAATCTCTGCAGCGGCGCGGAACCCTTCGGGTCCTGACACCTGACGCCACGGCGCTTCCGTTGGTGCTGCGCGCACCCAGCAGCAAGGGCAGCAAGTTGACAGTCACGGTCAGCCGCGCATCAACGGCGGATAGCGGCCCCCTATCTAACTTGCGCGCGATCGCCAGTGACGGACGGTTACTGGCGCACGAACCCGTGTCATTTCCAGACGACAAACAAGACGCGACCGTCAAGATCGACATGCCCCTGGAGTTACGCAACGAAATTGCGCGTTTCGAATTGGAAAACCAGCCAACTGCGGCGAGTGTCATTTTAACCGATGAACGCTGGCGGCGGCGGCCCATTGGGCTTGTGTCTGCGCAACGCGCCGATAACAACCCGTCCTTGCTGTCCCAGACATATTACCTTGAACGCGGCCTGGCACCGTTCAACGAAGTGACGATCAGCCCGCTTGAAACCCTGTTGAAAATGTCGCTCTCCGTTATCGTCATCCCCGACAGCGCGCCGATTGATTCGACGCAATCCGAACAGCTGCGAAACTGGACAAAAAAGGGCGGCATGGTACTGCGTTTCGCCGGCCCCCGTATGGCGCAAAACAAAACTGACACGCTGGCACCGACGGCGCTGCGTCGGGGCG
>Ga0302134_10001693_pt1 | contig 10416 bp, 10 predicted proteins | sample CB9_SCM_MG_FD_203123 | JGI IMG/M metagenome (GOLD analysis project Ga0302134, IMG submission 203123) | Marine microbial communities from Western Arctic Ocean, Canada - CB9_SCM | ecosystem: Environmental > Aquatic > Marine > Oceanic | place: Canada: Western Arctic Ocean | collected 2017-09-19
TGTACCCGTACCACTTGGAAACCCCGCGCATTGCAGCCGCCTGATCGTATCGGGTGCTATCTCCAGCACCTGGGGGTACCGCATCCACTATGCATAAGACAGGAGAACCGTCTTCATAAGCCTGGGCGATTCCGGAGTATGCGACCTGTGCCCCGGCGGCGTTTAGACCACCTGAGAAGGTGCAAACGCCAATCTGCTTGCCGTTGGTCACCCGGGAGAATGAATCAGCAACCGCTACTGCGTAACGGTCGTCTCGCATCATCAAAAGCTTCAAGCCTTCTTTGCCAAACGCGTTGTTGACGTGGCTGACCGGGAAGGTCGAAACCCACGGGACATTTTCCTGCTTGAGAATCCTTGCGATTCCTGTCGCTACATCGATGGTCACATCGTCACCTGTGGCTTTCGTTAGTTTGTCCCGGGGGTGTAGGAGATCCGTGCTTTTCTATTTCGATACCCTGTGGCTTATCCGGCAAGCTAACATTGGTCCGGCGGTTTTGCTACATACCGTACTAATGAATCACTCATCGACCTATTGACGGCCAGAGGAGATCTATGACCGACGAATCTAAAGGCCCCGCTCCCGGAGAAGACATTGTCCGATGGGTGTACTCGTCCACTAGCCCAGCCCAGTTGGCGGCGAGATATGACTTCTGGGCGGCAAATTACGAGTTAGACACGGAGCGAGATTACGGTCGCAACGACCCACAGATGACGATACCGCTTGTCCAGAAATATGTGCCCCATGGGGCACGAATTCTGGATGCCGGGGTCGGTACAGGCCTGGTAGGCCAGTTGATGATGGGCGCGGGGTATGACGATCTGACGGGCATCGATATCTCAGCCGAGATGATGGCCGAGGCCCGAGAAAAGGGTGTTTACGGCGATCTTCGACGGATGGTGTTGGGGGAGACCTTGGATTTCGAGACCGACTCGTTTGACGCCGTCACCTGCGTGGGCGTTCTGACATTTGGCCACGCTCCGGCAATCTCCCTCAACGAGTTCGTTCGTGTCACAAAGCCCGGTGGCCACGTCATCTATACGGTCCGACCGGATGTTCGTGAGACCGGCGGGTTTATCGAGATCGAGGACGAGCTTACAAAGGCCGGTCTGTGGAAGTTGGTCGAGAAGACCGACGAGTTCCCGTCGCTACCAAAGGGCCTTCCGGAGTCGATGCTACGGGTCTGGGTGTTTGAGGTGACGGGGTAGCGGTAGGGCGCTCCTGATGTATCCAAACGGCCGACCCCGTGACCAACTCAAGTCCGCCTAAAAGACAGACGATCCCCGTTGGACGCCGCCGGTTATCGGCAGGGTGGTTCCTGAGACCCAGCGGGCGGCCGGGCTTACGAGATAGCGGATCGCCTCGCCGATGTCGCGTGGCTGGCCCGGACCCATCGGGTACGGGGCTATCTGGCGTGCGCGCTCTTCAGGCGACCAGCCGAAGTCTCGGGATTCGACAAGCGCAGGCATTACGGCGTTTACCCTGACACCCTTCTCGGTGACCTGCTCGGCAAACGCTGCCGTCAGCCCGAGCACGCCCGCCTTGCTGGCGTTGTAGGCGGGCGAGAGGCCCTTGGCGGCGAACTTGGCGGACACAGAACTCATATTGACGATGGCCCCTGTACCGGCCTTCAACATCGGCACCAGAGCGGCCCGTGAGCAGTAGAAAACGCCGCTCAAATTGACGCCTATGGTCCGCTCCCACTCGTCATCTGTGAGGTCCCAGGCGTTGCCGACGGGGGCGTCGATGGCTGCGTTGTTGACCAGTATGTCCAGCCGACCGAACTCGGACACGGCGAGATCGACCAGTGCCCGGTCGTCGTCCGGCCTGCTGGTGTCCATCACCATGCTCACCGACTGACCGCCTTCCGCTCTGATCTCGTCCACGGTCCCGGACGCGTCCTGCAGATCGCCGATGACAATCTTCGCCCCGGCCTCTGCCAGCACGAGAGCGATGCCCCGACCGATCCCCTGTGCAGCGCCGGTGACAATGGCGACCTGTTCATCGAGCCGGTGTGGATCGGTCATTTGGGGCATTCTCCGTTATGACTGTCTGGTTATCGCGCCAGCAGGCTCTCGATCAGTCCCGCGACGTGGGCAGGCTGTTCGTCGACGACCATGTGGGCGGCATCCGGCACCATATGGACTCCGGCGTTCGGCATGCTCGCCGCGAATCGTTTGGCATAGCTCGGGGGGGTGATGCCGTCTGATGCGCCCCAGATTATCTGTGAAGGCTGTGTCACGCGGTGGAGTCGCTTGGACAGGCCGCGGTTTGGTATCGGCCAAAGGTACTTCGCTGCGGTCGACATCGATTTCGCACGCTCGACCAGGAAATTGAGCGTGGCCTGACCCTCCTCCGTGGACGGGTCTACTTCAGTCATCCGAGCCTGTGGAGCAGTTGCAATCGCCACCGCTGCCTCTGATTTGGCGTCGGCATACATGGCATCCGCGAGCTCAGGAAGTGAGATCGAGAAAAGGTCAGGGACGGGATCACTGTCCTCCCAGAGCCCGAACGGGGATATCAGCGCTACATGACTGAATCGCCGTGTCTGCATGGCGGCCAGTTCTGCTGCGAACATACCACCAAGCGAGTGGCCGATGATCGGCAGGTTGCCGAGGTCGAGTTCATCCAGCAGGTCTGCATAGAAGTAGAGCAGGTCGTGGATGTCCAGTAGGCTCTCGGTCCCGGTTGATTCACCGAATCCGGGGGTGCGTGGTGCTATGACGGTGTGGCCGATGGACAGTTGCTCAAGGAATGGTGTCCATTCCAACCCGGCAACGCCGTGCAGGTAGAGAAGTGGGCTTCCGGAGCCACCCTCCATGACATCTACCTGGAACTCGCCGTTCCGGACGGAGACTGATCTTTCGTTCATCTATTTCCTCTTGTTGGTGTTGTGTCTGGTGGTGGAATGTTGGATAGATGTCATCGCTGGTGGTCCTACTTCGGAAGGACTACCCCTCACCCCGGCCCTCTCCCGCGGAGGGGAGAGGGAGCAAACGACAGAGACCCGTCATGAGCAGCCCCCAATAACTAAAGCGGTCCCTGAGGCTCTCGAAGGGTGCAAACAAACTAAGGCGTCGCGCGTTAATCCGCGGGCGTCGGGGCAGCTGAGCCGTCCCGGACGATGGCGTTCTGCGGCCACCAGTGGTCCTCGTACTCTGACCACATGTCCCTGAGGTTCGGCACAACTTCCTGCGCCGTTCGTCTGATGTTTTCCTTCGCAAGTTCGTGCGGGATGGACCCGAACTGGTTGAGCAGCATCAGGTGACCGATATGAAGGTCCTTGGCGATACTACGAAGCTGCTCGGTCACCTGTTCAGGCGTCCCCGCTACGACGTTTCCCGCCTCACGCAACTCATCGAACGTGGCCTCTTTACTACTGGCCCGTCCAAAAGTCGTTGTCTGCGCCAGGAGTCCGGCTTTGATCGTGTCGACAGTCCGGTATCCCGGCGGGTCTGCGAAGCCCGGGTAGACGTGCAGCATTTTGTTGAAGAAGTACTCAGTGTGCTCTGCGTACTTCTCGTGAAGCTCGTCTTCATTGTCGGCAATGCAGACGAGCTGGAGGAACCCTGCGTGGTATGGATTGTCCACACCGGCGGCGTTTGCGACCTTCCAGAAGCCGTCCATCACCTGCTTGCCACGTTTGTAGCCGCTGTATGACAGGTAGGCGTAAAGATGGCCCATGTCGATGCAGTGGTTCCAGGTCTCAATCGAACCCGCACCCGGCACCCACACCGGAGGACGAGGCTTCTGCATGGGACGCGGCCAGATGTTTACGTAGCGGAGCTGGGTGTACTTGCCGTCAAACGAGAAGACTTCCTTCTCTTCCCATGCCCTGAGGATCAGCTCCTCGGCCTCGGCGTACTTATCACGAAGAAGGGTCGGGTTCGAGCCGTAGCCGTACGCAGTGTCCATGGCGGACCCAACCGGGAATCCGGCCACGAGCCTGCCCCCGCTGATGCAGTCCAGCATGGAGAACTCTTCCGCCACACGGATGGGAGGGTCGTACAGTGCGATGGAGTTGCCCATCACGATGATGGCGACGTCCTTCGTCTCCCGAGACATGGCGGCCGCCATGATGTTGGGGGACGGCATCAGGCCGTAGGCGTTCTGGTGGTGCTCGTTTACGCAGATGCCGTCATAACCCATCTCGGCGGCGTACTTGAGTTCGTCCAGAGTCTCGTTATAGGTACGACTGGCGATCTCGGCGTCGAATAGGTTGGACGGAACGTCTACCCATACGCTTCGGTTCTTCTCCCGGAAATCCTCTGGAAGATCCCGGTATGGGCAGAGGTGGAACATTTCGATCTTCATGGATAAATCCTCCGTGTCACGTTACGTCCTGATCGCCGATCATCGTCGTTTGTATGTGGGTGTGTACTCAGGCTGAGAACGATGCGTTGAGACGATTTGTGGCTTCCGCCAGCGCGTCTCTTGCTGTGTCGAATATTCCGACCTGCCCGTTAAAGCCGTGGATCATGCCTGCGTAGCATTTATAGGTGACATCGTTGCCCGCCGTCTTGAGCGCGTCGGCGTAAGCCTCCGCTTCGTCGACCAGCGGGTCGTACTCTGCGGCGATGATCGTGGTCGCTGGCAGGTCGGCAAGGCTCTCCGCACGGATCGGTGACGCGTATGGGTGAGAGCCGTCGCCGTCGGGACCGATGTAGTGATCCCAGAACCAGACCATCGAGTCACGAGAAAGCATGTAGCCATCCGCGTTGGCGGAATAAGAAGCTGTGCCGAAGTCGTGGTCGACGACCGGGCAAAATAAGACCTGGTGTGAGATGGACGGACCTTTTCGGTCACGAGCCATCAGTGCCACAGCGGCGGAGAGGTTGCCGCCGGCAGAGGTCCCGGCGACGGCGATTCGTGAACCGTCCGCGCCTAGGGCTGAGGCATTTTCGTGGGCCCAGAGCAGCCCGGCGTAGCAGTCTTCAACGGGCTCAGGGAATCGCACATCCGGGGCCAGTCGGTAGTCGATGGAGACGATTACCGAGTCGGTGCTGTTGGCGATTACACGGCAGGCCGCGTCTTCGTTATCGAGATCGCCGATGACCCAACCGCCGCCGTGGAACCAGAGGATCAGCGAGTGGTCGGTACCCGTGGAGGGAGTGTAGATGCGGATCTTCAGGTCTCCGCCCGGGCCGGGGATCACGGCATCCCGGACGTTCTGTACGTCCTCAAGCTCACGCGGAGCGTTCTTCGTGCGCTCTTTGGCGGAGGCACGTGCTGCTTCCGGGGTTTGAGTGTTCAGAGCCGGAAGATTGAGTTCTTCCGCCATCTTCAGGGCCGCAGCAACCTGTGGATGTAGAGCCAATGTGACCTCCCGATACTCGCCCCAGAGATTGGTCCAAGTCGCCGCATTGTACGAGCGATCAGGTGTGTTCGCACCATCAGTTTCAGAACCCGGCCCGCTACGCGGCTGACGAATACCTGCGAAACTCTGGTAGAACCGAGGTTTTTGGTGTGTAGATGAAGTGGCGGATTATACATTTTTGATGCATGGAGACAGTTAATGCAGACCGAGATGTTCAGGTTGGACGGTAAGAACGCGCTTGTAACGGGCGCAGCACAGGGGATCGGGCGTGCGATTGCGCTGGGACTCGCCGCGGCCGGTGCGACGGTGTCGGTCACCGACGTGCCTGCTAAGGAAGAAAAGATCGTGTCCGTGTGCGAAGAGATTCGGGCCGGGGGTGGAACGGCGTTCGGATACGGGTTTGATGTGACGCATACCTCCGCGATCGCCGATGTGTTCGACCGAGCCGCAGGGGACATGGGCGGGTTCGACATTCTGGCGAACAATGCCGGGATCGCCTCTCGCGGTCCGGCGATGGAACAAACAGAGGAACAATGGGATCGCGTTCTCAGCGTCAACCTGAAGGGTATGTTTTTCTGTGCGCAGGCGGCTGCGAGATACATGAAAGACCACGGCGGTGGTCGCATCATCAACACCGGTTCACAGGTCGCTGAGTCGGCCCGCCCGTGGAATGCGGCATACACGGCGAGCAAGGGTGGGGTGGTCGCCATGACGCGTGGATTGGCCGTTGAGTGGGTGCAGTACGGGATCAACGTGAACGCCGTCGGGCCGGGGCCGGTGGAGACGGAGTTAGTCGCAGATACGCCGGATCACATCGAGGCACAGGTGGGCCACCGATCTCCGATAGGACGACGCCTGGATCCCGAAGACATTGTCGGTGCGTTCGTCTATCTGGCAAGTCCCGCAGCGTCAGGTGTTGTGGGGCATCACCTTTTGGTGGATGGCGGATGGGTGGCCGGTTAAGGCCGCGGGTTTGGATGCCTCAGTGCGGACGCCCCACTCAGAGGCGGTCGGTGATCAGTAAAAATCCTATGCGCTGTCGCTTGAGTTAGTCGTGAACAGAAAGCCCTAAGCCCTGAGGATATCCCGCCGCGCCAGGATGCGCTCGGTGAGTGGCCGCATCCCCAGTTCCTGGGTGATGGCCACTGCCTCGTCCTGTAGCTCAATGGCCTTTTCACGGTCGCCGGGTTTGTCACGGTCGAGGAGCATCTCGGCGTACTCCATCTGCGTCCACACCGTCTCACGGACGTAGCCAGCCTTTGCGGAGAATGCCAGGGAGTCCTCGAAGTGCGTGGCAGCGGCCTCCGTGTCGCCGAACGTCATCGCGATCAATCCGAAGACGCGATGAGACGACATTCCTATCGGCCACATGTACGGCTGGGAACCAGCATCCCACTCCGCTTTCAATACCGAAAGCCATCGGCGCGGGACGTATGATGCCGGGCAGTAGACCTGAATTAACAACCGCAGGAGGCGATGGTCGTGGACTTTGCAGATATCGATGGTGTAAAAATTGCCTACGAGGAGACCGGGTCAGGCTACCCGCTTGTGTTCGCTCACGAGTTTGCGGGGAGCATGGAGAGCTGGGATCAGCAAGTGAACTACTTCGCCCGTAAGTACCGGGTGATTGTCTACAACGCACGTGGCTACACGCCGTCGGACGTACCGGAGTCGGTCGATGTGTACGGGCACCAGCAGCAAGTTGCCGATCTTAAAGGACTGCTGGATCACCTGGGAATTGCAAAGGCCCATATCGCCGGACTATCGATGGGCGCTTACACGACGATCGGATTTGGACTCACGCACCCGGAAATGGCAAGTTCGCTGATCGTTGCCGGCGCCGGCAGCGGCTCGGACGATGTAGAGAAGTTCCACGCCAACTCTGCGGCCTACGCCGACCAGATGGACGCCGAAGGCATGGCAGCATTGCGGACCTACTCGACCGGCGACACACGGGTGCGCTTCAGGCATAAAGATCCGAAGGGATACGCCCGATTCGAAGAGTTGTTCATGTCGCACTCGGCGAAAGGTTCGGCCAACACCTTCAGAGGATTTCAGGGCACGCGCCCGTCTATGTACACGCGTGAGGCAGAACTGCGTGAATTGCATGTGCCGATGTTCGTCATAAATGGCGACGAGGATGAACCTTGCCTGGAGCCGGGGCTGTTTCTGAAGCGCACCGTTCCGTCCGCAGGAATGGCCGTGGTCCCGCAGACCGGACACGCCGTCAATATCGAAGAACCGATGGCGTTCAACCAGCTTGTAGCGGAGTTTCTTTCGCTAGTTGAACTTGGGACCTGGCGATCTCGCGATCACGGAAGCGGCAATGCCTGGTGATCCTGGCCTGAAGTTGGTGTTTCCGGTGCGGTTCTTGCCTGTATCGTCGGCGGATGCCGAGTGAAAGAAAAGGGCTTCGGGCGCTCTATCCATAAGACAGGAGAGTTGGGAGTTGACCTTGCCCGGGCCTTCCATCATGGGCATGTGTCTAGTGCCAGAGATCATGGTCGACCGCTCTGACCAGATGGAGAGCTAGGAGTCTGACGGTTGTCCCTGTTGAACCTCAGGAGTCGGTTTGACCGGGGCCTCCAGCTTCAGGAACACGGCAGCGGCCGCAAGCATCAACACTCCGCCAGCGATGAGCACCGGGGTGTAGGTTCCCGTCCAGTCGAATAGGAATCCCGCCGCGACCGGGCCGATCATGAGGACGCTGTTGTAGAGCGGGGCCATCATCCCCCTGATGGTTGCGAAGCTCTTCCTGCCAAACAGGTCGCCAACAAGCGCCCAGTTGAGAGAACTCCCGGCCTCTGAGCCAGCGAAGAGCAGCAGGGCAAGGAAAAGCGGGACTGTTCCCTGTGCGAAGACCACAAGAAAGAGGCTGATCGCAGACATCGCATACCCGAGCGCCAGTATCTTTATTCGGCCTATGCGGTCTCCGTAATATCCGGCCAGAAGGATGAGCGGCACGGCTACCAGGGCCAGCAGCCCCACCATATTTGCAGCCGTTTGCCGGTCGATGTCCTTCCAGTCCAGGATCGCGATCATGTGTACAAAGATCGTTCCGTGGGCGGCGATCCGGAGCATGGTGCCGACGGACAGTACCCAGAAGGCCCGCGTTTTGAGCGCCTCTTTAGTGGTCCAACTGTCGTAGGTCGCGATTGCTGGCCCGGCGTCACTTGTGGCGTTTCCGGCGACATTAACTGTAACGTCGATCGGCTGCGGGTCAGGATCGCCATCCGGGTTTAGGCCGTATGCCTCGGGAGACCGACGGAATGCCAACGCCATGGGAGCTACAAAGAACAGCATCATCAGTCCGATTCCGATGGAGGCGTCCTGCCAGCCGTACTTCAGCACGAACACGGACAGAATTGGCACCATCGCAGCGCCGCCAAGTCTGAACGCGGCGGCGTTAATGGACATGGCCAGCCCACGCTTGCGAATGAACCACGTATTGATACCCGCGGTCGTCGCCTGCATAAAGCTGGTTGACGCGCCTATCGAGATCACAAAGATGTAGACCACGAGGAAGGTTATGAAGTTCTCGGCCTGTGACAGGAGCAGGTAGCCGATGCCGACGATGATCGTCCCTGCGAACATCAGCGGCCGGACGCCGTATTTATCGATCATCCATCCGGAGAGTGGACCGATCACGCCGTTCTCGGCGCGGGCGAGTCCAAAAGCCAGCGCCGTCGCCCCGAGCCCAAGACCAAGGCTCTCGCTGACGGGGAGGAACAAGACCGTGAAGCCCTGCCACTGGAGCGCTCCGCCTGTGCCGTTGGTCATTGCTGCGGCGCCAACGACCCACCAACCGTAGAAAATCTTGCCCTTTTTCGGAGTTTCCGACTCGGGGCTGGTTCGATTCCTTCGGAAGAGGTTGATCTTGAGGGTCCAGACGTGTGGTCTTGATTTATAGGGCTGTTGCAAGCGGGCGAACGCAATAATGGCACAGTACCGGCACCGATGCACCGACGATATCGGAACGATGTGAGCGTTCGGACCTTGCACCGTTATCCTGATACCGAATTGACGAGCCCTCAGCGCTACGATCAGGGTATGGACTGCGTAACTACGGGAGCAGGACTTTGGAAGCAAACGAAATACTCATCGATGCTTATACACGGATCCAGGAACTTGTGCATCGCTCCGCCGATGGGCTATCCAGTGAGCAACTTTCGTATCGACCTGAAGAAGGTTCGAACTCGATTGCGTGGCTGATCTGGCACCTGACGCGTATCCAGGACGGGCATCTGGCCGCTGCCACCGGGAATGACGAGGCGTGGGTTACCGAGGGCTGGGCGGGTAAGTTTGGGATGGACGCCGATACGGCGATCAACGGCCAGGGCGACGGTCCGGCAGAGGTAGCTGCTTTGAACGCCGATAGTGCGGTGTTGCTGGGCTATCACGACGCAGTGGTCGATCGCACACGGGCTTATCTTGCAGGTGTGGATGGTCCCGAGTTGGATTGCGCCTTGTTAGCGTCATCAGCGATAACACGCAGCACGCAGGGCAGGCGCGCTATTTGAGCGGGATGATCGAGCGCGTCGGGTAGGGGCGTGGCTTGCTCCGCCCGCTCGGTGGGTAACTGGTAGCTACTGCCATACTGAGTCCGAGGCAAAGGATCTCCCGACTTTCCAACGTTGGCTATTGGTCACAGGGATTACGTCCACCAGCGAACTCAAGACGCCCGTGGAATAACCACCCCCGAAACCCCTCCTGTATCAGGAGGGGGCAGCTGTCGCCTAGGCGAACTTCCAGACCTCTGCCGGTGTTCCGCCCTGCGGCAGGCCAAGCGGAAGTTTGACGTCGAGGATGTAGGGCCGCTTCTCGTTCATCACGATGTCCAGCCCACGTGCGATCTCATCTGCGACCTTCGACTCGTCGTCGACGGTCACGCCGTCCATGCCGAAGCCGCTTGCGATGACCACGGGGTCGATCCCTTCAAGGGCCACGCTGGCGTACTCACCGGTGTCGGTCATCACCTCTCCGGCGGCTCCAAATGCACCCGCAACGACGCCGTAAGCGCCGTTGTTGGGAATTATGTAGAGCACGGGGATGTTGTGGTGTACGGCTGTCCATAGACCGGAGTCGTGGTAGAAGGTTGACC
>Ga0302134_10001698_pt1 | contig 10403 bp, 11 predicted proteins | sample CB9_SCM_MG_FD_203123 | JGI IMG/M metagenome (GOLD analysis project Ga0302134, IMG submission 203123) | Marine microbial communities from Western Arctic Ocean, Canada - CB9_SCM | ecosystem: Environmental > Aquatic > Marine > Oceanic | place: Canada: Western Arctic Ocean | collected 2017-09-19
GTTGGCCCTGCTGCAGTCGGTTATGCTATAGCTTTTTCAAATCAAATGCAAAAACCATTACGTAATTATTTAATTTTAGCATATCTGTTTGGATTTACAGTACATGCATTATGGAATGGATTTGCAACCATGCCCCTCATGTTAGAAGGTGAATTCTGGGAATACACTTCATATGTTTTAATCTCAATAATGATTCTTCTATGTTTAGCATTTATCGTTAAAGCTTTAGAATATGGAAAAGAATATGCTAATTTAGAACTAAAAGCCAATGATTTTGGGGATTTAGAAGAATAAGAAGCAACAAATAGTGGTCACTAAATACGAGAAATACCGTCCTTAGCTCAGCCTGGTCAGAGCGGTCGGCTGTAGGGGTCTTACCCTCTTTAACCCGTTAGTACGGGAGGCCGCAGTTACCGACAGGTCCCCGGTTCGAATCTGGGAGGACGGACCATATCTTTAATTTATTAAAAATTTATACCTTTTTTCCAGGCATGTATTTTTTAATAAGAATTGCATTAAAAAGAGCTACAGCTGCTGAAACCATTGCTGAAGCAACCATACCTTCCATGAAAGCTAAACGTGCGCTTTCAATAAGCTCAGCACCAAGTATATTGCCTTCTGCAAATAAATTACCACCTATACGCATTGCTGCAGGGAATGACTGCGTTGCAACTCCGGAATAAGTCTCTAAGCCTTCTGGAATTACTAAATTATTTTGGTAAACCTGATTAAGAACACTTCCTCCAATTGCAATACCAAGTGCTCCACCAATTTCTCTACTGGCATCATTAGTTGCACTTCCAACACCTGCCTTATTTTCAGGAATAGACTCCATAATCAAAGTAGTTGAAGGTGCCATAGTCAAGCCCATTCCTACCCCTAAGAGAAAGAAGGTGATAGCTATTCTCCAATATTCAGTCCCAACCTCAACCGTCGTGAATAATAACATTCCTGCACAAACAAGAGTTAAACCAGTTGCAACAACATTATTATTTCCAAATTTAGCAACTAATTTATCACTATTTGCAGCTGCAGGCATTAAACCCAGTGGAAGTGGAAGAAATCTAATAGCTGCTTCTAGAGCAGAGTGTCCTCGAACTAATTGAAAATGTAACATTTGAGTGAACATAAATGAAAACATTACAAAGAAAGCAAGTGATATTGCAATTAATCCCATTGTAAAACCCATCTTACTAAAAAGATTCATAGGCAACATAGGATATTCTGTATTTCGTTCCCATTGAATAAATACAAAAACAAGTATTAATCCAAGTGATCCAATTCCAATAGTTTCTAAACTAGTCCAACCTACATTTGGAGCCTCAATAATTGCATAAAGAATCGAAATAAGTGCAGCCATGGAAAGTAATGAACCTACTAAGTCAATTGGTCGTTGTTGCTCATCCTTAGAATTAGGAACTAAAAATAATCCTAAGATAAGTGTGACGACAATAACCGGAACATTAAGCCAGAAAACCATCTCCCATCCATAATTTTCTACAGACCAACCACCAACCAGAAGACCTATTGGAGCTCCAGCTCCAGCCATAGCTGCCCAAATACCAACTGCTTTGCCTCTCTCTTCAACTGGAAATACAACTACGACTACTGACAAGGTTGCAGGCATAACTAAAGCAGCCCCAAGACCCATCAATGCTCGAGCTATAATTACGTGCTCAGAAGTAGTAGCATACATCGCAGTTGAACCGGATACAATGGCTACAATAGTCAAACCTAACTGTAATGCTGGCTTACGCCCAAAACGGTCGCCAAGAGCCCCCATAACTAAGAGTGTAGCACCAAAAACAAGTGCATAAGCATCAACCATCCATTGAAGATCCGTATTATCTGCTTTCAAATCTTTTGAAAGCTCTGGAAGTGCAACATTCAAAGTAACATTATTGAGAATTACAATAATCAAACTTAAACTCATTACTGCAAGAATTATCCAACGCCTCTCATACACTTTATCAAAACTATCTTCTTCTTTGGAACTCACCGTATGTAATCCCATGTATTGTATGTCCAATAATTTGCTGGACGCCAATCAGGAGCCTTACGTGGAATATATTCTGAACCATGCTGATCATACTTTATTCTTTCGTCATCATCAATTAAAACATGATAAGCTTCGTTTATTTTTTTAAATTTTTCTTCAGCTGATTCTACATCATCTGGGTTTAAATCAGGATGAAATCGCTTTGCTAATTTCTTGTAAGCTTTTTTTATAGATTCAGAATCAGCATCAACTTCAACACCTAAAATATCGTAATAATCCACTGTATATCAATAGGCTTGGCTATATCTAAGCTGCAGTCTGACCGCCATCAACTGTAATGATTGAACCTGTAGTCCATTCAGCTTCAGGGCCACAAAGATGTAACGCCATTGCAGCAATCTCTTCAGGCTTGCCCATTCTTCCTATAGGTTGAACGCGCTCCAGCATTTTACGAGAAACTTTACCTTCTGAAACTCTTTCACTAACCATAGGCGTATCAACGACTGCAGGACAAATGCAATTGACACGTATCTTTCCGGCTAAATCTAAAGCCATAGCCTTTGTTAGATTAACAACGCCTGCCTTAGATGCACAATAAGCAACTGCACCTCTCATTGCTCTAAGACCCACCGTTGAAGAAATATTCAGAATAGAACCACCATCATTCATAAAAGGCAAAAAATTATTACTCATAAGAAAAGGTCCTTTCAAATTAACATTTATTTGAAGATCCCAGTCTTCTTCAGTAGTGTCAGTTATTCTTCCAGGACGAATTAATCCTGCATTATTCACTAAAATATCCAATTTGCCATGCTCTTTGGAAAACCATTCCGTCATCGATTTAATACCTTTAGAATCACTAACATCTAATTGATAGAATTCACATCCTAGTTTTGATGCAGCATCTGATAATTCGGATTCATTTCTACTACAAATTATGACTTTAGCTCCTTCATTCATAAAACGCTCAGCTATACTGTATCCAATACCTTTGGATCCACCAGTAACGATTGCAGTCTTGCCTTCAAGTAAACCGGACATTAGTTGCCCATCGATGGCAGGCTAAAGTGTTTATCTTCTTCTAAAAGCAATTATTGCTATTGCACAAATAGATGCAAATAATGAAATTGAAGGCAATAGTCCTTCCTCTTTGGAATTTGTGTCTTCAGACTCATCTAATGGAACTATACAAGCATCATCAACTGTATCTTTATTTTCATCAGTTATTTCAGTAGGACAGAATCCAGATTGTTCTTTAGTCTCATTGTTATCTGAAGTTTCATTATCGTTAGATGTGGTTTCATTGGATTCATCGTCATTGGTTTCATCGTCATTGGTTTCATCGTCATTGGTTTCATTTTCTGCTTCACTTTCCCCCGCAATTAGGATAGAGATAACCAAAAATGCTAACAAGAAATGAAAATATTTTTGCATTAATAACACTACTAAATCAGAGTATTAGTGTCTTCTTCTATAATTTAATCCCACAATTGCTAGAACTGAAACGATTGGCATCAAAATATTAGAAAATTCAGGGATTGCACTAGTTTCATACCATGCTATAGTATTGTCATTTGCTGATGCTGAAAGAATATCCATATCACCATCTCCGTCCATATCTGCTGCAAAAACTGACATTGCACCACTTGCACTAGTTGCAATATCGGATGCCGTCCAGCTTGGATCGGCTGCACCGTTTGGTAGATAAACCTATTTGATAGGGCTACTAATCTGTAAAACAGTGAAATACATACTTTTATTGTTAACAATCACTTTTTTGGCATTTACAGCCCAACCTAGTGAAGCTGTTGAACTACTACATACTTATGACTCAATGAAAGAAGATACTCAAGAATTAGCTAGCCAATATCCCGATATTGCAAGATATTCAGAACATGCAACCAGTACGGGATTAGACCTGGAAATTTTTTCAGTTGACGTAGCCCTTAATATTACTGAATTGAGTGAAGATGAATTGGCAGCTTTACCGACTATGTATGTCGATGGCGTGCATCATGGTAATGAAGGAATGTCAGCTGAAGCTGCTTTCTTATTCTTACAAGACATTTTAGAAAGAAGTAATGCCGATTCTACCTATTTAGAAGGAAAAAGATTAGTTGTTACCCCAGTTATGAACGCTGACGGGTATTTTCAAGACTGTCGAAATAATTGGGATGGAGTAGACTTGAATCGAAATTACCCCTACATGTGGGGGATGTATGGCACTAGTGATACAAGAGGCTCGTGTCCAGCATCAGGAACTTACAGAGGACCAAGTGAAGGCAGTGAAATAGAAACACAAGCTAATATGGAACTTATGAGAGGAATGAATTTGTATGTTTATTTCTCAGGACATACAGGATCAAATGATATCGTTCTTCCATGGAAAATAACTGGAGAATTTGCAGTACCTATTGCTGATTGGGAATTATATGAAACTTTTCTAAATGAATCTACAAACGTTTCGGGTTTAACATATAGAGATCCTAGTGGAGCTGGAGAATCTATTGCATGGGGATACGGAGCTAGAACTGCAATTAGCGTTATTGTTGAAGTAGATACAATGCAGTGGTCACCAGTTCTACCTGATGGTTCAATTCGAGAAGCCTTAACAAACGAATTACTAATGTATGATTTGGCTTGGGAAAATTTGGAATTATTTGGTGGGCGCCTAGAAATTATAGATGAAAATGCCAATTCAATAACTGTGACAAATATTGGATGGGGAACTGCCTACAATGTAACTGCAGGTAATGGTATTATTGATGTAATTCAGTCTGGAGAAACTATCACGATTAATAGAAATGGAAATTCCATGAATTACCATAGATTAAGTCATATCGGAGAAGACTATAATTTGACTTTGATGGCTGTGAATTTAACAGATATGAAATCGATAGATAACGAGGCTACGCCATCTTTATCTTTTATTTCGGTCACTTTTTGTATACTAGCTGTAGTAACCTTCAGGAGAAATAAATGACAATCCTCATTGAAAATATTGATAATATCAGAAAAATAACCTTGAATCGGCCTGAGAAATTAAATGCAATAACATTAGAAATGGCAACGGAATTAAATTCAGTACTTCAAAAAGCAGCTACAGATTCAACTGTAAAATGTGTAATTCTTACAGGAAAGGGACGTGCTTTTTCTTCAGGAGGGGATGTAAATGAAATGGCTGAACATTCACCAAAAGCTGGTGAATTATTCTATAAATTAACTGATCAAATACATTCTTCATTCACTACTATTTTAAGAATGAGAAAACCAGTAATAAATGCCCTAAATGGGATAATTGCAGGAGGTGCATTAGGAATTGCACTTGCTGGTGACTATAGAATAGCTGCAAAATCAACACAGATGCTAAGTGCTCATTTCAAAAGAGGATTTGTTCCCGCAGGTGGTGCAACATATCTATTACCTAGATTAATTGGTTTGGGACGAACACAGGCACTATTTTTTGGTGGGAAAACATTAGGTTCAGCTGAAATGTTGGAATGGGGGCTAGTTCACGAAATTGTCGAAGATGATGATTTAAAAGAAAAAAGTCTTGAATGGGCAAAAAAACTATCAAAAGGCCCAATTAACGCAATAGCTGAAACAAAGCAATTATTGATTGACTCTGATACACTTTCATTAGAAGAAGAACTACAAATTGAAAGAGATCGAAATCGTGAAAGTGGAAATAGTGGAGATGCTGTAGAAGGGATTCAAGCTTTCATTGAAAAAAGAGAACCTGAATTCGAATAGATGGCGGGCTCGGGGGGATTTGAACCCCCGGATCTGGGTTCGAAGCCCAGCAGGTTTCCAAGCTACCTCACGAGCCCACGACTCTGCAAAGAGAGGGGGGTTTTAGCTTTCTTTCAATAAATTAATTAATGATTCAATATTAGATACTTCAATAATTGCTAAAATTTTTTCATGAACCATATTTTTTCTAAGATTCGAAACCATATGCTCAACACGTAACTTTTCCAGCTTATCAAAACCAGATAATTGCCGAATTGAATTTTCCATATTCATGGCAATTTCTTCTGGAGTATTACCTTCGATGCCTGATTTAACCATGGATTTTTCTAAACGACCCCGTTTGAAAAGTTGCCATGTCGATATATTTTTAGTATATTCATCAGTGTAAGTCTCGTCATCCATATCCAAACCAAGTATAGGTATATTTTTTAAATCTGCAACTTTTATTGCACTTGTAAATGAAGGTGGAGGAAGTCTAATTGAATTCTCACCTAATAATTTACGTAAGCTTAGTCCATAAATTTCATCCCATCCAGATAAATCATAAGGTTTACCATCCCAGTTTCTTATACCTTCAACTTCTTCTTTAGAAAGGCCCAAAACTATCAAACTAGGAACAAAAGAATCAATCTCATTTTCAACAATTACGGCCTCTGAAACTAAACCTTTGACTGTTGATAAAACACGAACTTGCGTAGTTCCGATTCTTATGGATTGTGATTTCATCGACATTTGTGAAAGAATAGGGCACTAAAAACTAAGAGGTTTACATTTATGACGTTCAAAACATTCTTTACAAAGAACTTCTGAACACGATTTACAATTATTTGTTGCTAGATTACCACACTGTTTACAGTTCCCAGCAATCACTCACTACCTTCCCAACGTGAAAAAATATCTGAATCATAACCTAATAAATCTAAAACCCGACCAACAATAAAATTAATGTTATCATCTAAAGTTTTAGGTTTATTGTAAAATGCGGGAGATGCTGGTGCAATAATTGCTCCTGCATTAGATAATTTAGCCATATTATCTATGTAAATTGAGCTCAATGGAGTTTCTCGAGGAACTAAAATTAATGGCCGTCTTTCCTTGAGCATAACCAATGCAGCACGCGTTACCAAATTATCTGAAATACCTGCCGCTAATTTACCTAAAGTAGTTCCAGAACAAGGCACAATAGCCATTGCTTTAGCCTTAAAGGATCCTGAAGCAATGCTTGCTGCAAGATTGTTATTATCATGTACTATATCTGCTAAATCTAAGATTTCTTTCCATGATCGCCCGTCACCTTCATGCTTGTTAACTAATTCTGCTGAAGGGCTACAAGTTAAGTGTACTTCAACATTAAACTCTTTGAGTATCTCTAAAAGGCGAATACCGTAAGGAATTCCTGATGCTCCAGTAATACCTACTACTACGCGGTCCATACTCTAATGTAAACTTCGGAGTCTTATAACTTTTGTTTTAGAAACTAAGTAGTCCCTTTACGCCATGCTTTGGTTTCAGCCGACTCATTAGCCCAACCCGATTTTGATTCCCATGGAAGGGCTTCTTCAAATTTAGAACCATTACCATTCAAATTTGGCATCTTACCAGTCTTAGCAAATTCATAAAGGGCAGCTACAACGACTACTTCTGCAGTATTAGCCCACAAAATCAAAATTCCTACTAGTATAACTCCAACGGTTATTCCAAGCATTGGAGATATCATAAAAATTAAGAAACTTATACAGAGTGAAATTGCAATACCAATTAATGAAATAAGACCGATACCCAAACCACTGGTTACATTTTCACCCCAAGTCTTTCCAAATAAAGATCTACCATCTCTCAAGCCTTCTCTTATTCCTTTCTTCTCAAGAACAATCATTGGAATAATGAAAAAGGTATACATCCACCAAGCTACTTCAACAAGTAATAGCATAATATAAGCTACCATTTTCATGGCTGGATGTGCTTTATCATTATTTTGTATTGCATCCCTTGCTATCCTTAGAAGAAGCCCAACAGTCCCTGCAATAATACCCCATAAAATTATTATATGAATTCTACTAAAAGCAGCTCGAATACCAGTCATAATTGTCGGATCTCCGCCAGTTAATCTTTCATGTGCACTAGCAATTATAGCCGTATTCCAAAAAACAACAACGATACTGCCAATCATATATGTCACGAAAATCCAAGCCATGTACGCCTCGGTCATTTCGCCACCAATTGATTCGCCAGTTTGAGTATCTATCTTTTCATTAGTAAAGGCCCAATGACTTTCAGTAGTTTGGTCCGCTTCATACACTGGATATGATGCAGCCCCAATTGTGGCAAAAACCATTATAGCAGATAAAAAAGTATAAAGTAAAAGCTCAGGGTCTGCCTTAACTACTGAAAAGCTAAGCTTGCTAAGTGTCCAACCACGACCTATAGTATCAAAGAAACCCATAATGTTTCAAAGAATACCCAATATATAATCTTTCTAAAAAATTAGATTGCAACAGATAAGCGTATAAGTGCATACTTTTCCAATACATTATGGGTAATCGCTTTACTGCACCTGGAAAAATAATTCTTTTTGGAGAACACGCTGTAGTTTATGGAAAACCTGCAATAGCAATTCCAGTCTCTGGAATGCGAGCTAGTGCATGGAGTGAACCTAATGAAAAAGGATTAACCATAAATGCATTAGATCTCAATGAAACATTCGACTTAAAAAACAGTAGTAACCAATTCAGCATATTGGCTCAAACTATCTTATCTCAAAATAAACAAAAAGAACCAAATCTAACTATTAATCTATCTTCAAAAATACCTCAAGGCTCGGGAATGGGAAGTAGTGCCGCAACCGCTACTGCAGTTTGTAAAGCACTATCCAATCACTTAGGTGTTGATTTAGATGCAAATCAAGTTTCTGAACTTGTTTTTAATGCTGAAAAAATAGTACACGGTACACCTAGTGGAATTGATAATACAGTAGTTGCCTATGAAATGCCCGTTTACTTTGTTAAAGGAAAAGAACCAGTAACCTTTGCGCCGGGAAAAAGATTTTATCTAGTTATTGGGGATACTGGCATAGAAGCTTCAACAAAAAAAACGGTACTAAATGTCCGAAAAGCTTGGGAAAAAGAGCCTGGGCTAATGGAGGGGTATTTTGATGAAATCGAGATAGTTACTGAAAAAGGAAAATTAGCAATTGAACAAGGTAAAACCGAGTTAGTCGGGAAAATCATGGATAAAAATCATGAATTATTAAACTCAATTGGTGTTGGTCATGAAAAATTAGATGAACTTGTAGATATAGCAAACAAGGCTGGAGCATTGGGTGCAAAATTAACCGGCGGTGGTGGTGGCGGTAATATGGTTGCCTTGGCTAAGAATATTGATGATCAACAACACATACATGATAAAATAACAGAAGCCGGATATAGAGCCTATCAGACTTCATTTGGAGAGCAAAGATGAACCTCAAAGAATTTGTGAATTTATTAGATCAAAAAGGTAAACTCAAAAGAGTTACCAAAGAAGTTGATCCGGTTTATGAAGTCGCAGCTCTTATGGATGAAGCGGGCGATACTCCATTATATCTAGAAAATGTAAAAGGCAGTATACTTCCTTGTATCACTAATATTTGTTCAAGTAGAGAATTAGTAGCACTAGCTCTAGAATGCACACCTAATGAGATTATATCTAAAATATCTAATGCAATTAATAACCTCAAAGAACCTTCAACTAAAGAAGTTAAACAATACAAGGAAATTGAAGCTTCACTAGATAATTTACCTATTCTAACACATCAAACAACAGATGGTGGGCCATATATTGCTTCAGCAATGGCAGTTGCCTACGACCCTGAATTTGGTAGAAACATTTCATTCCACAGAGCAATGAAAATTGATAGTAACCACATGGTTATGAGAATTCTAGACAGGCATCTGAAAAAATACATGGATAGAGGCCTCAAAGAATTTGCTTACTGTAATGGAGTTTCAGTCCCAGTCTTATTAGGTTCTGCAACGTCATTCGAAATTGAAAGTGATGAAATGGCAGTAGCTAATGCCTTAGCTGATTCACCAATTATTGAAGTTGGAGGACATATGGTTCCTGAATCTGAAGTTGTTATGATTTGTGAATTTACAGGTGAATTACATGATGAAGGTTCTTTCCTAGATTTAACAGAGACTCCAGACATTGTTCGTAAAGGACCAGTCATTGAAATTAAGAAAATATTTGTAAGAGACGACTCGATATTTCATGTATTATTACCTAGTGGCCCCGAGCATAAAGTTCTAATGGGAATGCCAAGAGAACCAACTATCTATAATGCAGTTAGTAAAGTAGTAGATTGTCATGATGTTTTCATGACTCAGGGCGGAGGCTCTTGGTTACATGGAATAGTAGCAATTAATAAGAAAAATGAAGATGATGGAATGAAGGCAATTGAAGCGGCTTTTGCAGGACATGCATCCATGAAGCATGTGTGGATTGTTGATTCTGATATAGATATTACTAATCCGCAGTCTGTCGAGTGGGCCATGGCAACACGTTTTCAAGGAAACAAAGGTTTGGTAGTAAAAACGGGAGTAAAAGGATCTTCATTGGATCCAAGTTCTAATCCAGAAACTAGAGAGACTGTAAAAGTTGGATTTGACTGTAC